>Ga0207419_1000069_pt1 | contig 76911 bp, 64 predicted proteins | sample ElkSloMetagenome_4_FD_184723 | JGI IMG/M metagenome (GOLD analysis project Ga0207419, IMG submission 184723) | Hot spring microbial communities from Elkhorn Slough, Monterey Bay, USA - MD2A (version 2) | ecosystem: Environmental > Aquatic > Marine > Intertidal zone > Estuary: Microbial mat ...
TTATTATTTTCGCATCTTTGTAATACTCATCTGAAATTGACTTTATAAACCATACCCAGTCCTTTTTAGTCTTGGTTTCCGTTATTTTCACAAATCTTTTTCCTTTTAGTGGCTCATTTGCCATAAAAATATTACACATTCCACACCTTGCATATTCATAATCTATTTTCTTATCGCTGCCAGGTTCAATCGGAATGCCCAGTCTGGTTTCTTTTATTAATTGCTTAGGGGAATCATCCATACAGACAACAGGGAAATCAGGGTCGTAAGGCAATTTGTAGGTTTCAAGTACTTTTTCCATATCTGCAACAAATTGGCCACTCCTTGTCCTGCCTATTACCCAACCTTTGACTTTCCTAGGCTTAAGTTCGTTTTTTTTAATGTCCGCCGAACTGTCTCGTAGGATACCGAATCAACATATTTTAATTCAATCATTTTATCTGCAAGCAAACGAAGTGACCATTGCGCAAAACCATCCGGTGGATCCGAGCAACATAATGAAATTAGCTTAGCTTCAGCATCCCCGTCAATTATTCGTTTATGGTATTTGGGGCCTACTTCAGACTTTCCATGAAGAGCTATTTCAAAGCCTTCTTCGACAAAAAGCTTTTTTAATCGATCTATTGTCCTGTCACCTATTTGTAAAATCTTGGCAACATCTTCGTTTTTTACTTTTTCCCCATATTCTCCTTCATCACAATTGAGAAGAATCAAAGCGTTACGTATTGTCTGGGCTCTACGCTTGCCTTTTTTAACGATGTCTTTCAATTCGTCTCTTTCTTCCTTGCTTAATGTAACTTTAAATTTTTTTCATAGTTTCTTTCAAAGTTATAAAATCTTTTATAACCGTCAAAACAAATGTGACATGACGCTAGTCCATCAATTAACCGTTTTTCTCTCACTTCCAGTATCTTGAATCCCTCCAAGTGCAGCATAACTGGGACTACTAAATAATTGATCCAAAACTTTTAATGATCCATCTTCAAAAATTAGCGCAATGTATCTTCTTTTATCCCCATTTCTTGGTTTATACTCCATTATCAGTTTTTGCCCAATTTTTTATAACTCATCTTCTATTAAATCGCCAATCGAAACCTCATACCGGGTCAGTTCATCTTGATTATCAGACTTCTCTTGTTCCTCCTCAGCATCAAGTATTGGTTTGAATTCTTCGGGAAATTCATATGCAATAGTCGATTTGTCATTAAAATTGACATATTTGTTTATTGTCCAAAGTTTTAGATTGTATTTTAATGTCCTCGCCCATTCTTTTAAATCACCGGAAACTGCATCAATAGGTAATCCTATTATTGGTCCGTTATGCAAAATGTCGCCAAGGATTTTTCTAACATCTATTTCCTTTATTTTCTGATCGGCAAATTTTTCTTTAGTAGTCTCATTTCTTTGATATTGATCTACTGCTAAATCCGCAATCGTTTTCTGGGAGATTGGTTATAGAGAAGCAATAACTTGTTTTGATATCTGAGGAACAATAAGTCCCCACACATTATGATGTAAAAGTTCTCCTTCAACTAAATACCATTTTTTTGCTGCCAGATCAATTGCAAATCCATCAGGAATTGTTCCTTTACCTTCACCCGTTTTAATCAATGCTTTGGGGAGATAAATAGATGTGGGGGCAAAAATGTATTCCTAATTATCAATCACTACTTTCTCGAGCTCTTGCTCATTATCAAATGGTGTTTTAACGTAATTTTCGTCGTTTATTATTAATATTATCTCATAAGGTATTACTCACTTGGCATTGGCGGTAACTAGTATATGATAACAACTGTCTTATTATCTGCGCTTGCTTTTACGGCAAAGGAGAAACGTATTTGTGCGCATTTGGGATATTAATCAATGACTATATTATAAGTACCACTTACCAGCAGTTTTTCTGATGGCAGATCCGTTGTAAGTTCAATGTATTTATCGGCTTTTCGCCCTGTATTAACTATTGTCTGTTTAAAGTAGTATATTGAATCTTCAGTTTTTTCATACATTAAAACATACGACACATTTTCTAATTCGATTATAGCTGATTCAGGCACAGATAAAACTGAATCAACTGCCGTATAAATTTCGCCTTCTACAAATTGATTACTCACTAAATTGACGTTCTTAATATTCTCGATTTTGGCATAACATTCAATCGACTTTGTATCTGGCATAATTGCCTTACCTAAAGCATTTATGGTGCCTATATAATGCTCAGCTTTATTGCCATTCAAATAAAATGTAACGTTTTGACCCATTTTAATTTTATGAATATCTTTCTCAAAAACAGATAGCTTTAACTGTAAAGAATTGTTATCGATAATTTCTGCGATTGATTGCTGAGGATCAATATATTGGCCTGCGGAGACATGAATATTTGAAACATAACCATTGATAGGGGATTTTATGGTATAAGTGGAATAAAATTCACCCTTTTCGATCATGGCAACATCAAGATTCATTGATTCGAGTTTGGTTTTCAATCCCTTATATCTTGCATTTTCGGCATAATAGTTACTTTCGGCAGCGGAAAAATCTTTCTGTGTACCAATATTTTCATCATACAGTTCTTTTGCTCTAAGATAATCGCTTTTCAATTTTGAAAGAATTGCCGACGATTCTGAAAAATCTCTTTGCAAGTCGATAAACCAGTTCCCGGAAATTTCAAACAAAGCTGTCCCTTTGCGAATCATTTGAGTCGGCTTACAACGAATTTTTTCAATGATGCCAGGCAGAGGCAAGCTTATTTGGGCTCTGCCACCAACAGAGGGAATTATTGTACCGGTAAAATAAACCTTATCGGCAAAGGGGTAAAATTCAGGCTCCCCAATCACCATATTTTCCGATTCAAATTGTGCCTGTGATATTTCAATAAAACCGGAATCTTCATCGGCGGTTTGTTCTGTTTGATTCTTACATGATGTTAATACCACGCTAAAAATAATTGCTATAATGAATTTTGTTTTCATATTTACTGTTCCTTATTTTGAAAAATACTTTATCTCCGAAGTTATTTTATTGTATTGCAATAGATTGTCAAAGTTTTCAAACTGCATTTGAATGGCAGTTTCATAGCTATTCACAAACTGGAAAAAATTAATTTCTCCCAATTGATATGATTTTAATGCCGTTTCCAGTATCTCATTCACCAAAGGCTCTCCCGCCGAAGTATAATTATCGAGCATTGCTTTATATTTGCGCTGTTCACTTATTAGCTTTTGTAAATCATTATTTATCAGATCTATTTCGTTTTCTACAGACAATTTTTTTGCATTGGCTGAAAGCCTGGCTGCTTGTATTTTGGCTTTTGAGCTTCCATAAAACAATGGCAAAGCCACGCCAACTTCAAACCCGTGATAATATCTGCTATCCTGATATTGATTAGAACCTATAAAATAATTTGCAGAAAACTCAGGCAGCATCCTGTTTTTTTCAACGCGAATGAGCGAATTAAAATAATCTGTTTCATTTTTTAATAAATCAAACACAGGCAGCGAATTGGGTACTTCCCCTATCTGCGTTAAAAGTTCAACGTTGGTTGATACAGTGAACTCACCCTGGTAATGCATGAGTACTTTTAAATGCTTATAAGCATTAGCAACATCAAGCTTCAGGGCATCTAACCGTATTGTTGCCTGATTTTTTTTTGCCTTTATATTCATCACTTCAAGCCGGCTAATATCACCCTTTTCAGCTCTTATTTCAGCATTGGCAAGCAACCCATTGTAAAGGCTGTCGAGGGTATGATATAATATTTGCTTATTCAAAAGAATTTGATAATCGACAAAGGCAAGGGAAACATTTTTTGCCAGGGTATTTTTTTGGTTATTTAAATCAGCTTCCGCTATGGATACCTGTATTTTCCTTGCATTACTTTCTGCCCCGTAAAGTGTTGGGAAGCTAAAACTTTGCTCCACGCCCCATACTTTTAATGGAAAACCGTTTTCTGCAATGTTATTTTGGTCGGTGCCATAACTAAATAAAGTTTTACCGGGGTCAAATGCAGTCTTTTTAAGTTTTTTGCTTTCATCAACTTTTAGCATATAAGCGGCAATTTGCTTGTTATTATACATGGCAGTATCAATGGCATCATTTAGCTTCAACTCGGGATTTTGCGCAAAAGCAGAAACTGCAGGTACACTTAATATCAGCATTAATGCAACAAACGTTTTGGTGCGAATAAAGCGGAGAGGGAAAAATTGTATGCCTTTTACATTATAAAATATTTCGTAAAGCAATGGCAAGGCTATCATGGTTAGCATGGTGGAGGTAACAAGTCCGCCAATTACCACGGTAGCAAGTGGCCGTTGTACTTCGGCGCCGGCACCCGTGGAAATAGCCATAGGCAAAAACCCCATTGCATCCGTAGCAGCAGTAAGCAATACCGGCCGCAAACGATTTTTTGTTCCCGTTAATATTAATTCACGCATGTTTGTCATTCCCTGCTGTTGTAATTCTTTAAAATGTTCAATTAGCACAATGCCGTTGAGCACAGCAATACCAAAGAGCGCAATGAAGCCGATACCTGCTGATACACTAAAAGGCATTCCCCTGATCCAGAGAAGGGTAACTCCTCCAACCGTGGCCAAAGGTATCGCGATAAATATCAGAAGGGCATCTTTAAAAGATTTGAATGCAAAATGAAGAAAAATGAATATCAACAACAAGGCTACCGGCACGGCCACCATTAAACGTGTAGTAGCACTTTGTAAATTTTCAAATTGCCCGCCATATTCAATATAGTTCCCGGCTTTTAATTGCAGGTTTTCATCAATGATATTTTGTATATCAAGGATTACTGACTCCAGGTCGCGGTTACGCACATTAACACTTACAACCACCCGGCGCCGTGCGTTGTCGTGCGAAATTTTAGCAGGTCCTTTTGTGTACGAAATATCGGCAAGTTCGCTTAACGGAACCATTTGTCCACCTGGCAGGGGTATCTGAAGCTGACGAATATCATCAATATCCGTTCGGTATTCCTGGTCCAAACGCATGACCATATCAAAACGCTTTTCGCCTTCAAAAATAACACCTGCTTTTTTTCCTCCAAATGCTGCCGACAGAGAGGTGTTCAGGGTATTAATATCCACACCGTAATAGGCTATTTTACTTCTGTTATAATCTACTTTAATTTGGGGTAATCCTTCGGTTTTTTCTACAATTACATCGCTAGCGCCCGGCACATTTTCAATAAGGGTTTTTATTTCCCTGGCTTTTTCATTGATATAGTCAAGATCCTCGCCAAACACTTTTACTGCAATATCAGACCGTACGCCTGTGATTAATTCATTAAAACGCATCTCAATGGGTTGTGTAAACTCGTATTCCACACCCGGAATTATGGAAAGGGCTTTTTTAAATTCCCCGGCAAGGGCTACTTTGCTCTCTGCCCTGGTCCAGTCATCTTTGGGATGAAGTTTAATAATCATGTCTATTTCTTCCATTGACATGGGGTCGGTGGGAACTTCAGCGGCACCAATACGGCAAACAATCTGATCTACTTCATCAGGGAAATTATCTATTAAAATATTCTCCATTTTAGTGGTCATCTCAACTGTTTTGGAGAGTGATGTTCCTGTTTTTAATACCGGTTGTATCACAAAATCGCCCTCATCGAGCGTGGGGACAAATTCACCACCTATACGTGTGAAAATATACACACTAAATACCAGAGAGAGCAAGGCTATGCCAAGCACAATTTTTTTATGGTTGCAGGACCATTTAATTACCGGGTGGTATGATTGATAGACTTTATCCATTATCCAATGGGAAATATTACGCTTATTTTCTTTTTCCGGACGCAAAAAAAGCGAGGAGGCAACAGGTATCCATGTTAGGCCCACAATCATGGCGCCAATGATGGCAAAAGAAAACGACAAGGCCATGGGGTGAAACATTTTACCTTCAACACCACTTAATGACAAAATTGGAATGAAAACGATAAGGATAATAATTTGCCCGAAAATGGCAGATTTCATCATGCTGGAAGCACCGGAAATAGAAATATTATCTAAAATAGTTTTGCGCCTATCTCCCTCACTCGATTGGATTTCATTTCTCCTCAGGCTCATTTTTATGGCGATATACTCCACAATAATTACTGAACCGTCAATAATAATCCCAAAATCAAGTGCGCCAAGACTCATCAGGTTGGCATCGATATTAAAAATATACATCATGCCAAGGGTAAATAGCAGTGCCAGGGGTATGGTTGATGCAATTACCAGCGCCGAACGCCAGTTTCCCAGAATTAAAACAACAACTAATAATACAATGATGGCTCCGAAAACAAGATTCTCAACTACGGTTGATGAAGTTTTGGAAATAAGTTCGCTCCGTTCTAAAATAGGGTTAATAAATACACCCTCGGGCAGGTTTTTTTGGATTTCTGCAACTCTTGTGTTCACTTCATTGATAACATCCCTGGAATTAGCGTCTTTTAACATCATCACCTGGCCAAGAACAGTTTCGCCTTTTCCATTGGCTGTAATCGCACCAAAGCGGTTGGCGTGGCCAAATTTAACCTCTGCCAGGTCTTTTACCAGTATGGGCGTTCCGGCATTATTCTTTACAACTATGTTTTCAATGTCTTCAAGTGTTCGTGCCTTCCCATCGCCCCTGATAAAGTAAGTTTGATTAGTTTTTTCAATATATGAGCCGCCTGTAATGCTGTTGTTGTTTTCAAGGGCATTGAAAATTTCCATTAAACTTATATCAAGGCTTTTGATCTTCTCAGGGTTTACAGCCACCTCGTATTGTTTTAAGTATCCGCCCCAGCTGTTTATTTCAACTACTCCTTTCATTCCTGATAATCGCCTTTTAATAATCCAGTCCTGAATGGTTCTTAAATCCATCGCCGAGTATTTGTCCTCATATCCGGGCTCTACATCTACAACATATTGATAAATTTCTCCCAGTCCGGTGGATATAGGGCCCATTTCCGGTGAGCCATAAGCCTCGGGAATAATAGATGAGGCTGATTTGATTTTTTCGGCAGTTAACTGCCGTGGAAGATAAGTACCCATACTTTCTTCAAAAACTACGGTAACCACAGATATGCCAAACTTGGAAACGGAACGAATTTCTATTACACCCGGCATGTTCGCCATCTCCATTTCAACAGGAGTTGTAATAAACTGTTCTATTTCCGGGGTAGATAAATTACCTGAGGTGGTGATTACCTGTATCTGATTATTGGTGATATCGGGCACTGTACCTACCGATATATTTAAGGCAGCATATAGGCCAAAGGCAACAATTGTTAATGTAAACAATACAACAATCAGTTTATTGTTTACGCTAAAATTTATTATTTTTTCTAACATTCTTGTATGTTTGTATTCTGCGTATAACTTTATGATACCAAAGGTAGGCAAGTAAAAAAACAAATGGCCAAAATGATTTTTTTTTATTGGGTATGCAACTATTTTTGGCACATTTAGAATGATTCTTTATTATTGGTGGAGAAATTTAGCAACTTAAAACAGTATATGTCTATCTATGGCAAGTCTTTTTGGAAGTATCTTTTTTTAATTAGCTGGTATGCCTTGGTAGCCGTACGAGCTAGTTTTTATTTGAGGTATTGTTTGCAGCCTTCACTAATAGGGGGTTGAAATACATCGGGAAAAATTTCTTTTATGTGTTGATATCAGTGGCAGAACTTGTTCCTACCATGCTGGAAAGTATGGAAACCTTAGGTTAGGCTTTCTTAATGCCGTTTGATTTTATCGCATAAATTCACTATCTTGCATTAATAAATAGAACTTACACCAAATGTACCATGAAAACTACGATTAAATCTATTGCGTATATTGCTTTATTGCTGCTGCTTACACAGTGTGAAGAAAATAACACTCCGAAAGTTGCACAATCAGTTGAAGACAGAGATGTATACGGGGTTGTGCAAAAAGGCCCTTTTATAAATGGAACTACCATCACTATATCTGAGCTCGATGCTGATTTTAACCAGACCGGCAAGGTTTATTCCACACAAATTCTGGATAATGAAGGGAATTACCGGTTGAACAGCCTTGACTTTAACACACAATATGTAGAGTTAAAAGCAACAGGTTACTATTTTAATGAAGTTTCGGGTGGGGTTTCTGCTGCACCTATCACGCTTTATTCCCTTGCTGATCTATCTGAAGAACGAACATTAAATATTAATATCCTTTCGCATCTTGCACGAAATCGTATGCTGCATTTAATTGCGGAAGGTAGTAGTTTTGAAGAGGCTAAAATACAGGCTGAGCAGGATTTGATTAAGAACTTTTCTATTGAAAAACCTGATATGACTTTATCAGATCAATTGGACATTTCCGGGCCTGGAGAGGACAATGCTATTCTTTTGGCTGTTTCAGTTATATTGCAAGGGTTTCGAACAGAAGCAGAATTGTCTGAGTTAATTGCCAATGTAAATACAGATATGCGTGATGATGGTATTATAAATAATGAAAATTTAGGGTCATTACTGGTGAATGATGCGCGTGTGCTCAATTTGGAACAAATAAATAAGAACCTCATCAGTAGATATACTGAAATGGGACAGGATAAAGACATCCCGGACTTTGAAAAATATGTAAACTGGTTTATTGACAGTACATCATTTGAACCAACAAATTTGATTGAATATCCGGCTAATGGAGAATACGGACATGAAAATATCCTGCATGATGACATAACCTTGGTAACGGCTTACAGAGATTATAGCTTTGCGGCAGAATTACCAAGAGGGAGTAGCTTAAGAATAGAGCTTTCAGGTGGAGTATGGTATTATCAAACCTTGCCCCATGGCCCAATAAACTGGAGTGTTTCACAATATAACCACCATTCAAAATTTCAAACATTTACAGCAATTGAATCCGGCTCAAATACAGATTTAAAAATTCAATTTGACAATCAAAACAAGGCTGATAGTATACGTATTGATTATTTCGAAAATGTGGCCACCACCCCAACAAAAACAAAATACATCAAGATTAATTAATGTAGGTAAGAAGGCGCCCATTTTCTTATCCACGATCTAGTTTTTTTTCGATATCCATTCAGAAAATTTCTGTCGGTACGTACTACCTACGGGTAGTTTTGTATCTTCCGACAATTTCACCTGGTGCCGCTCAAAGGAACGTATATGCAGGAAAGAGATTATGTATGATTTATGTATTCTTATAAACTGATCTACAGGTAAGTGACTTAAAATCTCCTGCATGCTTTGCAAGCTCATAATCTTTTTCTTAACAGTGTGAATGGTGATATAATTGCCTGTGCCCTCAATAAATAATATATCTGGAAGCATTATTTTCAAGGTTTCATTTCCTGTTTTCACAAAAATGTAGTCATCTTCTTTTACAGGCTGCGCAACTTTAGTTTCAATGGGAGACCCGGTTGGTTGCATTATTTCAATTTGCTTTTTTACTTTCAGCGCAGCTTTTAAAAAGCGCTCAAAAGAAATGGGTTTTAAAAGGTAATCTGTAGCCTCATAATCATAGCTTTCCAGGGCATACTCGCTGTATGCCGTGCAGAATATTACAGCGGGGTGGGGAGTGGGTAGCACCCTGGCAAACTGAATTCCTGTGAAATCAGGCATGTTGATGTCTAAAAAAATCAGATCAACCGGGTTTTGCTGTATAAATGTTAACCCTTCCAGTGCATCACGGAATTTTCCTTTAAGTGACAAAAATCCGGTTTTCTCTGCGTATTCCTCCAGAATATCCAGTGCTACGGGTTCATCATCTATGGCAATACACGATATTTTCATAATACAGGAAATTTTAGAAATACTTCATACTCATCTTTTGTATCGTTAATATTCAGTATATACCGTTCACCATACAAAAGCTCCAGCCGCCGCTTAACATTTTTTAGTCCAATGCCTGAGCTGTCGGTGCGCTGGATGTTAGGTTGTTTACTGTTAATAACGCTAAATATAATTTCTTTTTCATTCACACTGAGGGTAATATGAATAAAAGAGCTTTTTTTAAGGCTGATACCATATTTAAACGCATTTTCCACAAAGGGTATGAGCAGTGCAGGCGGTAGCGCAACCTGATCATTTTTTAGCTCAGTCTGAAATGCTATTTCCACCGGATCATCCTCAGCAAAGCGTAGTTTTTGTAATGCCAGGTAATTTTTAAGATAATCCACTTCTTTATTTAAAGTGGTTTTTTCGGTATTGGTTTCATAAATCATATACCGCATGAGCCCCGAGAGCTTTTCAATGTATTGGGCAGTCTCATTATCTTTGTTTTTTCTGGCTTTTCCAAACAGATTATTCAATGTGTTGAAGATAAAATGCGGATTTACCTGCCAGCGCAAAAAATCCAGCTCCAACTGCAGTTTTTCTTCCCTCAGGCGTGCTTTATGCCTATCGGATATTACCATTCTTTGAATAAAAAAATACCCGGTTAACAGCAGCCATATAACCAGATTTAGCAACACGTTTGCAGCAATAACCTCCCATAACCGGATATTTTCTTCATACAATCCATGGGCTTGAAGCACTTTCAGATCAACGCCGGCTTCAACAACTGACAGTAATATGTAGGCAGCGATACTGCCCAAAAATGCAGTTAGCCACCCTTTTTTATTGAGCAAAAATGGCATTAGCAACCAGATGCATCCGTAAAACAAAAGCATATTGAAAAAAAGGCCATAATACAACGGGTAAAAGAATTCCAGATCATCTGTAACAAACACCCCCAGGGTAACCGGTATGGGGCTTAATTCAATAATAAGAACAGGAACCACCCATATGGTTAGATGGAAAAATACAAGTAATATGCTGGATATATTCGTTTTCATAAGACTTCAATATTAATGAAAATCAGGCATTACTCATATAATAATATGCAAACACACCATTTTTATATGTATAATTATGGTTTTAATACATCAATACGTTTTGCATTATCCTGTTCATTGTTTGAATATTTTAGGCTGGAGTTCAAATAAATGATTTTTTATTAAATGGCAGTGCTTTTAAATTTGATTTCGAAATTAAATAATCATTAAAAATCAACCCTATGTTTAAAGCAATTATTTATTTAGTGGCACTGTCCTTTATTTTTATGGCACAGTTATTTTCTCAATCCTCCATGGAAGAGCTAAAGCAGGATTACCATAAAGAAATTGAAAAGCTGATGCGTAAAAAGAATATTCCCGGAGCAAGTGTTGTTTTGATAGAAAATGACAGCATCATTTGGGAGGCCTATTTTGGTTATGCTGATAAAGATGAGACAGTAAAAGTTGACAGCAATACCTTGTTTAAAACCGGTTCGGTAACCAAGCTTTTTACAGGCACTGCCGTGATGCAGTTAAAACAAAAAGGCCTGATAGATCTGGATGCTCCGGTAAATGAATACCTGCCATCCTTTCATTTACTGCCGCGTTTTGATAAAGGTAACCCTATCACCCCCAGGTTATTGCTGACGCACCAGGCAGGATTACCTTCAGACATCATGAAGGGATTCGTGAGCGACTCGGTCGAACCCTACACTGCACAACTGAATTATCTCAATGAGGAATATGCTGCATATCCAGCAGGTTACATACGTGCATATTCCAATCCGGGATTTACCCTCCTGGGAATAATGGTAGCAGAGGTAGTGCAAAAGCCGTATACATCTTATGTTGAAGATGAAATATTTGCCCCACTGGATATGAGGAAAACCACATTTTTAGAACCATATACCTCTCATCCGTCTTTAAGCGCAGATTTTACACGCAAAGGAGACTTTATTAAAGATTCTTACCTTAGGGATGTGCCGGCTGGTGGTATTTTAAGCACAGCAAAGGATTTATCTAAATTTCTTTCCATCTGGATGGATGATGAAGACGAAAAGGTTTTGCAACCCGATGTAAGAAATGAAATGCTGAACATTCAAACGGCCACACCATTAGATTTTAATAATCCTTTTGCACTTGCCTGGATGGCTGATTTGGATACAAAAGCCGGAAATATTTTTCTCCATGGCGGGGCAACTTTTTACCACCGGGCCATGGTTGCCTTTGCACCTGAAACTGACATGGGCATCGTAATTCTGACAAATGCCGCCGGAGGAAAAAGTATATGTAAATTATATGATGATATTCTTGAAGATGCCGCAGCACTAAAAGGTTTTGTACCCAATGATAATTCTGGTGATGATAATGTACATCCATCAAAAAAAGTAAAAATTCCTGCTGAGAATCTGAGACATTTCACAGGTACGTATGCGCTGCCGATAGAAGCCTATGAAGTAAGCCTGAATAAAAACAACCTTGAACTGACAATACAGGATACACGGGTAAAGCTAATTCCGGTGGCTGACAGTATGTTTATTCCCAAAGTTTTATTATTAGGTCCACTGGGGATTAAAATTAAACAGGTAAGGTTTTATTTTGATGAGGTTGCAGGTGAACATCTCTTGATACAGGAGGAGGTGGAAACGGGAGCTAAAGAGATACTTGGGCAACGCATTAAATTGCCAGAAATTCCTCAGGCATGGGAAAACCGGTATGGAAAATATGAAATTATTAATGCGGATTCTGCGGATTATCCAATGTTTGAAAATTTTGAACTCAGGGAGCAGGAGGGCAAAATGGAATTTGTGTTTACCATCAATTTTGATAATAACCCAACTTTTAAACCAGCTTTAATTCCGGTAAATGACACCCTCGCCTATATTTCTGGACTGGGAAGGCAGGGTGGTCAGGCTGTACGTGTAATCCAGACTGAAAATGGAGAAGAAATTCTGTATTATTCCGGTTATAAGCTTAAAAAGAAAGAATAATTAAAATGATGCCATTATGCTCATGGTTTCAATTTAAGCCTGTATAAAAAACGATCCTTTTTGAATGACATCCTATAAGCCCACTAAAATTTAAAAATCTTACTGTGTTTTTATGTATCCTCTTAAATTTAAACAAGTTAACAAGATGAAAAGTGTAATAAAGCAAATAATAATTATAACAACATTCACGTTGATTTGCGAAAGCCCAATTCATGCCCAGGAGGACAAAAAATATAACTTCATTGGCATAAATCCTGGTGTAACAGTTGAACCCTACTATGAAAAAGGAGAATTCGATATAAATATTTTTCCACTCGTTTATCAGCGATCTTTATCAAAGAGATTTGACATAAGATTGGCTTCAACGCTCAACCTTGGTGTAAGAAACAATGGTAACGGAATTAGCCACATGGGTATTGAGACCGCTTTTCCCATCTATCTTAAAAAGAAGGAGATAAAGAGCGAAATACCAAAAGGATTCTTTGTTGCACCTATTTTGAGTTTGGGAAGGAATAAAATGGAGGCGTACAATAGCATCGGGCTTTGGGTTGAGCCCGGATATCATTTACTGTTTGAGAATAATTTTGCAATGACATTTGGTCTGCAATTAGGCGGAACATACTTTCCTCATGACAATGAACAAGCGAGGTGGGGAAATCACTTCGGCATTATTATAATTTTCGGAAAATGGCTGTGAAACAAAGATAGTCAATGCTTAGCATTATTTGCATAAAAGTGATTATGCCTGGCAGGACAGTTAAATCAAAACACTGGAATAGACCTGTACATTATTTCTTAATTGTTAGTAAGGGGTTCAGCATTTGGTCAATATGCGGCATTGTAAAGCACCTAAATGATGAACTAATTTCTGATTGTGAAAAACATATTGATCTAAAAATGTAGGAAAAGAAAAGGCCAAATTAATTTCAGCAAAAATTTTGTGCTGACTACTTCTTTTGAAGTTTTGCTACCATTTCCTCTAGTTCTTTAATTCGTTCTTCTGACTTTTCCAGTTCTTTCTCACTGGTCACGTCTAATTGTATTCCCAAAAGCCCTGTTTCGTTTAGGTGGTCTATAAAGAAAGGCATTTTGATTGTTTTCATATGCCGGAGTTCTCCGGTTATATCTTCTGTCTGCAAAAAAGTTTCTGCTCCATTCTCCATGATGAACTCTTCCTTTGCTCTGTATTCCTTGGCATCTTTAATATCATGATTATCAAAATCAGTGGAGCCAATTAATTCATCAACAGTTTTATTATAAACATTTGCCACAGCTTGATTTGCCAAAATAATTTTACCGCTTTTATCCTTTAGGAAGATCTTCTCCGGAACTTCATCCATTACCCTGATGAGCATCTTCTGATTATTTTTTATCGTTTTGACCGCTTCTGAAGTTTTTATTTCTTCTTCCTTTTTAATACGTTCCAGTTCCTCCTGGGTAGCAGCCATTTCTTCCATATTCTGCCTTACTTCTTCTTCCTGCTGGGCCATTTGCAATTCTTTATCTTTTGATTCTTTCAGCAGCAGATTGGTTTGGGCATTTATCCTTACCACCACAATAGTAGAAGCAATGGTTTCAGAAATGGTTTGTACAAATTCAATTTCAAAATCTTCGAATGCCTTCAGTGATGCAATTTCCAGTACACCCACTATTTCATCTTCATTTTTCAAAGGCATTACCAGCAAGCTATGAGGCTTCATACTTCCCAGTCCGGAATTAATTTCAAAATAATCATCGGGTATTTCTTTTAAATAGGTGTATTTTCCTTCTTTTACAACACTTCCTGCCAAACCTTCGCCAATTTCTATTCTCTTTTGCATATATTTCCTTCTATCGTGGGCAAAAGCAGCTGCAAATTCAAGGTATTCTTCGTTTTCATTTTCCTTTGTTAAGATGTAAACAGCGGCTTGAACGCCATCCAGGTAGCTTGCAATATTTGAGGCAACCTGGTAGGCAAGTTCATTAATGTTTCCATGGTTTTGACGTAAAATATCAGAGAATTTTGCAATGCCTGTAGTGGTCCAGTTGCGTTTCTTGTCTTCAGCAATTCTTTTTTCTTCTTCTTTTTTCGATTCAATTAAGCTTTCCCTTGTCTGATACAAAGAAGTTCCCAGTTTATCATTTAAACTATAAGGTGAAAAATCCGATTCAAAATTACCTTTGCCTATCGCAAGCGCAAATTCACTTGAATCTTTCAAACGCTGATTAAGGTTATTCAATTCGTTAATGGTAAGGCCAATCTCATCAGGATGCATGGGATTTACTTTTTCAATTACTTCGCCTTTGGCCATGGTTTTTAATGCATCATAAACTTTAATTATTCTTCCTGAAAGTACCCTTGAGTATTTCACGCCTCCAAGAAGGGTGATTGCAATGATTAACAATGAAGTAAAAAACACCAACCAACCCAATTTATTGATAGGCTCCATTATTTCCTCGTTATCAATCTCAGATAGAATAGCCCAGTTAACATCTGTAATGTTCAGTGGCGCATATGAGGAAAGTACAGGCTCTCCGCCTGGCCCCTGCACCACTTTTTGCCCGGAATGACCTGTAATTGCATTACGGGCAGCATCAGAGCGTACATGCTGCAGTAAGATAGGTGTATTTAATTGTTTTATTGCTGTAATGGTATTTTCATGGTAATCCAATGCTTTCAGTGTCGCAAAATAGTCAGATGGATTTTCCAATAGCCGGCGTGTGGTGCTTCGCATGCTATAATCTTCACCTATCAAATAGCTTTCGCCTGTTTTTCCCATACCATAATTTTGCCATTGCTCACCTCCGGTAAGTATTCCGTTTATTTCATCAATGGGAATTTGAAAAATCAACACCCCAATACGTTCCTCGCCATTAAATATTGGAGAAGCAATAAACGAGGCAGGTGCAGCATAGGAAGGGTGATAAAAGTCAAAATCAACCATGATAACAAAATCACGTCCTTCAGCCTTGTTGGCGATATCAAAAGCTTTGGCGAAATTTGTGTTTCTGTATGGTCCGCTGATTAAACTGGTGGCAAAATCAACTTCTTTAAAAACAGAATAGACTATATTTCCGCTGGCTTCATCGATAAGAAATATGTCATAATAACTAAACTTTTGTAAATAGTTCTTTATCACCGGATGATATTTAGCATGTACCTGGCTATATGTGCTACCATCCCGGGTGTTATCCAAAAGATGCTTTTTACCTGTCGCATTTTGATTGTCTACGATATAATGGTATTGCAGGATATTTATTACGGGATCACTCACATGGTAGTTTTCCACCGAGCGGGCCTTTTCAAGATTAGGATTTAACCGTGGTAAAAATTCATTCTTATAATAATTCCTGACACTTTCCTCCATGTATTGGAGTTCGCCATAACTGAAGGTTTCAGCAACATCATCCAGTTCATTGTAGGCTTGGGTAAATTCTTTCAATGCCTCCTGAATCATATAATCTTCAGAAAAGGTTTGCATCTGATGGCGGATATGCGTAAAATAATCCTGAATGGTGCGTTTTTGAGCCTCTCGTAATGAAGTTAAATGATCGAAGGTTACTTTTTGAATGGCTTTGCTGCCACTGCGATAACTGATAAAACCAATGGCAACAACAGAAATTATAGAAATTACTATAAGTACCAGGTTAATTTTAAAATAGATGCTCTTGCGGGTAATACCGGATTTCTCCAGGAGGCTCATAAATGATTTTCTTTTATTTTAGTGTGAACATCCTCGTTCATAAACTTTTATAATAGTGCTTTTTAGTTTACATCTTCAAATGATTATACAATGATATCAATTTTTTATGTTTTATAACCCTGCAGGTTATAAAATATGATGTACTGTTTCGTAGGTTGTTACGAAAATAAAGGCTAATAAGTTCCACAAAGAGGAGTGAACTTTTATAAAAAAGTAAAAAAATTATACCTGAGAGAGCAATCCGCCACTTTGGTAGATACTTAGCTGTATATCAGAGCAGCGTTCAGCCATCATTGTTTTTTTTCGGGTCAGGTTAAAAACTTCACCTGTTTCCAGATTGGCCTTTATCATATCACCTTCTTTTATGTCAAGATTTTCGATGCTATGGTAAGTCATTATAGGTAAAGCGCCATTTATGGCTTCACGCTCAAAAGAGTGACCAAATGATTCTGCAAGAATTAAGGCTATGCCTATTGATTTTAAGGAAACTACGGCTTTTTGTGCCTGAGAACCCCTTCCAAAATTCTTACCAGCCATTAGGATATCCCCTTCCTTTACCATCCGACCAAAATCCTGGTAACCATTCAGTTTTTGAAAAATAAATCGCCGGGGTATTGTTCCTTCCTCCTCTACTATTAATTGCGGATCAATGATGGCATCAGCAGAGATATTCTCTTGCTGAAACACCCATACTTTTCCTTCAAGGGTGGTCGGCTTTTTAATCTTAAACGAAGGGAGGTTTGGTTTTTTAATTGATGTAAACCCCTGTACGTCAATAAATGCAGCTGATTCAGCAGCCTGAATATCATCCGGTGCGGCCACAAAGCCGGCAATTGCAGAAGATATTACCACATGGGTGGATGCAATATATCTTTCCGATGAGCTTAATTCGGGTAAAACGTAGCGGATACCAGTTGAAATGATGACCTGATCCCTGGTTTCTGCGGTAAGACGACTTGTAAGAAAATCTGCACAAATATTTTCTGAAATAACAGCTCCGGCATTTCTAAGAACATCAATGATACCTTCTGCTTTGGCCTTTTCAAAAACGGCCCTGCTTGATGGAATTATTTTTAGAAAAATACCCGGAGAAATCTGTCGGCCATTTAACAGGCTGGCAGCCAGGCGTAAATCATGCATTCTGCCATGAGAGAATCCACCGATGTAGGCTGAAGTAATTTTCTTATCGCGCAATTGATGAATGGGAGTTGCTTCCGGCGGACTACCGGGAATAATAGCTAATTTAGCAAACTCAGCAGCCTTCAAACTGTATTTCTCAGCATATACAGCCTTTTCATCCGCATGTATATCCTTGTATGCACGTTCCGTGTCATCAAATAATTGCAATATTTCTTCATTTGGTGGTATCAGATATGTCAACGCTCCCGTCTCTGCTGCCATCCCAGCCAGAATAATACGCTCATCAAGGCTGAGTTGCTCAATGGCCTCTCCATATAGTTCAACCGCAGCACCCATCAGTTTCGACGGACCAAATAGTTTTATTAAATTTAAGCCCATGTCTTTCACCTCCAAATCGTCAGGTAAAACTCCCTGAATATTAATCCGTACAGTTCTTGGCACTTTGAACCACAGCTTGCCTTTGGCTATTACAGCTGCAACATCCTTTTCAGACATCCCTTGCCCAAAGGCACCAATAGCACCTAAAATAATCGCATTCCGGTTTGAGCAAATATAAGTGCTCCCCGGGGTGGCAATATGCTTTTCAAGTAAAACCTGGGTGCCAATACCCTCTGAAGCATCTGTGCAAAGGATATTGTTTTTATCTGCATAATCCCTACAGGTTTTTATGTTTTGCAGGTAACGCTGCTCATGCATAGAGGGGCTACAATCGAAAGTAAAAACAGTTTTCTCCGGATCATCCACAGAGAGATTATTGGCCCGTAACTGGGAGATAATTCCGGCGCCTTCATAACTTCGCGCTACACGGGTATCTATATAAATATCTACAATTTCACCTGGCGTCACTTCCTTGCGGGATGCATGTGCGGCGAAAATCTTTTCAATGATGGTTTGAGGCATGTCCTTGAAATTTAAAGATGCAACTACAAAGATACTGCAATCAAAATCCAAACAAGAGGGGTTCTAAGGGTATATTATTTCTTTTTTATGAAAGAACAAAAATCTTTTATGTAGGGAAGAGAATAGGAGACAAGTAATCTGTTAATTTTTTCACAATAAAATGATAATTGAATTTATTCTACTGTGGTTTCAGCCGGTTTATATCTTCAGCAAATTTTTTCAGTTTTGCATGGTCCGTATTCCCGGCAAGTGTATGCAGGTTTCCTAGATAATGCATACCCAGGTAAACCGCAGACTCTGAAAATGGCAACCAAAATTTATCTCCCAGATTGCTTCCGTTTGAGCAGGAAACAACGGCTATAGCTTTACCCCGCAAACTCCTTCCCAGATCTTTCTCAATGGTAAGTAAATCAGTCAAACGATCGAAAAAAACCTTCATCATACCACTCATGGCATACCAGTATACAGGTGTGGCAAAAACATAAGTGGTGTAATTGCTGCTCAGGTGCTGTATAAGTGATAAATAATCATCTGTTCTGTTTTCATGGTTGTAATCATAATGAGCAATGGTGTAATCCATAAGATAAATGACGTCCCACCCGGAAATATCTCTCAGTGAGTCAATCATTTTTTGTGTATCACCATTTTTTCTGGCGCTGCCTGATATGATTACCGTATTCTCCATCTTTTGAGTTATTGGCTTAAGGTATCCGGATTAAATGAGAAGGGGAGCAACTTGCTCGTGTTTGTAAATGTGAGAATTTTATTTTCGCCATATAATAATATTCTCATTGGCTTTCTTGAGCGGATTTCAGACTCATGCATCACCTGCAGGCAGGCACCGCAAGGGCATATTGGATCAGTTGTGAAATGATGACTCTTACATGCAGCGATGGCAAGCATTTCTATTGAAGCCCTGGTATACTGGCTAAGGGCATGGTAAATAGCTACTCTTTCAGCGCAAAGTGAAAGTGGATAAGAAGCATTTTCCTGGTTAGACCCAATAATAATTTCACCATTGTTTAACGAAACAGCTGCTCCCACAGTAAAATGTGAATAGGGCGCATAAGCGTTTAATGTAGCCATTTTTGCCGCATTCAACAATGTAATTTCATTTTGTTTAAGCTCATTTATGCTTTGGTATTCTTCATACCTGATATGTATTTCCTTTGACTTCATTATAGAATATTTTCCTTCTCCCTGGTAGAAATGCTAAAATTTTTAATAAATGTAGCGCAAATATTGTAAAATTCGCAACAAAAGTCACTTGTTTACAGAATCTGTGGCCAATTGTGAATAATATTGTCAATAAAAATTAAAGGTTTTGAAGGTAGTTTTGTTCAAAATACCTTTATTTTACGTCGGTTACAAGATAAAACCAGCTTTTATTCGTTAAGTTAATCAAACCCGATGTATTTCACTTATGTATAAATATAGAAAACATTTATTATTTACAACTTGTGTAATTTTCATTTTTTTATTTTTTACCTCTGTAACACATCTGAAAGGCCAGAAGCTCACAAGAGAGGATTATATAAATACATATAAGGAACTAGCAATAAAAGAGATGAAAAGAAGCGGTATTCCTGCCAGTATTACCCTTGCACAGGGCATGCTTGAGTCAGGGAATGGTAACAGCACGCTTGCCACGAAAGGAAACAATCATTTTGGAATAAAATGTCATGGCTGGAAGGGTAAAAAAATTTATCATGATGATGATGCAAAAGGAGAATGTTTTCGCAAATATAAAACGGCTTATGATAGCTACGTAGACCACTCTGATTTTTTGATGCACACCCCACGCTACCGGTTTTTGTTCGATCTTGATCCGGACGACTATAAAGGATGGGCAAAAGGATTGAAAAAGGCAGGATATGCAACCAGTCCAAGATATGCCACAATGTTAATAAAGATAATTGAGGAGAATGAATTATATGTGTATGATTCTGGGAATGTGCGCGTGAAAAGAAACCGTGAGAAGAATATATCTGAACAACCCGATAGTGATTTTGCCGTTTCGGTTGATAGGAGGGTTAAAGAGAGAAACCGGGTAGAGTATATAGAAGTAAAGAAAGGCGATACGTTTGAGAGTCTGCAGGAAGAATTCAATTTGCTGCCTTTTGAGTTATATTCATACAATAACCTGCCTGAAGGTGCAGGATTGTATCCGGGTCAGGAATTATATCTACAGCCAAAAAGAAACCGTGCGGAACGAGGAAATGATATCCATGTAGTTCAGCAAGGAGAGACCATGTACAGCATTTCACAAAAATATGCCGTTAAACTCGATAAATTATATAAGCGAAATCATATGGATCCTGCTGATGAACTTAATTCGGGTGAAACAATATGGCTCCGTAAGCGAAAACCAGTTAAAAAGTAAGCGTAAAAGAGGTTTCTTTATCAGGAACTGAAGAAGCGCTGATGGTTCCGTTATGCAAGCGTAGTATTTGCCTTGAAAGGCTTAATCCAATACCGGAACCACTCGGTTTTGTTGTAAAAAAGGGAATAAATATTTTATCAAGCACCTCTTTAAGTATTCCCTGTCCATTGTCACTAACCTGTATCATTACACGGCCACGTTTGTTCATTAGTGCCTGTAGCGTTATCTTCCCATTTTTTCTTCCTTCCAGTGCGTGCAGAGAGTTCTTTATCAGATTGATAAGTACCTGTTCTATCAACTGCTCGTCAGCAAATATCTCAAGATCTTCCGGTTCAACTTTAACTTCAAATTCTACATTATGGTGCCGGATTTCCTCCTCAAGCAACAATTCAATATTATCAAAAATATTTTTTGTTTTGGCTATTTTAAAATTAGGCTTAGGAATTCTGGTCAGGTTGCGATAGGTGTTTACAAAATGTAAAAGTCCTGTACTTCGCTTGTTGATTGTTTGCAGCGCCTGCTGTATTTCCTGAAGGGTTTCTGCATCAAGCTGCTGTGCATCTTCCTCATTCTTTACAACACTTTTAAGCATTAGATCGAGTGTAGACGAAAGCGAAGCAATTGGAGTGATGGAGTTCATAATTTCATGTGTCAGCACCCTTATCAGTTTTTGCCAGGCTTCCGTTTCCTGTTCCTCAAGTACATTTTGAATATTGTTAATGGTTGCCAGTACGATTTCTTTGTTTTTAATTTTGAATTCAGTGGCATAAATGGCCAATTGAAGAATATCATCCTCGTCCTGCACTTTTACCAATGTATCCTCGCCGGGTTTAATGGTTAGCAATTTCTGTACCAGTTCCGGGCTAAGAATCTCCAGGTTTTTAATATTTTTTAAGGATCCTACCTGGAATAATTTCTTGGCTGCTTTGTTTACCATTTCTACCACACCATCCTTTTGGTATGCAATAATGCTTACATCAATGTTTTGCACAATGCTTTGCAGGTAATGAAAATGCTCCTCTTTTTCCGAGCGTACATCCTGAAAGTCTTTAATTACATCGTTAAAGGCTTTACTTAATTCATGAAATGAAGAGCCCATGCCTTGAATCTGAAACGAGCGGGTAAATTCACTGAACCTGATTGATTCTAAAAAGCTGGCAAGTTCTCTGTTTGTTTTGTCCACGTAGCGAACCAGGGAAACAATTTGAAGAATGATAAATATAGCAAGTAAAAAAGGGGTAACAAGGTAATGTTTTTCAATTGTTTGAAAAAGTATAAACACAGAAAGTGCAAATACTACTACCCGAATTATAATGTTGACTCTGAAATTTTTATAACCCATGTTTTTCCATTCTTCGGTACAGTGAGGTCCTTGTCAGCCCCAGTTCAGAAGCGGCTTGGGTAATATTTCCCTGCGCCTGCTTAAGGACTTTAGAAATGATGCTTTTTTCCACTTCATCAAGGTTATAGGTTTCAAGCTCAAGTTCCTCGCTTCTTTTTGCAGTAGAAGACAGGAGAAAATCGTCGGGTGTGAGCATCTGATTATCGCTCATAATAATTGCCCGCTCAATGGCATGCTGAAATTCCCTTACATTTCCGGGCCAGTGATACTGGTTTAACTTTTTTAACCCACCTGCTGTGATGCCCTTTATATTTTTTTTATATTTTTTACTGTATACTTTTAAAAAATGCCCGGCAAGAAGTTCAATATCGCCTGTTCTTTCACGCAAGGGAGGCAGGTTGATCTCAACTGTGTTTATGCGGTAAAGCAAATCCTGTCTGAAAGTGCTGTCAGCAACCATCTGATGAACATTGTTATTGGTGGCGCAAATTAACCTTACATCAACAACTTTTGGTTTGTTGGCACCTACACGTGTAACCTCCCGTCTTTCAATCACGGTAAGCAATTTGGTTTGCAGGGGCGAAGAAAGGTTGCCTATTTCATCCAAAAATAAAGTTCCTCCTGAAGCTATTTCAAACCGCCCGGCTTTGTCTTTTTTAGCATCGGTAAAAGCACCCCGTTCATGACCAAAAAGTTCACTCTCAAACAAGGTTTCACTTATCGCACCAAGGTCAACACTAATAAATACTTCATCCTTACGCAGAGAGCTTCTGTGAAGTGCCCGCGCCACCAGCTCTTTACCAGTGCCGTTTTCACCAAGTATCAATACATTTGCATCGGTGGCTGCCACTTTTTGAATAGTAGAAAATACATGCTGCATTTCCGGACTGTTACCGATAAATTCATGAAAAGGCTGGTCTAGTATGGTGCTGATTTCCTGCTGGCGAATACGCAAATCATCTGCCTCCTGACGGGATCGTCGTAACTTAATTGAAGAAGAGATGGTGGCCAGCAGCTTTTCATTCTGCCAGGGTTTTAATACAAAATCCGTGGCCCCCGATTTTATGGCTTTTACTGCTTTTTCTGCATCGCCATAAGCAGTGATAAAAACAACCACTGAATTTGAATCAATTTCAAGGATCTTTTCCAGCCAGTAATATCCTTCCTGCCCACTAATCGCATCCTTGGTAAAATTCATATCCAGCAATATGACGTCATAATCTTCATTTTTAAGCATTTCCGGAATTTTTTCCGGTGAATTCAATGTATGGATAAACTCCACATGAGACTTAAGTAGAAGCTTCAATGCGAAGAGAATATCTTCATTGTCGTCTACAGCAAGGATTTTTCCGATTTTTTCACTCATATGCTTAATTACTTTATGCTACACCTCGCCTACAAAAAAGCAATGCCGAGGTATAATGAATATTTATAACTGTGCCGGTTACAAAGGTAAAATAATTTTAAGATTGTACGCTTTCGTACGACTAATTCCTTTTATGCGTATAATAAATTTACAACAAAAATTTCAATTTATATTTTAAATCACTGATATTTAATACTTAGAAGCTGGTGGCATGATTCATGTATTTTTTTAAAACTAACTCAACACCATTGTCATGCACCAAAAGTTATTGTTTTGCCTAAGATGTTGGGTTTATTAACAAATACTTCAATTTTCCTGAGAGACGAATTAGAAATGGACAAAACTTTGAAGAATAAAAGCTACAGAAATACCTGGGTAACGGGAGGCTTGCTGCTATTTCTCGTTACTGCGGGTATTTATTATCTTACCACCTACACCCATTCGCATGGCACCTTGCAAATCTCTGGTAACCGCATCAGCATAGATACAGTCACCAAAGGCATTTTCAAGGATGAACTGGTGCTGGAAGGCATTTTAAAACCTTTAGAGTTAGAATATATCAAATTTCCGGAGCATGCACAAATAGAAAAAATGTTTGTTTTGCATGGAGAAAATGTATCCCCCGGAGATACTGTGGCGTTAGTCACATTTATCAAAAACGACTCCATCTTTAAAAACCATCTTGTAGGAAAACTTATAGCTGGTTTGAGAGAAGCAGGCCATTCCAATATGGAAGAAATACAGGCTCAACTAAAACAATCATTTCATTCAATATCCAAAAAGAAACTTGAGGCTATTAAAAATGATATTGCTCAAACGGGCAAGTACAATCTGCCGGAAAACTCTATTGCGGTGTTAAAAGCAAATAAAATATCGATTCCTGCTGATTTTCTGAAAGATTTGCAAAATGGAATTATCAAAGAGTATATAACGGCGCAAACCGTAGGCAGGATTTTTATAAAAAAAAACACTATTAACAATGAAAATAATGAAGAAATGCTCATGATTTCTGCCGAAACCTTATTTGCAGAAGCCATAGTGGATAATAGCAGCCTTCAGCGGTTACAAAAAGATTTAAAGAGTAAAATAGTAACACAACAAGATACGTTTATTGCTTATACTGCTGATATCAAAGCCGGGGAAGATAAAATGTACGGCTGTGCCCAATTCCGTTTATCAGCACCATTTACTGGTTATCAATATGCTAATCAAAAGGTTAAAATTCATACCTTATTAGGAAGGGATGAAAACATTCTTTTGCTACCCATTGGAAGCTTTTTACAGTATACAGGCGGAAAATGGGTGTATGTTGTCGAGGGTAATAAAGCAGAAAAAAGAGAAATTCAAATCGGACGCAGGAATATTCACTTTATCGAAATTTTACATGGTTTAGAGAAGGGTGAACAGGTAATTACCTCAGGCTATGATGCATTTTATGAAACAGATGAATTTATTATTGTCCATGAAGATTTATAAAAAACTTTCTCACCTGAATTTAATCTATTCTTCACTCATGTTCCATACAGATTGGTATTTTATAAAAGAAAATCACCAATTGAAATTGGTACATATCATATAATTAAAAGCTGTTTATCTGCATTATACTAATTCCTCTTACCCTACCATCAAACCAAACAAATTACCTTATTATTTTTTTTTTAAACAACCTGAGCCATAAAACTACAATGAGCGCCTTGCGTTATACTTCGGAGTAAATTTCCTTCAGTTTTGAGAGCAGCCGCCTAACCTGATCCACATCTTCAACATAATACCGCGCCTTGGTGGTTTTTGTTCCCACTTTCACGGTTACTGCCTTTTCAGGTAGAGCTTCAAAAGTATATTCATCTGTCCAGTCGTCTCCCAGTGCCATAATAAAATCATAACTTGTATCACCAAGTCGGTTTAAAGCAGCCCGCCCCTTGTTAATTCCGGAATACTTAATTTCAATAACTTTATCCCCATCCATAATTTCCAGATTCAGATTGGTCACAAGATTTTTCAGTTCATCTTTTAATTCCCATGAACGCTGTGTCCCAAGGTCAGGGTCAGCATCGCGGTAATGCCATGCCAACGAGTAGTTTTTCTCTTCCAGGTGCGTGCGTGGCGTACGGTCAACATAAAACTGAAGTGTAGGCCGAACAATATTCATCCAATCCTTCTTTATTTTCTCTGTCATTCGCCAATCCCTTCCGGGAAGGCGCTGCCAAACACCATGTTCGGCTATAAAAGTGATATTCCAGCTTGTATTAAACCATTTGCCAAGTGTTTCTTTGTCCCTGCCACTGATAATGACAATTTCATTCTTCTCATCAGCAGTAAGGCTTTCAAGGATTTCATACAATTGACTGTCAGGGCCTGCATCCTGGGGATCAGTAGTGAAATGAGACAGGGTTCCATCATAATCAAGGAAAAGAATTCGCTTATTACTTTTGATGTATCGTTCAGAAATGCCACTAAGTACTTTTGAGCTTACCTTGCGGGTGAGTTCAGTTTCCTGCAGCTTTTTCACTCCTTCAAGTGCATAGATAAAATCATTTGCCCATTTATCTTCGTTATAAACGGATAAACGGGTTTGGATTGAACGTAGCCTTGCTGCTTGTTCTTCTTCATCCATGTTTATAGCCTCTACTATTTTTTCGGCTATTTCCACCCGGTTGTTTGGATTTACCAGCAGTGCCTCACTCATTTCTTTAGATGAGCCTGCCATTTCACTTAGTATAAGTACCCCTCGTTCATTAATCTTACAGGCAATAAATTCCTTTGATACCAGATTCATGCCATCACGCAAAGGCGTAAGCAATCCAATATCAGCCCCATTATAGATTTCTACCAATTCTTCGAATCTTAAATTCCGATAGAAATACCACACTGGCATCCAATTGATTACCCCATATTTCCCGTTGATACGGCCCACCAACTCGTCAACTTCACGCTTAAGTCTTTTATAATCAGACACCTGTGTGCGCGAGGGGATTACAAACAGCAGCAGGCTTACTTTCTCTAAATATTGAGGATTATGCTCCAAAAAATACTCATACGCTTTTAACCGATCAGAAATACCTTTGGCATAATCAAGCCTGTCTATGCTTACAATTATCTTTTTATCCTTGCCGCGCAGAAAATGATTTAGCAAATCCTTTTGAAAGTGCGACCGATTGGCCGGCGTTTTTGCCTGGTGTTCAAGAGAGGCATTATTCCATTTTTCATAATCAATTCCCATTGGGAAGTTATCGACCTTAACAATTCGTTTTTCAAGTTTTATTTGGTTGAATTCACTTTCAAATCCAAGCAGCCGGCGCACACAGCTCATAAAATGGCGCTCATAATCATAGGTATGGAAGCCGATTAAATCTGCACCAAGCATACCTTCCAGTATTTCAGTGCGCCATGGGAGCAGGCGGAATAATTCGTAGGAAGGAAAAGGAATGTGTAAAAAATAGCCAATGGTAGCTTGCGGAAGTCTTTCTCTAAGTATTTGTGGCAACAACATAAGCTGGTAATCATGGATCCAGATCCGGTCCCCTTCCTGATAATTTCTTATGATAGCCTCAGCGAACTGTTGATTTACGGCCATATAACTACACCAGTACTCTGTTCTGTAAAGGGTGTTCTGAGTAAAATAATGAAACAATGGCCAAATTGTTTTATTTGAAAACCCATAATAATAATATTGTAATTCATCTTTACGCAAAAAAACCGGGAAACAATTCTTATTTGCCATAAATGCTTTAACCTCTTTCTTTTCCTCATTATCTAACTGCTCACTTTCAATTCCGGACCATCCTATCCATATCGAATTTTGCTTTTTGTAAAAATTTTCCAGACCAGAGGAAAAGCCGCCTACGCGTTGATCAATTTGATAACCGGTATGTTCTTTTTTAACACAATATGGCAATTTGTTTGAAACTATAATTAATCTACTCATAGGTTTTTTGCTTTATTTATATTTTTAGATTTTAGTTACTTTTTACCATTTTACCTTAAAGATATACAATTTAAAAGTATTTTTGTGCTATAATCCTTCAAAACAGGCATAAATCGGGGTAATATTTTTTTCTAAAAGGTAAACATTCGTATTTTTAACATTTTATTCGCTAATTTGTTGATAAATGAAAAGCCTGATTTTTCAAGGAAATGATGGATTTTAACAAGAAAAATATATTTATTCTAACCATAAAAAAATCACAACCGATTTTCAAAAAATTTTATTATGAAAGAACATAGTTTTGATGCTGTTATCTTTGATCTGGATGGCGTTATTACCAAGACAGCCTTGGTACATGGCACAGCCTGGAAAGAAATGTTTGATAATTACTTAAAAAAGAGAGAAGAAAAACACGGAGAACCTTTCAAGGAATTTACCCATGCAAAAGATTACCTACCGTATGTTGATGGAAAACCCCGCTATAAAGGTGTTGCCTCATTCCTGGAATCCAGGGGGATAGATATTCCCTACGGTGATCCTTCTGACGATCCTTCAGAAGAAACAGTATGTGGTCTTGGAAATCGGAAAAATATAGTTTTTAATGACATTTTAGATCGTGATGGGGTACAGGTTTATCCTTCTACTGTCGATTTTATCCATGAATTAAGAAAAGAGGGGATTAGAATAGGAGTGGCTTCCTCTAGTAAAAATTGTAAACCTGTTTTGGAAACAGCAGACCTTCTAAAATATTTTGAAACACGTGTTGACGGTGTTGTCTCTGCCGAACTTGATTTAAACGGAAAACCAGAACCCGACATTTTTACCACAGCATGCGATAACCTGAATGTAGAATACCACAGGGCTGTAGTAGTGGAGGATGCAGTAAGTGGTGTACAAGCAGGTAAAAAAGGTAATTTCGGAATGGTATTAGGAGTGGCAAGGGAAGATAATGTAAAGGAATTGCGGTTAAACGGAGCTGATATTGTCGTTACAGACATTGAACAGCTGGGTGGTGTTAAAGGTGTTGATAAATGGTTTAAGGAAGGTGTAGAAGAAGACAATTGGTCATTGCGTTACAATGATTACGATCCTGAAAAAGAACGGTCAAGAGAAGCCCTGTTTGCTGTTGGGAACGGCTATTCAGGTACCAGGGGCGCCATGGAAGAAACCAAAGCCAATGATGTACATTATCCGGGCACATACATTGCAGGTCTCTATAACCGACTAAAATCACCCGTTGGCGACCGCGAAATTGAAAATGAAGATTTTGTAAATTGTCCCAACTGGCAATATGTTACTTTTAAAATTGAAAATGGTGAATGGTTTAATCCTGCTGAGGCTGAAATTATTGAAATTAACAGAACACTTGACTACCGTACAGGCCTTCTCAGTAAATACATGATCGTGAAAGACAAAGAGGGTAGGGAAACACGTATAGAAAGCCGTAAGTTAAGCTCTATGAACAATCCTCATTTCTCTGCCATTGAGTATAAGGTTACTCCCGTAAATTACAGTGGAAAAATAACATTAAAAACTGAGCTGGACGGCAACCTCATCAATGATGGTGTGGAACGTTACAGCAGTTTGAACCAGAAACACATTGAACCCCTCACTGAGAAATCTGATAAAGAAGGATTACATCTGGTGGTGCAAACAGTTACTTCAAAGATAAAAATTGCCCAGGTAGCCAACATCAGCTTTTTGATTAATGATATGCCCATACCTTGTTCACCTGAATACAGTACCTCAAAAGCAAATTCAGCGGCAGAAGTTCAGTGCGAAATTGAAGAGGGTAAATCTTTTTCCCACACAAAAATCGTGGTGATGTATACCTCAAAAGACCTTGATGATCCTTTGGGGCAGGCATTCGAAGAATCACGCCTATACAGCCATTTTGATGAGATCATTGATAAAAGTAAAAAAAGGTGGGAACAAATCTGGGAAGATATCGATATAAAAATTCCTTCAGACCGTGCCTCACAACGACTGTTACGCATGCATCTTTATCACCTGATGGTAACTGCTTCACCTAAAAATGCCTCAATCGATTTTGGAATACCAGCACGTGGCTTACATGGAGAAGCTTATCGCGGACATATTTTTTGGGATGAATTGTATGTATTGCCGGTTTATTACCTGAATTTGCCGGATGTGGCAAGATCAGTGCTTATGTACCGTTACCGCCGGTTGAACCAGGCCCGGGATTATGCCAAAGAGTATAACTATGAAGGGGCCATGTTCCCGTGGCAAAGTGGCAGCGATGGTCGCGAAGAAACACAGGTGGTTCATCTGAACCCGGTATCGGGCGAATGGGGCGCAGATTATAGTTCACTGCAACGACATATTTCTGCAGCTATTGGTTATAATATATGGAATTACTACTGGTATACAGGTGATTATACATTTTTACGCAATTATGGTGCGGAAATGTTTCTGGAAATATGCCGATTCTGGGCCTCAAAATGCGAGCTCGATAAAGAAACCGGAAGATATTCCATTCACAATGTAATGGGTCCCGATGAATTTCATGAAAAACATCCTGATTCTGAATCAGGAGGCTACACTGACAATGCATATACCAATATCATGGTGGTTTGGTTGTTCAAAAGGGCATTCCAGATTGTGGACAGACTTAGAAAGGATAATTATCAGGAAGTTTTTCATAAGATAAGACTCTCTGAGCAAGAACTGCAGAAGTGGGAAGACGTAACTAAAAAAATGAATCTGATAGTATCTGATGAAGGCATTGTTGCACAATTCAAAGGATACTTTGAGCTGAAAGAACTGGACTGGGACGATTATCGTAAACGATACGATAATATTCACAGGCTTGACAGGATATTAAAAGCAGAAGGTAAATCACCAGATGAATATAAAGTTGCAAAACAAGCTGATTTTCTTATGACTTTTTATAACCTTGATGTTGACGAGGTGACCCATATTATTAAAGACCTGGGCTATAAATTACCCAAAGACTATCTGAAAAAGAATTTTGAATATTACCTGCAACGGACCTCACACGGTTCAACACTGAGCCGCGTGGTACATGCCTATCTGGCTAATAAAATTGGTGACGATAAAATGAGCTGGGACCTTTACAGGGAGGCGCTTGAAAGTGATTATGTAGATATCCAGGGTGGTACCACGGGCGAAGGTATTCATGCAGGTGTAATGGGCGGTACTGTTATGATTGCCTTGAACACTTACGCTGGTTTAAATCTCCAGTCAGAGCATGTGCGTTTAGCTCCCAAATTGCCCCATTCATGGAAAAAAATGACCTTCAGCATTCATTTTAAAGAAAACTATTACACCTTTGAGGTGCAGGAATCGCAAATTAGTGTTGAATTAATTAATGCCCCAAAAGATACAGCAACGGTATACATCAATGATAAAAAGATGTTGCTCGAACGGGGAAAAACACATGTTATGCAATTAACCTGAAACACATTATCATTGTATTTACCAAAAAAGAATTAAAATGTTAGGAGACGTATTGCTTATTAATGATATGCACAAGGATGCTGCACGTGATATCATGGAAAAACTATTGATTGATAAGCGCAAAAAAGAGGAGAATGAAGGCGATAACTATAAATATGTTATTGCTATCTCCGGAGAATCAGGTGCCGGAAAATCTGAGTTGTCACATTCGTTGGCGCTGCAGCTTAAAGCACAGGGTATACGGGTGAAAATCCTTCATACAGATAATTACTATATTGTACCTCCGTTGCTTAGAAATGAATGGCGTCGCACCCATGGCCTGGATACTGTGGGAATAAACGAATACGACTGGAACCTGATCAATAAAAATATTCAGGATTTTCGTGAGAACCGCGAAGCCATGATGCCATGTATTGATATCATTCCTGAGCAGGTAGACAAGCTCATAACGGATTTTCGAAAAATTCAGCTGCTGGTAATCGATGGTTTATATGCCATAAATGCCGAAGATGTAGACATGCGTGTGCTCATCGAACTTACGTATCATGAAACTAAAATTTCACAAATAGCGCGTGGCAAGGAACCCAATAATGAATACCGAACAAAGGTGCTTGAAATGGAGCACCGCAGTGTAAGCAGCCTCAGGCCACTTGCCGATCTGTTCGTGGATCAGAATTATGAAGTTGTGGAAGCAACAGAAAAGCAAAGTTCAGATGTTTAGCTGATGTTGCTTGCCTAGAATAAAAAGTTAAGCCCGATGTAAAATCCGCTGTCACCATCTCTCGGGTCTATTGCACGACCATAATCAGCAGAAAGAATGAAGTTTTGATTTATGGCCACGTGCAGCCCTGCACCATACGACATATGCAGTTTTTCCGGAACATCAGGAAAAAGGTATTTATATGCATCAGGTACACCTGTTTTATCCGGAGTATAAAAACCAGTAATCTGACCGCCATCTAAAAATGTGGCGAGGGCAAGATAAACATTTTGATTAAATATTACATTGCGGTAAAATTTCCATCGCAACTCAATATTGCCATATACAAAATCTTCACCTACTATACGATTACGCAATACACCACGGATTGTTTTTGCACCCCCAAGCCCATCACGTGTTACATAAGGTGGCATATTGTAAACAAATGGAAGCATATAATAAGGCATTTCTCCACCAATTTTTCCCTGGTAACTTAATCTGTAGGCAAGGCTAAGTATTTTTGGAGCAAGGGTAAAATACTGTCGGTGTGTTAAGGCTATTCTGCTGTATGCATATTCGTTCCCTAAAAATGAGGGAGCAGCAATAAGCTGAATGTCACTCCAAAGGCCTTTCATGGGGTTCGGTTCATTGTCGCGGGTGTCATACACCAGGCCGAATTTAAGGAGGGTAGTGGAGCCTCCATCAACCTGGTCGTCAGGAATTATACCCCAGGAAATATATTGATCATATAGCAATGCCGTATCAGGTAACCTGTCTTTCGGATCCTGCCCCTCGTTGAGCGCGTCGATATCAACGCTGCTTATTTTATTACCGTAGTAGGCAACACCAGAAAACCATTTTACATGGTCCCCAATATGTTTACCTACAAACTCAGCCTTCAATCGTGTTAAACTACGTTCCTGTTTATAATAAACACGTGAAATATAATCAGGGTGGGTATCGTCGGTAAAATTATTATTATAATAAGCCTTATAGCCATTAAAGCCATAAAAGTCTAGAGCCTTTTCTGTTAGCAGACTGGCTTCCACCGTGAGGCGTACTTTTGGTATAAGGTACTCACTGTCATATATAAATTGGTTAATGCCACTTCCTTTGGTTGTGCGCGACCATTCAAGATAAATAGAATGGTCATATTGCGGGTAATGTGAACCATCTCCATAATGATAAAGGTTTACCACGCCTCCGTATTTAAATCCTATATCAGTATCATATGCAATGGCAGGAACAGCACCAAAGGACCAGCCGGCTTTAATTTTTTCTACTTTATCCTTATTTTTAACTTGCGTAGTATCCTGTGCATGGATTACCTGTAAAAGAAATAATGTTCCACAAAAAAGGCCTAAGGTTTTAATTGCAGGCATATTTATCAGAGATTAGTTTTTCTGCCTGTAAATATAAATAAGATTATTTGTAAAGTATCTATTTAATTCCTGTGGAAAAGAATTTTTCGTGTAAATCCGCTTTAGGTAATCGGATTATTTTCTTCTGTGTCTGGTTCCAATACCCGGTTTAGCTTCTCATAAAGTTCAGCTAACCGTATAGGTTTTGAGATATAATCATCACAACCTGCCGCTTTACATTTATCCTTCTCTCCTGCCATGGCAAAAGCCGTTTGGGCAATTACAAAGGTACCCGGATAACTTCTTTTAATTCGTTTAGTAGCCTCATATCCATCCATTTCAGGCATTTGGATATCCATCAGGGTTACATCAATGTGATGTCTCTCATAGGCTTCAAGTGCTTCCAGACCATTATGGGCACGTATAACATATGCTTTCGAAGACCTTAGTGCTGTTTCAATTACTTTAAAATTAAGATCATCATCTTCAGCTACAAGAATGTTCTTATCAGCCCAGTTTTGTACCTGGTTAATCTTTTTCACAGGAGCAATTTCCTGCTTTTGTAAAGGTTTTTCAGCAGGAATTACCGGAATGATGAAATAAAAAACAGACCCCTTCCCAGGATCAGAATTCACCCATATTTTTCCACCCATTAACTGAACCAGGTTTTTACAAATGTTTAATCCCAAACCTGTTCCTCCAAAAGAACGGGTATTGATGTTTTCTGCCTGACCAAAACGTTCAAAAATGATTTTTTGTTTATCCCAGGGAATGCCGATACCAGTGTCCTTTACAAAAAATTTCAAATATTCTTTTTCTTCAGTAAAACCAAATTCAATTATACCCGCATCGGTGTATTTAAATGCATTGTCAAGCAAATTGCTCAGTATCTGTTGCAACCGTATGCGATCCGTAAAAATGTAAACATTCTGATCTTGATTTTCAGTAAATAGGTTGAGCTTAACTGCATTTTTGTTTTTTGACATCTTGGGCTGTGAATATAAAGCCTTAAGTGAAATAAGCATCTGGTTAACATTAAATGCTTCTTTCTTTATTTTCATTTGCCGTGCTTCTATCTTAGCACTATCAATGATATCATCGATAAGTTGGAGAAGATTATTTCCAGATGAGGTAATATGATTGATATACTCAAGTCGGCTTTCAGAATCAAGATTATCCTCCTTTAAAAACTCTGAAAAGGCAATGATGGCATTCATTGGCGTACGAATCTCATGCGACATGTTTGACAGGAATGCTGTTTTAAGCCTGTCGGCTTCCTCAGCAGCTTTTCGTTCATTTATTTCAACTTTTAGCTGAGCCGAGCGCTGCTTTACTATTTCCTCAAGTTTGTCACGGTGCAGCTCAAGTGCTTTTTTAGCCCTTCGTTTTTGAATGTTTGACCACAATAGCAGGCTGGCGAGGATAAGCAGCACACCGGTGCCTCCCACAAGCACAATATTCAAAGCCTGCTGATGATCAAGTTGTTCATCCTTGGTTGTAAGTTCATGCTCTTTGAGCTTTAAATCATATTTTGCCTCAATTTCTGCAATCTCTTTTTGCGATGCTTCCTCAGAAAGGGAATCCTTCAAAGAAACATATTGTTTGTGGTATACAAGGGCTTCCTTGTAATTATTAATGTCGGCATATACTTCAGAGAGTGATTGGTAGACATCAACGATGTGCCTGGAAAATCCGTATTTCGCTGCAAGATCGGCACTGGCTTCATATTGGGCTATACTTTCATCATACCTCTCAAGATGACGCAAAGCTGAGGCAACATTATACATGGCATAGATGATGCCACGCTGGTAGTTTGCTTTCCGGAATCCTTCCAGGGCATCAGAATAATAATTTAGAGCTACCTCATAATTTTCCATTACTTCATTTACAAGTCCTATATTACTTGAGGTAGATGCCATTCCAATGGGATGGTCAATTTCTTTATAAATATCAAGTGATTTTTGATAATATTTAATGGTCTCGTCATAGGATTGCCAGCTGTAATAAACAATACCAATATTTTGGTAAAGGGCAGCCATATCAATTTTGTTTCCAATTTTTTTATTTAATAGCAATGACTTTTGGTAATTTTCAAGCGCCAAATCCTGTTTTTCCATGGCAGCATAAACCTGCCCCATCTTGTGGAAAACGTTTGCTTTTCCTTCATCATCATCCAGCGCCTGGTATAGCAGCAATGCTTCTTTAAAGAAATTAATGGCGTCACTATATTTTCCTAAAAAGAAATACTGTTTTCCTATCTTACTCTTGATTGGCGCAATAATATCTTCATTCTTGTCCAGGGTCTTATAGATATCAAGTGAATTCAGGTAAAGGTTAGCTGCTTGACGGTAATCATCAAGTTCAACATTTCCATCACCCAGGATAGAAAGCGCCCTTGCTTTTTCAAATTGTATGTTATTTTTTTTGGCCAGTTCCAAAGCTTCATGCGCATAGCTTATCGCCAGGGTGGGGGAATCCGCGATATATGAAGTTGCCAGATCATTCAGGGCTTTTATCCTAAGTTCTTCTGGGTCTTCAATTTCAGTTTGGGCAATAAGGGCAGGGCTTTTGGAAAGAATTCCCACAAGGAGAAATCCTGGAATAAGTATTAAATATTTGTATAATAATGGGATACGAAGCATAATCCATATTAAGATGCTCAAATGTAGTCTTAAGTATGTAAATAACCAAATTTTTTACAGATGGACATTATATGTTTAGCATTAAAAAATATGTGAATTATTAAAAGATTGATTTTTTAAACATAGGGAAAATATTAAAAAATCAAGTTTTAGTCTATGATAATTATCATAAATGTATGTGATATCTTGTATTTTATTTTATTTCTTAAGGAGTTCATTAATTTATATTTTTACAAACGATAGTACTAATTGTAAATATTAAAGAAAAATCGATGAAAAAATTATTGAAAGCATTATTTCTTGTAGCTATCCCGGTACTTTTTTTTAACTGTGGCGGAGGCGGCCCTGAAGCAGTTGCTGAGGATTTTTTGTCTCATTTAAGCAAGCAGGAATGGTCTGAAGCACAAAAATTAATGACTACCGAAACAGCGCCTATGATGACAATGATTCAGGGAATGGCAGAAATGTCTGGGGAGAATTTGGAACTACCATCTGATTTTAAAATAGTAGGTTGTGAAGTGGATGGTGAAACGGCAGTATGCACTTACACCGCAGAGGGAGGGAACGAGACACTAAATCTTAAAAAGGAAGACGGCGAATGGAAAGTTGCCATTACAAAACAGTAAATCATTTAAGATTTATTAAAATAGCAGGTATATGCATACCTGCTATTTTTATTTTATCCCTCCTTTTTTTTCAAAATGACCATAAAACTTTAAAGGCCATTAGTAATATACCTGAGAATATTACTAATGGTGATTTTATTTTACGCAGAGGGAAAGGCTTTGTAAGCCGTAGTATAATAAATATTTTAAATGATAAAACCGGTATTTCTCATTGTGGAATTATCATTAAAGACACAACAATCCCGTGTGGGTATGCGGTTATTCATTCAGTATCCAGTCACGTGAGCGATGTGAATGGCATTCAAAAAACATCTCTGGTAGACTTCATGAAAGAAAGCGTGCCAGGAACCAATCAAATTGTACGTCATAAAAAAAATAATCCACAGGTTGCCATTAACTTATCTAAGAATGCAGAATTTTACCTTGAACAAAAAATTGATTTTGATCATTGGTTTAATCTAAAAGACCATGAAAAGATTTTCTGCAGTGAGCTGCTTTATTTGCTCTGTATTAATAATTTAAATGATACTTTATATACTCAAGACGAAAAATCTCTTTACACGTTTAATGTATTTTTTGACACCACCAGGTTTCAAAGAGTTTGGCCAAAAAAAAAGCCACTGATCAGTGGCCTTTAAATCTTTTATTTCTTATCTGCGTGAAAACCCCAATTTCTTTTTCGATTTTCGGGACAGGCTGTTATGCTTGTCAGAAAAATACTCATTTACATAAGTAAACTGCGTTTTTCTGACTTCGGAAGGCCTTAAACCTGGACTTTTTTCATCAGACACATGAGTTTTCGCACGAGCACTATTTAGCATAGCTAATCGCTCGTGTTTCTCTAATAACGGTAATTTTTACCTGTCCGGGATAGGTGAGTTCATCCTGGATTTTTTTGGCAATATCATAAGAAAGTGTTTCTGCATCAGTGTCTGTTATTTTTTCGCTTCCGACAATTACCCGCAATTCTCTACCTGCCTGGATGGCATAAGTTTTGGTTACGCCGGGATAGGAGAGGGCCAGTGATTCAAGCTCTTTCAACCTTTTAATGTAGGAATCTACTACTTCGCGTCGAGCGCCGGGACGTGCGCCGGATATTGCATCGCAAACCTGCACAATGGGTGAAAGCAGACTGGTCATTTCAACCTCATCGTGGTGTGCACCAATGGCATTGCATATATCTGGTTTTTCCTTATACCTTTCTGCAAGTTTCATTCCCAAAATTGCATGTGGCAATTCCGGCTCATCATCAGGCACTTTCCCAATATCATGGAGCAAACCAGCACGTTTGGCTGCCTTTGGATTTAAACCGAGTTCACTCGCCATAACAGCACAAAGATTAGCAACTTCGCGGGAATGCTGCAGAAGGTTCTGTCCATAAGATGAGCGGTATTTCATTTTTCCAATCAAACGAATAAGCTCAGGATGCAAACCATGGATACCCAAATCAATGGCTGTGCGTTTCCCCACTTCCACAACTTCTTCTTCAATTTGTTTATGCGTTTTATTCACTATCTCCTCAATGCGTGCAGGATGGATACGACCATCTGTTACAAGCTGATGCAATGATAATCTTGCCACCTCACGACGCAGCGGGTCAAATCCTGAAAGGATGATGGCCTCTGGAGTGTCGTCTACAATTATTTCTATTCCGGTGGCTGCCTCCAGCGCACGAATGTTTCGTCCTTCACGGCCAATAATACGTCCTTTTATTTCATCACTTTCAATATGGAAAACAGTTACTGAATTTTCAATGGCATTTTCTGTCGCCACTCTTTGAATGGTTTCAATAACAATTTTTTTCGCTTCTTTAGAGGCTGTCATTTTAGCCTCATCCATTATTTCATTAATGGTAGACATGGCTTCAGTTTTGGCCTCAGCCTTAAGTGAATCAATCAGCTGGGCTTTTGCTTCTTCTGCACTTAATCCACTAATGGTTTCGAGCTGAAGTACATGCTGTTTGTGAAGTTTTTCCAGGTCTTCACCTCTTTTTTCTACAATGTTTATCTGATTGTTAAGGTTTTCACGTATTGCATCGGCCTCATTTTGTTTCCGTTGCAGCTCTTCATACTTCTGAGAAAGCGAGTTTTCTTTTTGTTTTATCCTGTTTTCTGCCTGAGATATTTTGCTGTTTTTCTCATTTATTACTTTCTCATGTTCTGATTTTAATTGAAGAAACTTTTCTTTTGCCTGAAGAATTTTATCCTTGCGTATAACCTCAGCCTCTGTTTTAGCCTCCTTAACTATTGTCTCAGCTTTTCGTTTCAGTGCTGTACTGTACAGCAACCAGGCCAATCCTGCTCCTGCCAGAAAAGCGATTGCCCCTACTATTACGGTTGTTATCATAATTTAATTTTATTAATTATATGAATATAAAAAACCCGCACCAATTCCTCCAGAATTAGGGAAACCCCAAGAATGACATGGTTGGAGCTGCCAATAATATTCAAACTTCCACCGTCCTCTAATGAGGATTCCTGTAATTTAACTTACAGGAACGAGGCCTGCTTTCATGTTATTGAGCTTTGCTCCAATTGGATAAATGTTGAGTTTCCAAATTAGTGAAGGAACAATGCGGGCAATACTATTTTAAAGAACGTTTGTTTTCTCTCCCTGCAAATATGCATCTAATTCCTGATTCAACTCTTTTATACTGTCAATTACAGGTGATACATCTGTTTTTTTTTCAAATTCAAGCAGCTTTATTACAAATTGTAATGCTGCCATCGCCAGAAAATCCTGGGTATCCTTTTCAGCATACCGCTGTTTGTACTGCAGAACTTTTTCATTTATTAATCTTGCTGCTCTCCGAATTTCCTCTTCATCCTTTCGCTCGATCTTCAAGGGATAATACCTGTCCGCCACATTTACTTTTATCGATAATTTGTCATCCATGTTCTTTCGGTATTCAGCATATAATTACTTATTCATCAGAGAAATACATTTATCAATTTCCCGCACTATTCTGTTTATTTTTATCTTAGCGTCGTGGGCATCATCACTGGTAGCCACAACTGTTTTTGCTATTTTATATGTCTCAAGCTTTTTTTCCAATTCTTCAATCTTTGAATCTCTGTCAGATATTTCCTGCCTGAGGTTTTCAACAATGTTTTTTTGCGTCTCATTGTCATTTTTTGCGGCTTCAAAGCTATCAATTACTTTGTTAATTTTCAGCTTTAGCTCAACAATTATTTCTTCATAATTTTCAGCCATTTTATTAAACTATTCTTATTACAAATATAATATAGGTTTAAGAAATAAAAAAATTTAATGATTTTTTACAATTTCGTTTGAATAGCATAGTTTTGTATTTATACTGTTTTTCCTAAACATTTAATAATCGATTCGAATGACAAAAATACATATAATGTTTGCCAATTTTTTGATTTTTGTTTTTTTCTCTAATGCATTATGTCAAGAAAGTAATCCAGATTTTGCTGCACCCCTGGATATACCTTTACGATTGTCAGGTAACTTTGGGGAATTACGCGGGGGACATTTTCATGCGGGGCTTGATTTTAAAACACAGGGGGTAATAAACCAAAAGGTTTTTAGTATTGCAGATGGATATGTCTCACGCATAAAAATCACACATGGTGGTTATGGCAAGGCTGTTTATGTGTCGCACCCGGAACTGGGGTATATGTCTGTTTATGGGCATTTGAATGGATTTGCAGATAAAATAGATGCCTTTGTCAAAGACCAACAATACAATAAGCAGTCTTTTGAAATTGAATTATTTCCACCAAAAAATTCAATAAAGGTGACTAAAGGCGAGCAAATTGCCTGGTCAGGAAACTCTGGCAGTTCCAGTGGTCCGCATTTACACTTTGAGGTACGAAATCTGTCAAATCAATTGCCACAGAACGGACTCCTGTATAATTTTGATATCGTCGACCACATCCCTCCTCAAATAAGGGCAATAGGCATCTATCCGCTTGACGACAATAGTTTTGTGAATGGGAGTTGTGAAAAAATAATTTTACCGGTAGCTTATTTGGGCGGTAAATACAAAATTCAACAAAACAAGCCGGTAGTGCTCAGCGGAAAGATTGGATTTTCGATTGAAGCCTATGATTATCTGAGTAACGCACCCAACCGATGTGCCCCCTATGCAATATCTATGTATATCGACAGCAGCCTTATATATGCCCACAAACTGGACGAATTTTCTTTTTACGAATCTCGCTATATTCAGGCACATATTGATTATGCGGCCAGAGAACTTACCCGTAGGAGCCTGCAACGCAGCTGGCGACTACCAAATAACAACTTGAGTATTTATGAAAAAATAAATAATAATCATACGTATTCTTTTGAAACTGAAAAACTGCATACAATTGAATTTATAGTGCTCGATGCTGCTGAAAATGAGAGTGAAGTTTCATTTCAGGTGAAAGGAAGCAGGGGCGAAACAGATCGGTGCAGTTCGGAAATGGATAAGAATTTTGTAAAGGTAATGGAATGGGATAAAGAAAACTTTTTTTCGGCAGCGGGGGTTAAAGTTTATCTCCCTGCAGGAACGCTATATGAAGATATGCCGTTTGAATACAGAAAAGAACCTGCACATAAGGGATATTATTCCCCAATGCATCACATTCAGAGTCTGCAAACACCGGCACATAAGTATTACACTGTTTCCATAGCGCCTGAAAATGTTCCGTATGATAAGTTGGGGAAAACTTATATCGTCAGCCTCAATAAAAGTGGGCATCCTGTTTATGAGGGAGGTATCTATAAAAATGGATTTGTTACTGTCCGTACACGCTCATTCGGTATTTATGCGCTTAGGCTTGATGATGACCCACCAGTTATTTTGCCGGGGAACATTTGGAAAGATGCCCAGATGGGTGGGAAAACATCCATTCGGTTCGACGTAAGTGATAAAGCATCTGGCGTAAAGAGCTATGAAGGATTTATTGATAATAAATGGGTATTATTCGAATATGATCCAAAATCCAACCTTCTTGAATATGCTTTTGACAATGAAAGAATATCCCGGAATCAATGGCACGAGTTGGAATTAACTGTGACTGATAACCGGGATAATATTAGTGTTTTTCAAACCCGATTTTTTTACTAGGGTTTACCAATCAGAGTTGCCATGGGACTATAAAATCATAAACAGAATCTTGTTTTTCTTTATTTTCGCGTGATATATTCATTGACATCTCAAGCCGTTTAATCTCATTTTCCAGTCGCCGAATTCGCTCCTCTCGGGTTTTGAATTTAGTTTTCATAATAGTTAGTTTTTAAGTAGTGGATTAGTGTGTGAAAGATACAAAAAAAATTGTATCTTGTCAATAGCTAACAAGTTTAATTTACAGCAAAATACAATAAACATGTAAATATTTTTATTAAGGTTCATTTTAGTTTTATGTGTGGCAACTTATATGCCAATATTTCAGTTATGCATTTATTTTAAAGATAATTATCTGACTTACAGGATGCTATTTTCTTAAACATTAAATAAAATGTGGCAACTACATTAAAAATTGTTGATTTTTTTCCCTGATTTTAAGTGCGTTTTCCACACTGTTGTTGAATTTAGTGTATACTCACTTTGAATTTACAAAACGAAGAAACCGATGGAATATAAAGCGCTGCAATCATTATTGATGACATTGAGCAAACCAGGGGCGATAATGAACAAGAAGGAATATTTGATTGCTCTACTAACGGGTCTGTGCCTCAATCCTGTATATCTTTACAAATCTAAAAATACAATTTCTGCATGAAATTTGCTTCCTAGATATAAAGAGAAGGGAAGGGGATTTATTAAATCATTGCAATAAAAAATATTATATGATCAAAAATATAAGAAAACCAGCATTTGCTGGTAGCTTTTATTCCGCTAATCACAAGCAACTGAGACAGGATATTTCACAATTTATTGAAGATGACGGAGAAAAACCTGGCAACCATGCACATGTACGCGGGCTCATATTACCTCATGCAGGATATATTTATTCCGGGGAAATTGCAGGTTCAGGATATCGTAAACTAAGTAATCAATCTGCCCCCGCCAATATTTTTTTATTGGGTTCCAGTCATCGTCATTATTATAAAGGTGCTGCAGTTTACAACCAATCCGGATTTCAGACCCCATTTGGTTTAGCTAAGATTAATACATCGATGGCAAATGATATCATTGCGTCGAATTTACTATTTAGCACAAATGAAGATGCCCACACTAAAGAACACTCTTTGGAGGTTCAAGTACCTTTTCTACAGCAAATTTATGGTGATTCTTTATCCATTGTTCCCGTTTTGGTGGGTACAGATAAAAAATCCGAATGCAGAAGTATTGCGGAATCTTTAAAGCCGTACTTTACCCCTGATAATCTTTTTATTGTAAGCACAGACTTTTCTCATTATCCAAGCTATGAAAAGGCTTTAGCAGTAGATAAAGAAACAGTTGAATGGGTTGCAAAAGGAAGTCCAGACAAGTTTTTCAGGAATATAATGAACAGTAAAGAAGAGCATATTCCTGGCGTTCTCACCCGTATGTGTGGTTGGTCTGCGACTTTAATACTGATGTACCTGGCTAAAAATGAACCGAATTTGAAATTTTCTGTTATTCGCTATGCAAATTCAGGAGATATTGAATTTGGAGACAGAAGTAGGGTTGTTGGATACTTCTCGATGTCATTAGCATAAATTGTATTTCAATGATGATTAAACTACAAAAGCAAGATAAAAAGAAATTATTGATGCTGGCACGAAGCAGTATTGAAGATAAACTGCTGAATAGAAAAACCAGTGGGTTAGTTCCCGTTCAGGAAACGCTTCATCAACATGCTGGGGTTTTTGTGTCTGTGTATGTTGCCAAAAGCCTCAGGGGATGTCTGGGCCATTTTGAAACTGCCAAACCATTGTGGAAAGAAACATCAGAACTTGCCGTTTCCGCAGCGTTCAGAGATTATCGCTTTCCTGCAATCAGCAAAAATGAGCTAAATGATCTATCGATAGAAATCAGCATTATTTATCCGATGGTGCCCATCCTTTCAATAGCGGAATATAATCCTAAAATCCATGGAATTTATTTGGAAAAAGATGGAAATTCCGGAACATTTCTACCCCAGGTTGCGCAAAAAACCGGCTGGGATAGCACCGAAATGCTCCGGCATTGTGCGCATGATAAAGCGGGACTTTCATGGGATGCATGGAAAAATGCAAATTTATTTATTTACGAGACAGATGTATTTTCTGACAATTAATCTTACAGCACATACATGCATGTAGAAAGAACAGAAGAAGGAAAATATCAATATTCGGCAAAAATTAAAATTTGTTACCAAAAAGCGGGACACGGACCCAACAATGTGTTGCTTATCCATGGTTTTGCCTGTAGTCGCCTAAACTGGCACAGTATACTTGATAAATTTCCTGTACATAAATATACCCTGATAATTCCTGATCTGAAGGGGTATGGAGCTTCCTCAGCACCCCGTGATGGGGCGTATAGTTTGTCTGATCAGGCTGAAATTATAAAAGCATTTACATTCTATTTAAAATTAAACAGTTTCACACTCATCGGGCACTCTATGGGCGGGGGAGTGGTTTTAACTCTTGCTGCTATGCCTGAGTTAAAATCGAAAATTGATTCACTTGTGCTTTTAGATTCTGCAGCATTTAAAGATCCGATACCGCGTTTTATCACCTTATTAAAGACTCCGTACTTACGGTATCTCTTTTTATCTGCACTTATACCCTTTAATGGTGTTATCAGGTATGCGATAGGAAGAATTTTTTATGACAGGCAAAAAGTGAATGATCTGCTGGTCAGTCGTTACAAACCTTATTTTTACCGCAATCGGCATTACAATGTGTATATTAAAACTGCGGAGCAATTAATCCCTGAAAATTATTATGAGGAGATCGAAAAATTCAGACATATAATAATACCTGCTTTGATTATTTGGGGAAAACAAGATCCTGTTATTCCTTTGCGAAATGGCTTAAAGCTTTCCACGCTCCTCCCAAATGCAACATTACGAATCATTGATGAATGCGGGCACAATCCACACGAAGAAAAGCCTGAAGTTACCTCAGATTATTTAGTGAAATTTCTTGATAAGATCTATGATGGAAATTACTGATCTGGAATCAGGCATGTATATTTCTAAAGCTCATTTCCCTTGTTTTTGAACAAAGTCTGTGATAAATGTTCAATTGGTTGATTGTGGAGGAATCAAAAGCTGCAAGTTTATTGATTGCGCCGGAAAAGCCATATGATCTTAACTCACTAAAAGGACAATTTTCAAGTTCCTGCTTAAAAGGACATTCAAAGAGCAATCCGTTTATTAGTGAAGCCATGATAATTAGTTTTTATGTTTTGGTTAAATATACCATTAATTTTCGAATATTGTTTCTCTAAATTGAACAAAAAAATTCACGGTATTACTCACCAATATAACATGTAAGAATCATAATTTCAATTACTTATATGTATTAAATATTTTTATGGAATATTGGATCATCGCTGTAAGAGATTGATTGTCAAGTATATGTTTTTAATTGAATAATTCCATAATTAATGCCAAAAGTCGCTCTCGTATTTGACGAAAGATATCTTTCATTTGATGAAGGTAATTATTCTTCTTTACGGGGATTTAGAATCCTAAAAAGCATTTTTAGACCAGGAATTTTATCAGACTGATTACTTTTTTCATAAGAGTTTATAAGATTAAGTATCAACCGACTGGCAATTTCTACATGTGTGCAGGGTTTATAGAAATCTTCCCTTTCTTCTATCCTTTGTTGCTGGAGAAATACTTCAATATCTTTTCTGCTTAAAACCGTGCCGTAGCTATAAGGATTAATGTAAAAAAGTATATTGTCATTATTAAAACCGCCAATTTCATCAACATAGGCAAGAATAAAACTCTTTGGTAGGTTTACCCCCACAATTGGGATATCCAGTTCCTGGGCTACCAGGGAATACAGGATTGACAACGATATAGGATTCCCCTTTCGGGTCTCTATTACCTGGTTAATATAGGAATTCTGTGCGGCAAAAAAGTTTTCGCTGTTTCCGGCATAACCATAAATTTCATAAAAAATATGATTGATGATCCGCACTTTTTCAAGGGCCGTTAAATCCTCATTAAGCTCAAGCCAGACATCCCTTTTTATTTTATCTATTTCCAGCTCAAGGTCAATCATTTTTAGCTGTGGATACTGAAATTTCGCTACCCAGTATGCCCCTTCAAGTAAGTCGATTCCACCTCCGGCGCGCCACTCTGAAAGGTTCTTCGCCACCATGTTAAACTGAATGTCATGGATAATATTTTCTAGCCTCTCCTGTACTTTCTCATCAAGTGCTGTTTCCCATGCTCGCTCCAGATTTGGAACCACAGAGGCACCCCTGCTTTTTAAATTCTCCGCAACAGATGTAAAAACATCAGAATCAGGATCGTCCAAAAGCAATATTAATGCCTGTAATTCTTTATCTTCCATTTTTGTATATAAATCTTTTGGCTGCATGGTGTTGCCGTTTTGACTTAATGATGATCAAAAATAACTAAAAAGAACCGCTAAATCTGACATTTTCCATGAAATTTTAGTGTATTTTTTCAGCAAAAAAATCAATTCACGTAGAAATTACCTCTAAAGTATAAGCGATTAACCGTTCAATAGTCTGAAGATAATCAGGACTGGCTTCTCCTGTTTTCCGGTTGGCTATTACAGCACAAATTGTTTGGGCCTTATGCCCCAGCATATGAGAAAGGCCATAAATAGCAGAACTTTCCATTTCAAAGTTGGTAATTGAATAGCCCCGATATGTAAATTCAGCCGCCTGATCAATAAAATCATTAAAAACAGATTGAAGACGCAGCGAACGTCCCTGCGGCCCGTAAAAACCCGGTGCAGAAAGCGTAATGCCTTTGATGCTTTTCTTTCCCAAAGCATCCCTAAAGCTACCCGATGTCTTGCAAAAATATGGCGAAATATATGCTCCCTCTATGGGGGCTCTGTCAAGAAAAGATTTTGTAAGGTCCTTTTCCAGAGCCTTTTCATACGACTGATAATAATAAATCAACCCATCAAAACCTCCTGCATACTCCGATAGTATAAAGGAATCAACCGGAATATCAGCCTGTAGGGAGCCTGTGGTTCCAATTCGGGTGAACTCAAGGGTAACTTTTTCTTCCTTTGGCAGCCGGGTTTTGAAATCTATATTTACCAGCGCATCTAATTCATTGAGCACAATATCAATATTATCAGTGCCAATACCTGTAGACAATACGCTTAGTCTCTTTCCATTAAACGTACCGGTACGGGTCACAAACTCCCGGCTTTCAACAGATACCTCAAGTGTATCAAAATAATTACCAATGAGTTTGGCCCGTCCCGGATCCCCCACCAATATTATCTGATCAGCAATTTCTCCCGGCTTTAGATGCAGATGAAAAATGCTTCCATCCGGATTAATGATTAATTCTGAAGGTAAAGAAGGTTTTGCATACAGCATAATTTCAATTTGTTTGGGATTATAAACATAAAACTAAATATTTACAGGGTGGTTCTGTTAATTTAGTAGTATTTTTACAACATAAAGGTATTTATATAAACAGTAAAATTATTTATCATGAAACAAAAACAAGGATTATTAATTATTTTGGGTGCCATTGTTGTGGTGGTGCTTATTTTCGGTAGTGCTATGTTCAAGACCCTGCAACCAGGAGAAAGAGCTGTAATTTTTCGTAAATTCACTTCAGGTCTTGACAGTGAAAATATATTTATGCCAGGATTTCATATCATCGCCCCCTGGAATGAATTATATATATATGATGTAAAAGAACAACAAAGAGAGGAAACCATGGACGTGTTGGATAAAAATGGTCTGTCCGTAAATATGGACGTATCAGTACGTTTTAATCCTATTTATGATGAGATTGGACCTCTCCATGCAGTATTTGGAGAAAACTATATCAATCAGCTTATTATACCTGAGGTTCGTTCATCTGTACGACAGGTAGCCGGCCGGTATACTGCAGAGGAGATCTATTCAACCAAACGCTCTGAAGTAGAACAGTCCATTATTAAAGAAACAGCCCTGGTGCTAAAGGAAAATCATATTGACATGCGCGCTCTGCTCATCCGTTCAATTAATCTTCCGCCACAGATCAAAGAAGCCATTGAAAATAAACTTAAGCAGGAACAGGAAGCACTTGCATACCAGTTCCGGTTGCAAAAAGAAGAAAGTGAGGCTGAACGTAAAAGAATTGCAGCTGAAGGTGAAGCACGTGCAAATCAAATTATAAACAGCAGTTTAACAAATAATCTTTTACGCATGCGGGGAATTGAAGCGACCACAAGTCTTTCCGAATCTCCAAATTCTAAAGTTGTTATTATTGGCTCTACAGCTGATGGTTTGCCATTAATTTTAGGAAACAATTAATTCACTTTCCAAAACGGGAAACCCATTGTTGCCCCCATTATTTCTGAAAAACTAAAAATTATAATGATACAAAGAATTCAAAGCATTTATCTGTTTCTTGCCGCTATTCTCATTACTGCCGTTTATTTCCTTCCTTTGTTAGGCATGGAGGGAAACGAAAACATTGTGTATACATTCTATACCAATGGTGTATTAATGGATGGCCAGCAAACCCTAATATTATCCACATGGCCGGTTTCAATTATGGTTGGTGCCATTGCTTTGCTTCTATTTATTAATATTTTTCTTTATAAACGACGAATTATACAAATGAGAATTTGTATTTATTCAATCCTGCTGATTCTTGGGCTATATTTTTTGATTTGGTTCTATCAGAATCAATTCAGCGCACAGATACCTATAGAAGAAGTACAATATTTTTACGGACTTATCTTTCCGTTATTAGCTATTGTTTTTATCTGGATGGCCTTTAAAGGCATTCGGAAAGATGAGCGTTTGGTACGTTCTTACGACAGAATTAGATAATTATACTCCATGCATCATATAGAAAGCTGCCATTTTTGGCGGCTTTTTTTATGCCGTAATTTGTGCCTGCTGAAAAAGTCAGAAAGCTGTGAGATGCAACCTGACGAAATGAAGATCTATTGACCTACTTCGAATTGAAGCCAGGGAAGCAAATTGCAGCTTTCTGGCTAACACTTTCAATGTTGAAATTAAAATAACAGGTGCATGAAATTTTACAGAATAATTAAAAAAGGTTTGCACTTATAACAATTTTATTGTTTGAAGTTTACTGATTTAGTGTCAAAAGTGAGTTTTTTAGCAAGCTAATTAGTTTTCTGTGCACAAAACCCTTTGTTAACTTCCGGGCTTCTTCATTATCGAAAGTGCTTTACAATGCTTGTCATAAAAATGCTTCTTTACCATAGCAAACTGCTCACTTTATGCTTCACAAGTTTTGTCATATGTGGTTTGTTAACCACTAATAAAGAACCATGCCTTAACCCGATAAAAGGAAATTTTTATTAGGCAATATTAACTTCGTCACCCATCCTGATCATTATGATCACGAATGATATTTATTTGCATTCAATTTATAAAAATATGTGTATTTGATTGTTTTTCAAACAAGAAGCATCGTTTTTAAGTTAAAATTGAAAGGAATAAGCACCACCTGAACTGGGTTTGGCTTCGGTTCTCTTTCACAATTTGATCGCTGAATTGTTTGAATAGGTTGAATTAATAACTAAAACGAAATCCACCATGAATGAATCTATGAAGCATCCCCAAAAGGAATTGTTCAAAAACGCACACGTAAATTCCCTGCAAACCTATAACCAGATGTACAAGAGAAGCATAGAGCAAAATGCATTGTTCTGGGAAGAGAAGGCCAAAGAGATGTTATACTGGCAACATGATTTTCAACATGTTAGTGAGTCGGATCTTGCTGAAGGTATGGCGGCATGGTTTATAGGAGGAAAGCTGAATGTTGCCGAGAATTGTGTAGACAGGCATGTGCGCGATCGTGGAGACCAGGTGGCGATTATCTGGGAAAGTGATGAGCCAGGCGAAGGAAAAAAAATTACTTACAAGGAATTGCAAAGAGAGGTGAGTCGCATGGCGAATGTTTTAAGGCATAACAATATTCATAAAGGCGACAGGGTAGCCATATACATGCCTATGATACCTGAGGCTGTTTTTGCCATGCTGGCATGTTCACGAATAGGAGCAGTGCATTCGGTGGTTTTTGCTGGTTTTAGTGCAGAAGCCCTTAGAGACAGAATTAATGATGCACGCTGCAAGGCTGTAATTACAGCCGATCAGGGTATTCGTGGTGGGAAAATTATCCCACTTAAACGCACTGTTGATGAGGCTGTTATTGCTTGTCCTACAATAAAAAGCGTATTTGTAGCCCAACGCACGGGCAATAAAGTGCCATTTTATCCTCACCGCGATATCTGGCTGCAGGATGCCATGGCAGCAGAGAGACCTTACTGTCCTGCCGAGCACATGGATTCAGAAGATACCCTTTTCCTTTTATATACCTCAGGCAGCACAGGAAAACCCAAAGGGGTTTCGCACACTACAGCAGGGTACCTTTTGTACGCTGCACTTACACACAAATTCGTGTTTGATTATCAACCGGGCGAGATTTTTGCCTGTGTGGCAGATATCGGTTGGATAACAGGCCATACGTATGTGGTTTACGGACCGCTGGCAAATGGTGCCACCACCGTGTTATTTGAAAGTGTCCCCAATTATCCTGATGCAGGAAGATACTGGGAAATGGTGGAGAGGCTTAAGATTAATCAGTTTTATACCGCACCAACAGCCCTTCGTGCCATACACAAAGCCGGAAACGATTATGTGAAGAAATATGACCGCTCTTCATTGCGTGTGCTGGGGACAGTAGGGGAGCCCATTAATCCGGATACGTGGAACTGGTATTATGAAACTGTGGGAGAAGGCAAATGCTCTATCGTGGATACATGGTGGCAAACTGAAACCGGGGGAATTATGATAACCCCCCTCCCTGCTGCTACACCGGCCAAACCCGGATCAGCTACCCTTCCATTTTTTGGTGTGGAACCTGTACTGCTAACTCCTGAAGGAGAAGAGATAAAGGGAAATAATGTTAGCGGTTTATTGGCAATTAAACGCCCCTGGCCTGGAATGGCCCGCACCATTCAGAGTGATCATCAACGATTTATTGAAACCTATCTTAAAACCTTCGAAGGATACTACCTTACCGGTGACGGGGCCCGCAGGGATGGAGATGGCTATTACTGGATTACCGGAAGGGTTGATGATGTATTGAATGTTTCCGGACACCGCATAGGTTCGGCTGAGATAGAAAGTGCACTTGTTTCCCACCCGGCCTGTGCCGAAGCTGCGGTGATAGGATTTCCGCACGAAATTAAAGGCGAAGGAATATTTGCATACGTTATCTTAAATGATGGGTATGAAGATGATAAAGATCTGGTAGGTGAATTAAAATATGAAGCCCGCCATCACATCGGGCCTATTGCCACACCCGATATGATACTTATTGCACCGGGCTTACCCAAAACCAGGTCAGGAAAAATAATGAGGCGGATACTAAGGAAAATAGCTGCAATGGATACCAGTGATATGGGAGATACAAGTACACTGGCTGATCCCACTATTGTTGAACAGCTCATTGAAATCAGGAAATCACTCGATTAAGCGCAAATATCTGTTTTGACGATTTTTTCAGTATTTCAGCCAGTTTAGAAAATATATTCAACATTCTAACGTAAAAATAGTTATACAAGTAAAGTGGATAAAATTATTTCATTTATCCTTTTCAGGACTGTTAATTTTGCAAAGCATAAATGGAAGATTCACTCATAACCAAAATGATAAATCTGTTGCGAAGTGTCTTTTTGAACTCAACAATGTGATAATTAATTGCTTTACCCTTTTATTTTCATATGGGTGAAATAAAAAAATATGAATGGGTGACCCAAAAACATAAAAGGTGAAAGCCGCTATAATTAACAGCATTTATTCAGTCATGGCCGGCAACAAAATGTGTAACTTAATATTTTACTGAAGTGAAAGTAGTTTTAATTATTGTGATAATTTTTATGATGAATTTTGAAAGAAACATCTTAGCCACCGATAATAAATCAATTAATAATGACATATACACTTATCAAATCCTTCCTGCCGGGGCCATTACACCCCAAGGCTGGATAAATAATCAGTTAAAAAAGGATTTAACTGAAGGATACATAGGGGTGTTTGATAATGTTCATAAAAGTGTAACACACAACGTATTTATCAAACAAAACCGAAAGAGCAATAAACGTTTTAAATTCCGAAAGGAATGGTGGAGTGGGGAACATGAAGGTTATTGGAAGGACGCAGTTATCAGAATGGCTTTTTTAACAAATAATCAAGCATATATAGATCAGGCACATGCCTGGATGGAAGAATTACTTGCCAACACGGGTGAAGAAGGTTATATAGGGATATATAAAGACTGTGAACAACCAAAATGCAGGTTTAATCATGTACATGAGAACGGAGAACTTTGGGCTACCAGTCGTATACTTATGGCTATGCTGGCATATTACGAATATACTGGCAAAGAGAAGGTGCTGGCAGCTGCAGAAAAAGCAACACAGCTGGTGATGGAACAGTATGCAGATGAGAATTATTTCCTGAAAATATCCCGCGGAGGGGGTGTAAGTCATGGCATTGGCTTTTTCGAATCACTGGAATGGCTTTACCGGATAACCGGTAATAACGACTATCTTAAGTTCAGTAAAAAGCTTTATGCAGATTTTAATGAGAGTAAAGTGAGAGATGACGATTTACAGACCCACCACTTGTTAAATGAAGACAGATATTTACTAATGCATGGTGCACATATTGCCGAGGGTTTGTTTGTTCCGGCATATTTGGCCAGGTTACATAAGCACGACAGGATATATGCTACAGCCGCTGACAATACCCTGGAAAAATTATACTATCATATTACCCCTGGTGGCGCCATGCGTTGCGATGAATGGATAAAAGGAAAAGAAGGTACTGCCGACGAGGAATATGAGTATTGTGGCATTGCAGAGATGGTGAGTCCCATGAACAAAATAACCTCTTTTACCGGTGATATTTCTCTGGGCGACAGGATAGAAACCATGACATTTAATGCAGGTCAGGGCGCCCGTTTCCCTGTGCTTTCTGCATTATCTTATCTCACTTCAGATAACAGGATACGCATAGATCACGGAGGCTTATTGAAGAGGGAGGTATATGATGCGGCACATGTGGCTGCTGTTTGTTGTGTGTTAAATGGTGGTAGATTAATGCCTTATTATGTGGAAGGAATGTATCTTAAAAATGAAGAAGAAAATGCAGTTCTTGCATACCTATATGGACCTTCAGAAGTAGAGACCATGATAAACCATACACAAGTAAAAATCATTCAGGAAACGGAATATCCTTTTGATGATAAAGCGGAATTTTCTATTATATCCGAAGGTAAAAAAAAGTTTTCTATTTGGCTCAGAAAACCATATAACGCTGAAAACGTGAAGGTACAAGTACCAAAAGGAGCTTCAGTAAAACATCTTGATAATATGGTTCAAATTGAGCATCAATGGACAACAGGAGATAAAATTTTTGTTAATTTTAACTTTGAAACAAGAAAAATAGCCCAGCCCGAGTCAAAAACAGTACCAGGAGGTGGCTACTATTTTCAGCGCGGCCCCATTGTTTTCGCGCTGCCTTTTGAATATGAAACAGATAGAATAAAAGAGTATAATAACAGTGGGTTTTACCGGTACCGGCTAAAGGCTGAAAACAAGGAAAAATGGAAGTATTATTTACCCGCGGATGCCGCCTTTGAATACCAGGGACTATCAAACAAAGCCCCATTGGAGGCCCCGTTTGCTGAACCCGTTGTATCTCTGAAAGGCAATTTGGTTTCAAAAAATGGTGAAAAAGCCGAAGTAAATCTTGTACCTTTGGGTAATACAATATTTCGAAGAGTTACTTTTCCGGTATACGATTAAAATTAAAGCTTATAATGAAAAGAATAGATTTGAAGGTAAGTATTGTTATCTGTGCCTACAATGAAGAAAAAACAATTGAAAGCGTGGTACATTCATGCAGACAGTTTAATCCGGAAAGCGAAATTCTGGTTTTGGATGATGGGTCGCAGGATAAAACACCTGAAATCCTCAAACAACTTGCAGATGAATTAGACATACGAAACATCCGCTTAGAAAGCAACAAGGGTAAAAGCTGGGCCATGGCAAGGGGCGTAGAGGAAGCAACGAATGAAATTATTCTTTTCTGGGATGCTGATGTTACAGGCATTAGGGAAGAGCATTTCACGCAGATTTTAAAACCTATTTATGAAGGAGAAGCAGATATGGTGCTCGGACAACCCTCGGAAACATTTATGGACCATAGATACAATCCTTTTCGCGGACTTACGGGAGAAAGAGCCATTCTGAAAAAGGAGTTATTGCCGATCCTTGATGAATTCAGGGAAATTGCTTTTGGGGTTGAAACATATATTAATCTCTATTTTAGAGCTCATGGCAAAAAGATTGTTTTTACACTTCTCGAGGGACTAAATCATCCAACAAAATATAAAAAAACCAGCTTAATTAAAGCAACTACAGAATTCTTGAGTGAAGGCCAGGAAATTGCACAAACCTATATTGACAATTACGATTTAATAAGCAAGCGCATCGAATTGTCTTTTGATGAGCAAAATACTGCTATAAAAGAAGGATTGCGCAGATTGCAAAATGAAATTAATGCCCGGTTCCGGGTTTTTATGAAGGGCCCGGATCAGAAAAATAAAAACCCTTAAATGAGATTAAGCGGCAAATGGGTGAAAATCAAAACGTAAAACTGGAGGCATGGCATGAGCGCTGTTTCACTTAAGAGGAAGCAAATACTTCAATCAGCTTTATTCCTGGTTATAGGCATAGGGCTTTTTTGGTGGGTATACCGGGATATGGATCTCGAGACTTTTTATAACTCTCTTGATAAATTGAATTATACCTGGATTGTTGTTTCCATATTGTTAAATTTACTAAGTCAACTATTTATTGCCCTGCGGTGGAAAATGTTGATTACCCCCATGAATTACAACCCTAGACTTTTTAATCTCTACCTGGCAGTGTTGGTGCTCAGCTTTACGAATATTGTAATCCCGCGCGGAGGTGAAATTGCCCGGGGCGGGGTGGTATCCAAATACGATAACATTCCTTTTTCCAAATTACTTGGAACCGTTGTTGTAGAGCGAATTACAGATTTAACTGCGCTTCTTGTGCTTTTTGGTGTTCTACTCACCTGGCAGTATGAACGCATCACAGCATTACTCGAATCCTCAGCATTTGATATTGATTTTCAGTATGTATCATCAAAATATCTTACCGGAATTATCATCGCTTCAGGGGTATTGATCCTTCTGATTTTCGCTTATAAATTAGGGGTATTTAAGAAATTTAAACGTAAAATATTAAAACTTAAACATGAATTTACTGAAGGAATTAAAGCTATTTTAGGTGTAAAACATACCGGAAAATATATATTTTATACCTTCTTAATATACTTTTTATGGCTCTCCATGTTGTTTGTGGTATTTTTTGCTTATGAGCCTACAGAAAATCTTGGTTTTGGAGCAGCGGCTTTTACCTTTGGATTGTCAACATTTGCTTTTTTACTCCCCATACAAGCAGGCATTGGGGCATGGCATTTTGTAGTTATCCAGTGCCTGTTGCTTTTAGGTATTCCGGAAGAGGCAGGAATGGTGTTTGCTCTTGTGGCACATTCGTTCACTAACCTTATATTTCTTGTAATTGGTGCAATAGCTTTTGCTTTGTTTCCACTTTTAAATAGCAATAAAAAGTTTCCTCAAACACAGAGGCATAAAAAAAATTAGCACGAAAAACTCTTCCTTTCATATAAAATTTATTCCTTGCGAGGTTGTATTACGGACAGCATCTGATTATCCTGCAATGCCATTTCACCGACCGTGGCAATCCATTCTTCACGTGTTTCCGGTTCACTTGTACGCAACGGCTGAAATACATCAATTGTTACTGGTTTAATGCCGCAAAATTCAAGTATATTTTTTTTCATTGAATTGTGGCCTGGCTGACCAAATACCTTTTCGTAGAACCAGCCGGGTGTATCCATGGTTACAATTAACCTTGCTGACCGTCCTTTGAGCAGCTTATCCCAGTAGACGGTGCCTTTTCTGTATTTAAAGGCAAAACCAGGTAAAAAGGTGCGGTCTATAAATCCTTTGAGCAGTGCAGGATATGTACCCCACCAGTTTGGATACAACAGCACAATGTGCCGGGCATTTTTAATTTGCTCCTGCGCTTTTACCAGGTCGGGTTCCAGCGGCAGTGGTTTACGATAACCATGCAATAGATTTAATTCAAATTTTAGATCTCTGAGTGCGATCAGCGCCACGTTGCATCCCGCAAGGCGGCTTTGTTTATAATAATTCTCCGCAAGCACGCGTATATAGCTTTCTTTGTCAGGATGCGCATCAATAACTAATACATCGTTTTTCATTCTTCTGAATATTTCACTTCATTAACAGGATAACCTTTTACATGTATTCCTGTATCAATGCTTGATTTTGTAATGATAAACACAATCAATTCAACCAATGTTCAGTAGTTAATTTATGTAAAATGTAACGATAAGATTATCTTTACAAAAAATGCTGTAGTATGAATAATTTTACACCGGAGAAGGATTTTCTTTTAAAAATGGCCAATACAAAAATGCCATTTGGGCGGTTCAAAAACAGATATTTGGTTGATTTACCGGAACCTTACCTTGTTTGGTTCAGCCAACGAGGCTTCCCAAAGGGTGAACTGGGCCGTTTATTAGCCTCCATGCATGAAATTAAGGTTAACGGACTTGAATATCTCATAAGGCCTCTTATTCAAAAGCGATAATGTCCTCTTTTATGAATCCTCTGGTTTAGCTCCTGATAATCTTATTACTTTCCTAATTCAACAGTCCCTTCACCAATCTCAGCAATATAAAAATCTGCAGTGAGTCCGGTATCCTTGCGGTATCCTTTTCCTACATTTTCACGAAAATTTTCAATTTCATCCTTGTGCACCAGGCTAACGGTGCATCCGCCAAATCCGGCACCCGTCATCCTGGATCCTAAAACACCTTTTTGCCTACGGGCATTTTCCACCATTGCATCCAGTTCTTTACCGGTTACCTCATAGTCATCGCGCAGTGAATTGTGTGATTCATTCATCAACTCACCAAATTTTTCCAGATCTCCATTTCTTAAAGCTGATGTGGCCTCAAGTACCCTGGCGTTTTCAGAGATAACATGATGCGCACGCCTGCGTACAACAGGTTCCTTTACACTCTCAGCAATCTTAGTAAATTCATCCAGGCTAAGATCACTCAGATATTTTATGGGTTTAACCGTACTCAGATTCTTTACTGCCGTATCACATTCGCTTCTGCGTTCATTGTATTTTGAATCTGCCAGTCCACGTCGCTTATTTGTATTAGAAATAACCAACTTGTAATCTTTCAATTTAGCAGGAATATGTTCATACTCCAGTGTTTCACAATTCAAAAACAATGCATGCTCAGCCTTTCCCATACCAACAGCAAACTGATCCATAATACCACAATTTACACCCACAAACTCATTTTCGGCTTTTTGGGATAACTTCACCAGCTCAATAACATCAAGACCAAGCTTATACAACTCATTGAGTGCGAATGCCGTAACAAGTTCAACAGAAGCAGAGGAGGAAAGTCCTGCGCCGTTGGGAATGTTACCAGAAAAGTACAAATCCATACCTACGGGCGATAACCCTTTCTTCATCAGTTGCTCTATGACACCTAAAGGATAGTTTACCCATTCAGATTCCTGCTTTTCTCCAAGTTTCTCCAGAGGTATACTTGTTGCATACGTAAAATTTTCCGAAATAAAATTTATGTGTTCTTCATCATTCTTTTGGATCACAAGATATGTTCCATAGCTCAGCGAGCAGGGAAATACATATCCGCCATTGTAATCGGTATGTTCGCCAATGAGATTTACCCTTCCGGGTGAAAAAAACACCCTCTCTGTGCCGGGGGCATTGTTGTACTTTTTTCTGAATTTTTCCAACAGATTTTCTATCATCTAATTTTATTTAAATAATTTAAGCTGCTAAAATATTTAATAATTAGCTGTTGGCAAAATAAACCGTTCAGAACACTTTCTAAACCCTCTCTCTGGCTAAGGGAAACCATTCATTTTACAATGGAATTGATAACTTTACTTATATTTGCGGATATTTTTTGAATGCAAGATTTATATCCAATGAGTAATAGTTCTGAAAAAACATCATCCCTGGGCATCATCAGAAAAAATGCTGCTTTTTTCTTTCCCTATGCTATAACCCTTATTATTGCTTTAGGCATAATCCTGCTTTTTAACAAGGATGCCATTCATTTGTACATTAACCAACTCCATTCACCTTTTCAGGATATGTTTTTTACATATTTTACCTGGCTTGGTGATGGCATTTTTGCCGTAATGGTTGCGCTCATTTTCTTTCTTTTCCGTTTCAGGTATGGAATCATGCTTTTTTTAGGCTTCACACTATCTGGCATAGTCGTGCAAATCATGAAAAAATGGATATTCGTGAATCATATTCGCCCCTACCGATATTTTAGTGATGAAGTCTCCCTTCATTTGATTGAGGGTGCCAGATTGTATAAAAACAATAGCTTCCCATCCGGTCATACCGCTACCGCATTTGCCTTGTTTTTAGGCATTGCGCTCTTATCAAACAACAAATGGATAAAAATACTTTGTTTAATTACAGCCTGGCTGGTGGGGTATTCAAGAGTATACCTTTCCCAACATTTCCTGGTAGATATTACAGCCGGATCATTGCTGGGCATATTCTTTTCTATGATGGTTTATTTTTTTATGATGCGCAGCAACAAACAATGGTTGGATAAGTCAATTATAAAATTGTGAAAAAGATTCTATCTTATAAGTACGAAATTTTAATAGCGTTTTTCGCAGCACTTTTGTTCATTCCTTTTTTAGGGCAGGTGCATTTATTTGATTGGGATGAAATAAATTTTGCCGAATCCGCGCGTGAAATGATGGTTACCGGTGATTATTTAACCGTTCGAATCAATTATGAAGCTTTTTGGGAAAAGCCTCCTTTTTTTGTATGGCTTCAGGTGCTTAGCATGAAAATTTTTGGAGTCAATGAATTTGCTGCACGTTTCCCTAATGCAATTTGTGGTATTGCAACCCTGCTTGTCTTATTCAATCTTGGAAAGAGATTAAAAAATGTTTCCTTTGGCCTCATCTGGACCCTCGTTTTTGCAGGAAGTATATTGCCGTTTTTTTATTTTAAGTCCGGAATTATAGACCCCTGGTTCAACCTTTTTATTTTTTTGGGCATATATTTTCTTATCTGTTATACCAAAAGTGGTCAGAAAGGAATGAATGCAAAAAACATGGCATTGGCAGCTTTTTTCATTGGAATGGGTGTGCTCACCAAAGGTCCAGTAGCGTTGCTGGTGTTCCTTTTATGTACAGGTATTTATTTGATAATTAAACGTTTTCGGGTAGCATTTAAATGGACGCACATCGGAGTTTTTGCCATTATCTTTACCCTAACGGGCGGTTTTTGGTTTGTTTTGCAGGCAATATCAGGTAATTTCCAGATACTAATAGATTTTATTGTATATCAAATAAGGCTTTTCAAAACCCAGGACGCCGGACATGGCGGTTTTTTCCTTTATCATTTTGTAGTTATCTTTTTCGGTGTTTTCCCGGCCTCAGTTTTTATGATCGGTGGGTTTAAACGCCGTGGAGATTATGACCCTCAAATGAATCATTTTCGTATCTGGATGGTTATTTTATTTTGGGTGGTACTTATTTTATTTACCATTGTAAGAACTAAAATAGTACATTACTCTTCATTAACATATTTTCCAGTTAGCTTTATCGCTGCTTTCTATATTCAGAAGATATGGGCAAATCCCAACCATTATAAAAGATGGATTTCGGTATTGATCCTAATTGCAGGAGTTGTGCCGGCACTGCTGGTTTCCTTGCTGCCTTTTATAGGCCGGCATAAACATTATATTATAGATAAAAACTGGATAAAAGATGCTTTTGCAGTAGGAAACCTGCAGGCTGAGGTAAACTGGACGGGCTTTGAAAGCCTTATAGGGATATTTCTTATTTTATGCATCATTACCTATTTACTGATGATAAAAAGAAAAAAGTATCAACAGGCAATTGTTCTGTTATTTTCCGGCACACTCATCTTCACCTTCTTTACCATGGTGATCATCACCCCAAAAATTGAAAAGTTTTCCCAGCGTGCAGCCATTGAATTTTACAAGTCGTTGCAGGGTAAGGATGTATACATTCACCCCCTGGGTTATAAAAGCTATGCCCATTATTTTTATGGAAGGGTTACTCCACCAACCAATGACAATCTCTATAACCAGGAGTGGTTGCTGCACGGAGATATTGATAAACCGGTTTATTTCGTTACCAAAGTGCATAAAAAGGATAAAATATTAAATGAAAATCCAAATCTTTCCGTTATGTATGAGAAAAATGGATTTGTATTTATAAAAAGAAGTTTAAAGAATTAAGTAAGAATGATTGATAACAAAACAATTACCGTAGTTTTACCCGCTTACAATGCTGCCAAAACTTTAAAAACTACCTATGACGAAATTCCGTTTGATATTGTAGATAATGTTATCCTTGTTGATGATAAAAGCAGTGATACAACGGTATCGGTTGCAAAAGAAATTGGCATTGAGAACATTATTGTACACGAAACAAACAAAGGGTACGGCGGCAACCAAAAATCGTGTTACAACAAGGCTTTGGAAATTAATTCAGATATCGTAATCATGCTTCATCCGGATTATCAGTATAATCCCAGGTTGATTCATTCTATGAGCTACCTGATAGCCAATGAAGTGTATAATGTGGTACTAGGCTCAAGGATTTTAGGTAAAGGAGCCCTCAAAGGGGGTATGCCCTGGTATAAGTATATTGCCAACCGGTCACTTACCCTGTTTCAGAATATTATGATGAACCAAAAATTAAGTGAATACCATACAGGTTACAGGGCATTTTCAAAAAGAGCTTTAAAGGCAATCAACTACAATGTAAACTCAGACGATTTTGTTTTTGATAACCAGATGTTGGCCCAGCTCTTTTATGCAGGCTTTGAAATCGCCGAAATTACCTGTCCAACAAGGTACTTTAAAGAAGCATCATCCATAAATATTCGCAGGAGTATCCAATATGGATTTGGTGTTATAGGTGTTTCTATGGCTTATTTTCTGCAAAAAATACACCTGGGAAGGTTTAAAATATTCAGGTCTGTACCGAAAAATTAGATACAAACCATTATTTTTACTTCCTGAACAAGACATGTAAGTCTATGATAATTGAAACTAAATCTTACCCAAGAGCAGCATTAATAGGCAATCCCTCAGACGGATACAATGGCAAAACCATTGCATTTGTATTTCGGAATTTCTCCGCCGATGTAGTTTTATACCAAACACCCGAGCTTGAAATATATCCAGCTGAGCTGGATACTACGGTTTTTACAGATCTCTTGACCCTAGTTGAAGATGTGAAGCTTAACGGGTATTATGGAGGATTTCGTCTGCTAAAAGCTGCCATAAAGCGCTTCCATGATTACTGTCAGCTACATAAAATAAAGCTTGACCACCGTAATTTTACAATACGATACAGTTCAAATATCCCCATTCGGTTAGGACTTGCGGGCAGTAGTGCCATTATTACCGCCTGTATGAAAGCCCTTATGAGTTTTTATGGCATCAGTATTCCCAGGCCCATCCTTGCCAATCTGGTGCTATCAGTTGAAACGGAAGAACTAAATATTGGTGCGGGTTTGCAGGATAGGGTAGCACAGGCATATGACCATCCGGTGTTCATGGATTTTGACAAGGCCATCATGGATAAACAGGGATATGGGGAGTATCTTGAAATTGATGCAACCCTTATGCCGGATTTTTATATTGCCTATCGCACAGATTTGTCAGAGGGGAGTGAAGTTGTACACAATAACTTCAGGGAACGCTATAATTATAAAGAGCCAGAAGTGTTAAAAGCCATTAAAGATTGGGCAGATATTACTGTGCAGGCGAAAGATACAATTGAAAAAGGAGACCGTAAGACACTGGCCGGATTACTTAATCAGAATTTTGATATCCGGCGCGCTGTGATGAATATCAGTGAACGGAATATTGAGATGGTTGAAATAGCCCGATCAACAGGCGCCAGTGCAAAGTTTACCGGATCTGGCGGTGCCATTATCGGTACATATGAAGGACAAAAAATGTTTGATGAGCTCTCCGGTAAATTTGCAAAGTCGAAAATCGAAATAATCAAGCCAGATATCGTTACACGTTCATAAAAAAAACATAATTATTATGATTAAAAAAGCAGTAATTCCGGCAGCCGGATTTGGAACCAGATTTTTACCGGCTACGAAATCACAGCCCAAAGAAATGCTTCCTATTGTTGATACACCTACCATTCAACATGTGGTAGAAGAAGCGGTAAATTCCGGCATTTCCGATATTTTAATGATTATTGGAAAAGGAAAAAGAGCCATAGAAGAGCATTTCGATCGTAATTTTGAACTCGAACAACAGTTATCTGAGAAGGGCAAAGAAGAAGAACTAAAAAAAATCCTTGATATTACACGCCTGGCAAACATTCATTTTGTATGGCAAAAAGAGTTAAATGGACTGGGTGATGCCATCCGGTATGCTCAAAATCATGTAAATAATGAGCCTTTTGCTGTTTTATTAGGTGATACCCTTATAGAATCAGATGGAGAGCCAGTAACAAAACAATTAATTGATGTTTATAACCGCTACAATGAATGTGTAGTTGCGCTTGAATCTGTAGATCGCTCTGTTGTCAGCCGTTACGGCGTTATGGATGGGAAAGAAATAAGTGATGATATATACCTTGTAAACAATTTTATAGAAAAACCATCGGTTAAAGAAGCTCCCTCTAATCTTGTAATTGCAAGCCGCTATGTTTTTACTCCCGATATTTTTGATTATCTTGCAAAAGTAAAACCAGGAGTGAATAATGAAATTCAATTAACTGATGCCATGCAATTGATGCTCCAGAACCGGGCCATGTATGGTTTACGGTTCAATGGCAGAAGGCATGATATTGGAAGTAAAATTGACTTTTTAAAAACAAATGTAATTTACGGTCTCAGACGTGACGATTTAGGCCCTGAATTTAAGGAGTGGCTAAAAGAACTTGTGAACACATTTTAGAATATTTTAACATTAACCAATTATTTTTAATTATGAAACAATTACGATCAATATTTTTTTATGCTTTAGTACCGTTTGCGTTAACGGTAGGATGTAACCAACAGGAAGAAGGCTGGGAGCCTCTATTCAATGGTGAAGATCTTAGTAATTTTGAGAAGTTGAACGGAGAGGCTACTTATGCCATAGAGGATGATGCCATAGTGGGCACTTCTACCTTGAATACCCCAAACACATTTTTAACCACTAAAGAAAAATACGGTGATTTTATTCTTGAAGTGGATATTAAAGTGGATACCCTGCTAAATTCCGGTATTCAAATTCGTTCCAACAGCTATGATACATACCGGGATGGACGCGTGCATGGATACCAGGTGGAGATTGACCCCTCAGACCGTGCCTGGAGTGGCGGTATTTATGATGAAGCACGTCGTGGATGGTTAAATAATCTGGCCGATAATCCGGAAGCAAGAGCCGCTTTTAATAACAATGACTGGAATCATTACAGAATTGAAGCTATTGGTGATACCATAAAAACATGGGTAAATGATGTGCCTGCCGCCTATCTTATTGATGACTTGACAGATTCTGGTTTCATCGGCCTGCAAGTTCATGATATTGAAATGGATACCGCAAGAGATGGCACCCAGGTGCGCTGGAAAAATATCCGAATCATGACCGACAGTGCTCTTGTAGCAAAAAACAGCACTGATCCTGGTATTGAACCGATTATTATTGAACATAATGTTCTTACAGAAGAAGAAAAAGCTGAAGGCTATATGCTTTTATGGGATGGAGAAACCACTGAAGGGTGGCGCAATGCATATGCCGAAACGTTTCCTGAAATGGGATGGAGTATCGAAGACGGCATGCTGATAGTGGAAGAGTCAGGTGGTGGAGAAGCTGAAAATGGTGGTGACATTGTAACTGTTGATGAATACGACAATTTTGATCTTACACTGGCATTTAAAATCACGGAAGGCGCTAACAGTGGCATTAAATATTACGTTACCGAAGAACAGGAAGGCGTAAAAGGATCAGCAATTGGTCTTGAATATCAAATCCTTGATGATGCACGACATCCCGATGCAAAAAAAGGAAATCATGAGGGCAGTCGCACACTGGCTTCACTCTATGATTTAATAAAAGCTGAGGGTAAAGATTATTTCCCCCCGGGAAACTGGAATACTGCCAGACTTGTATCTACCGATTCCATTGTGGAACATTATTTGAATGGAAAAAAAGTGCTTTCATATGAACGCGGAAGTGAAAACTACAAGCAATTAGTTGCCGGAAGCAAATACAAGGTATGGGATGATTTTGGAATGGCAGAACAGGGTCATATCTTATTACAGGATCATGGTAACCGCGTTTATTTCCGCAATATAAAGATCAAAGAAATTGAATAAATATATAAATTGTTAACTTTTTACATATTATGGATAACTCAAGAAGAGACTTTCTGAGAAAATCAGCCATTGGTACTGCCGGCATCACCATTGGTGGTTTAGGAATGAGTGCCAGTAGCTATGCACGAATTATTGGGGCAAACGATCGTTTAAATGTAGTATTCATGGGCTGTGGCCGAAGGGTGAACGCCTATTATAATGCTGTATTTGCACCTGAAAATAATGCACGTCTGGCCTACATCTGCGATGTAATGGACAAGCAGAATGAAAAGGTCATGATCGATGTAAAAGACAGGATCGATTATAAACCTGTAATTGAAAAAGACATACGTAAAATCCTTCAGGATAAAGATGTTGATGTTATTTTTAATGCTACCCCTGATCACTGGCATGCCCCTGGTACATGGATGGCTCTGGAAGCCGGAAAACATGTGTACAATGAAAAACCCAGCTCCCACAATCCTTTTGAAGATGAGGTAGTATTGGCTTACCAGAAAAAATACGGTAAACTGGTTCAAATGGGTAACCAACAGCGTTCATCCATTGAATCTATCCAGATAATAAATGAAATGCACAATGGTGCGATCGGTGATATCTATAAAGCCATAGCCTTTTATTTCAATGACCGTGGACCTGTACCTTTACCCGTTGACGCACCTCCACCGGAAGGATTAGACTGGGAACTTTTCCAGGGACCTGCCCCGCGTGTGGATTATCAGCACGATACCTGGAATTATAACTGGCACTGGTATGGCTGGAATTGGGGCACAGCTGAGTCGGGTAACAATGCAACACATGAAGTAGATATTGCACGTTGGGCCATCCAGGGAAATTATCCCGAATTGGTATACGTGGAAGCCGATAAAAACCACTTTAAAGATGATGGTTGGGTAATGTACGACACCATGGAAGCTACATTGATATATCCTGGAGGAAAAATCATTAAATGGGATGGGAAAAGCAGAAATGCTTCACCAACCTATGAAAACGAAGGTCGTGGTACTATATTATATGGTACAGAAGGTTCAGTTCACATGGGTAGAGGCGGATATAAATTATTTGACAGGGGTGGAAAATTGGTTAAAGAAATTATTGGAGAATCTCAGGAAGCTGGCACAGCACTCGGAGGAGGAGGAGACATGTCCACCCGTCATGTGGTGAATTTCTTTGAAAGCATCCGTGGCAAAGATACCCTGAATGCCCCTATTGAAGATGGAGCAAAGAGTGTTTTAATGATCCACCTTATAAACATTGCCTACCGTGTGGGAAGACCTATAAAAATTGATCCTAAAACAGGTTATATACTCGATGACCCGGAAGCTATGGCATTATGGAAAAGAGACTATGAGCCCGGATGGGAGCCAAAGATTTAAATAACGAAAATTGCCGGAATTTCCGGCAATTTTTTTTATATCTATAATTTATACATGATATTAAATTGTGCTTTTAAGATTCTGGTTTATATTTGCTATTGGTAATCTGATAAGTTATTTTTTTTATCAGTAAACTTATTATAGCTGTCATTAGCACAATATTCAACATTTTACATTATTTAAATATATATCTATGAAATTACTTGAAGGAAAAACTGCAATTATTACTGGGGGAGCCCGGGGCATCGGAAAGTCAATAGCAGAAAAGTTTGCAGAGAACGGCTGCAATGTAGCTTTTACTGATTTGGCAATTGATGAAAATGCCAGGGAACTTGAAAAATCTCTTGAAAAACATGGCATAAAAGCAAAAGGCTATGCCTCTGATGCCAGTAAATTCGATGATACTGATAAAGTTGTAAACGACATATTGGCTGACTTTGGAAGAATTGATGTACTGGTAAATAATGCAGGAATCACAAAAGATACACTGCTTATGCGGATGTCTGAAGATCAGTGGGATGCTGTAATTAATGTAAATCTTAAATCTGTCTTTAACTTTACCAAAGCTGTACAAAAGATAATGCTTAAGCAAAAGTCTGGTTCCATCATAAACATGAGCAGTGTTGTAGGGGTCTCCGGAAATGCCGGACAGTCAAATTATTCTGCATCAAAGGCGGGCATCATTGGATTCACAAAGTCCATAGCTAAAGAATTGGGTGCACGCAATATTCGAAGCAATGCTATTGCTCCTGGATTCATCATCACAGAAATGACTGCAAAAATTCCTGAAGACCAACGCGAACTTTGGCTCACCAAAATACCAATGCGCCGAGGGGGGACGCCTGAAGATGTTGCAAACACTTGTGTTTACCTTGGTTCCGATCTTTCTTCATATGTAAGTGGTCAGGTAATTAATGTTTGTGGTGCAATGCAAACCTGATTCTAGAAAATTAACTTATTTTAAGGCAATGCAAGTAATTTTTGCATTGCCTTTACTTATGAATAGATGTGAAAAAGCTTGCCATATTCTATATTTTTTTTGGTATCAACCTGATTTCTTCCTGTACGACAACCAAACAGGTGTTTCTTCAGGTTTTAACACCTGCCACCCGGAATATATCTGAGGATGTATTAAATATTTCACTGATAGACAGAAGCAACCGTATTGATGGCAATGCCAATGTAACCTCGGCAACCAAATACCGCAGTGCAGCGGATATGGACAGTTTAGCTTCCGCGGTTTTTTTGCTAGGAATCCGTGATGTTTTAGAAGCCTCACCCCGCTTTGCCATACTTTCTCAGCATTTCCTGCGTCCTTTAAGAGAAAACAATAAACTGGCAGTAAATCGTGCGATAGAAATTTGTGATACTATTGGATGCGATGGACTCATCTCGCTGGACGATCTCGAAATCCAAATCGACTTTCTCTTTGATGGTTCCAGGGGCTATTTATTAGTGGAAAGCGAATTCCTGGTACGTTTTTATTCCATTTACAATGATTACTTACAAGACAGCTACCGCTTAACAGATACACTTTACTGGGATTCATTCCTGAGCAGAATGGAGGATATGGATACAGATTTCCCAGCTTCAGAAGCAGCCATATCTGAAGCGGCTTACCTTGCCGGATGGAACTATGGAACCAGGATAGCTCCTGCATGGGTTGAAGAAACCCGGATTTTAGTAACCGGTTCAGGGAAAAAATTTAAGCAGGCATACAGTTTATTTACAGAGGACAAAACAGATGAAGCAATCTCTGTCTGGAAGGAGATTGCAACAACCTCATCGGGTAGAAAAGCTGCCAATGCATACCTGAACATAGCCGTGGCTAATGAAATGCGTGACAATTTGGAGGTTGCACTTCAGAACGCCAACAAATCATATTTTGAATCCGGCCGCAAAGGAGTTAAAATGTACGTAAACTATCTTAGAGATCGGATAGAAAAAAAAGAAAAATTGCAGGAACAACTCCCGTTTTAATAATTCTTTCAGGTTAATTCTTTTGCTTTTTGCAAGATTTTTGTGTTTTAAATCCGCCCTTTTTTAATAGATCTAGCTGATTACTAAAGATTTATTTAGCAAATATTTCTTCATATTTGGACATAAATAGTCCTTTTTTTCTATTCTTTGAAACTCTTTTGATAAAAGGAACATTTAAAGTAGTAAATCCTTAAAAGGCTTTGCCGAGAGGAGGTATCTGTATGATAAGAGGTACCAAAAGGATAGATAGAGAAGCTATTCGCATATGGCAATATTAATTATATAACACATTCATAGTCTGTATTTTACATCATTAGTACACAAGCATCTGAAGTTTTCAAATTCAACTGTTAATAACTCTTTAGCCAGAGTTATTTAGAAACAATATATCTTTGCAAGTGTTAGTTGAGTAGTTAATTCAATCAGAAAATAATTTATGATATTATATAGACTTAAGCAAATATTGCTCATATTTTTCCTGTTTCTTATTTTCTTTCTTGGAGGGATTGGAATATCCTTTAGCGATAAAGAAATAAACGAAAACCGCAGGGCCTATCGTAGTCAAATGATGTATGGCAATGCAGTTCCTGATATTGAAAGCAAAGCTGTATCCTACAGGTTAAATAATAAACTGAGCGAGCTTCCTGAAATGGAAGTCTTAGATAAATATATTGAAAATTTACAGGAAAACCTTGATCTTAAAGGCATATCTGTAGCCGTTAGCCATGATGGAGATTTAACCTATGCCAAAGGATTTGGCTTTGCAAACACCGAATCCGGGGAGCATATAGAACCACGTCATCTTTTCCGTATTGCCAGTGTTTCAAAACTGATTACTGCAGTTGCCATTATGAAGCTGGTAGAAGAGGGGAAAGTTCGGCTAAATTCAAACGTATTTGGCAGAAGTGGCATTCTAAAAGATACATCATTAACACATTATATTGATCAAAGGTATGGCGCTATTACAGTTGACCAGCTTTTGCGCCATACTGGCGGATGGGGAGAAAATTATTATGATCCGGTGTTTACCCCACACAGGGTAAGCCGTGCCCTGAATGTTTCATACCCACCATCTGTTGACCATACCATAAAATACGCATTGGAATATACACGGTTAAATTATGAACCCGGGCAGAAATATGCTTATTCTAATTTAGGATACGTCATTTTAGGGAAAGTTATTGAAGAGGTATCGGGTTTACAATACGAGGATTACGTTAAAACAAAAATATTGAACCCTATTGGCATTTATGATATGCATATTGGCAAAAGTTTTTATCATGAAAAAGCACCCAATGAAGTAACATATTATGATAATGATCCTTATTTTGAAATCGGGCAACCGGATGATGAAGGAACATATATTACTACTACCTATGGAGGCAACCAAATTGAAGTACTTGGAGCTGCAGGTGGATGGATTGCCTCTGCACCTGAATTAATCAGGCTTATGCTAGCCATTGATGGTAGCAATGAGAAAGTAGATATCCTTACAAAAGCCTCTATTGACAGAATGATTACACCCGACAAAAAAGGTAATAGTTTTATTGGCTGGCGCGGAGTAGATGGTCATGGAACCTGGTGGAGAACAGGAACACTTTCTGGCTCTTCTGCCCTGATTATGCGTCAGCAAAATGGCATTAACTGGGTAGTACTTACAAATACATCTCCGGTAAACCGTTCCACAGTGCACCGGGAGATTTCCCGCACCATGTTTACTGCACTTTCTCAGGTTCAGGATTGGCCAACGCAGGACTTGTTTAAATACAAGCAACCAAGCCTTGATGTTTCTGAGAAACTGGTTGCTGAGATGATGGAAAATTAAAATTAAACTCAAACAGAGAATAAAAAAGAGGATGTCTGCATGCAGACATCCTCTTTTTCTTTTTTACAATTAATATCAAGTCCCTCAAAGACTGATTGTCCTGGAGGTTCCAATTAATATGTCAGGTCAATATCGCCATAACGCATATTCAACTGCACCAATGCCTTACTGGCAGTATTGTTGCCTACAGTGCCATTAATGTTAAACCTTGTTCCGTCTTCTTCGGCAGTAAAGTTCCCTTCCCTGGGATAATCAATATCACCATACTGTAACTCACCATTAATCTGATAAGAAGCATTGCCTGCTATTCCAAGCTTAATATCGCTGTATTCGCTGTTAATTTTGATATTGTCAAATCCGGCAGGTATTTGCTCAGCCTTAAAATCGCTGTAGCGAATGTCAAGATTTAATTTTTTGGTTAATCTTTCAAGTTTATAATCCGTGTAGGATGAATTAGAAACAAGATTTGAAACCGTTCCGAGCTTGAAATCGTCATATTTAGAGTCCGAAACAATAGAACTGGCCTCATCAATTTTAATTTCTGAATATTTACTCACCAGCACCAAAGCACGCACATTTGATATATCCAGTTCGCTGTATTTAATACTTGACTTGAGCCAGTTGCATTCAGTAACTGAACCATTTGAATAGGCCAGGAAAACCTCGCTCAGAGGTTTGCTATCATCACGCCATATTCTATTGGCTCTAAGATTGCCGTATTTTACATCCAGAATGGTATGCCCGGTGAGCTCATCTACAAAAACATCGCCGTATTTATTGCTGATTTCAGTATCAACATCGGATGGCATTTCCACGTCGTAATTAATCTCAAACTCACGTGAACTTCCGCCAATATTAAACCATCCCTGCCTGTTAAATTTATCATCAATTACCGTTTCCAAACGGATGGTCTCACCATTTTTTTGCTGGTTTATTGAGATATACTGAAGTAGTTCCCGCGCTTTATCCTTATCAGGATGTTCAACCAGGATGGTCACCTTTATGCGGATATCTTTGTTGGTAGTATTGGTCACATTAATATCACCAAATTTATTTGAAATGATTAATTTAGTCTCAGTGGTTGCCGTATAATCATATTCTTCTACTTTTTTCGCATCAGATTGTGCGATTGTGGTCTGCTGGCCTGCCAATGCCAGAACAAAAACCACCATTTGAAATAACCCTATTGTTTTCATAATTTTCATATTTTAATAAATAATATTGTTAAGATATTTCTATGTTTTCTCTTACAGGTGCAGGTGTATCCTGTTTCGACTGAAGACCTGAAATTACATCGTCAAGAATTTCAAGCTTTATTTTATAATGCATGATTATGGTGTTCATTATTCGTTCATCCCCAGGTGATTGCAACAGCTCTGTACGCAATGTCTGTAAAGAGGCGTCCATATCATTTATGTCCTGAAGAATGGTCTCCACGCTTATATTATTATTCCTTTTAGTATCCTTCAAAAATTCGAGTCGACTGTTTATTTCAGTTTCATAAAAGTATCGTGCCTCAAGAAATTCAACCGGTAATACGGTATTTATTGCAGCTCGGGATTCAGGTTCAAATTCCTCAGAAAATTGGTAGATAGCCCCAGATATAAGCACCCCAACAAATATTGCAGCGGCTATCTTAAGAATATCAGGCCATGAAGGTTTCTTGTAATATACCCTGGCCTTAAATCTGTTAAAATGTCCGGGATTTGGCTCTTCACTATCAAAGTCACCCCTGTTATGCTCGATAAATTTTTCCAGATTGTTCATAATATTATGTTTGCATGTTTTTCAGTATCTCTATTAGTTTTATTTTTGCACGACTAAACTGCGATCGTGCGGTTGAAGGCTGAATTCCAATTATTTGACCAACTTCTTCATAATCAAAACCTTCCAGTAGGTGCAGGCTAAGTACAATACGATATCCTTCCGGCAACAACTGGATGCCTTTTTGAATCGTTTCTACAGTAAAATCGGGGTTATACTCATTTTCCGAATCCATATATTCAACCAATTCAACTTTTTCCAAAGACAAAGTGATGGCCCTGTTTTTTCTTAAAAAATCCATAGTACGGTTAACAACAATTTTGCGCAACCAGGCGCCAAAACTATTTTCATTTTGAAAAGAACCTATTTTTCTAAAAGCTGACAAAAATGATTCCTGCACAATATCCTCTGCCTCTTCCTTTTGGTTTACCAGCCGGTAACATGTATTGTACATGGTTTTATAATACCTCCGGTAAATCTCAAACTGAGCATCTGGCTCATTCTCTCTGCATTTTTTTATCAGCAGCTGTTCCTCTGTTTTCATCGCTTTCTACTTATATAGACGCACCTGTTTTTAATCTGCTGCATGAATTTGAAAAAAAAATATATATTTATGAATTTTTTATAAAGCTAATGATTAATGCCTTCTTTTAAATGCTTCGATCTGGCTTTTGATAAGAAATGAAAATGATATTTTTTAAGATAGAAAATCATTATCTTACAATTCATAAGCTGAAAAAATATTTTTCAAAAAATTTGTTTTATAAATATATTTATTATTTTTGTTTTGAATCCATAATTAAATTATATCATTTAAATCAACAAACATGAAAAAATTATCTTACTTCTTTATGACATTTGCATTCTTTGCATTTATTGGTTTTTCATCATGTGGTAATACAGCCACAGAGGAAACAGCTACAGAGCCAGAAACTGAAATGGAAGCTCCGGAAACTGAAGTTCCTGAGCAATCTGGTGAAGAAATTGACAGTGTTTACATGGATGACACTACAGCCATGTAATTAAAAAAATTTTACTGTTAAAAAAAAGCAGGCAAATGGCCTGCTTTTTTTATGCTTAAAAAAGGAGGAGAAGGATAAATCCGGTTTTTATTTCTCCAGTAGAGTGATCAAGCTCACTTCCCATTAAACTGTGAGGGATCAAGTAAATCGCCAGTAATACAACAGTAGCCAGAATTGTTAAACCTGGTCGGGGTTTTTTACGGTTGCCTATCCAGGCAATCACCCAGAAAATAACGCCTACCAGCGTTTTATTATCGGTTAGGTCCCATCCAAAAGGCACCCCTGTCCAAAGCTCACCAAAAGCATATAATTGTACTATTGGCCCCAGGATCAGGCCTCCCAAAAGCAAAAGTATAAGGGTTAAGCCCGTATAAAACCTGAAGCGCTCACGCCTGAAAGCTGCCAGCAATCCTGACAGATTGGAAAGAAGCATCGCGGCAAACATAAATAACACATGTGGGATAAGCACCCATCCGGGGACATCACCTTTATAACGTATTACAATTGGTTCATCTTTTGATATTTCATACTCAAGTGCTTCGCCTCTGTTTAGTACTACGTAGTATTCTACCTTCCCGGCCGGGGGCTGGTTCGGTATATACGCCACCAGTGCATCATCCTCCCTTATCAGATTCTCAACGGTCCATTCATTAGTGGTAGGGTAATTTCTATAAAAGATTCTTCCGGTTATGGCTTTATCATCAACAGGAATTTCAATCCTTGCATCCTTTTCTCCCGATTCACTTCGTGGGAATTGCATTTTATATTCATTTCCCTGTATTTCAAGTGAGAGCCTTTGGGGGTAAGTAGGACCGGTATAGCGTTGATAAATGGCTGAGCCTAATGTAATTATCACTGCCAGGACCCAAAAAAGTGTATTTTTTTTCATTCTACGATATTATAATCCGGTATTCTTATTTAGTGACGTTACAAATATACTTTAAATTGCGAGAAACAAAATTATCTGCCAGATTTATTATAACTGTACAATAAGCGTTTCCTCATCCCCATTTCTCATTACTGTAACAGTGATCCGCTCTCCTGATTCAAGTTTCGATAATTGAAACATATAGTCGCGTATGTTTTTAATTTCATTGTCATTAATGCCAATAATCACGTCTCCTTTCTTCATACCGCCACCTTCGGCTGGTTTTCCGGGTGACACAAAATCAACTCCCAGGCCTTTATTATCCTGAGATGCAAAATCGGGCATAATGCCCAGTGTAACTTTTAGGCTGGTGCGGCCGGTACTGCGGGTTTTGGGTCCGGCCTCTGTAAAAGTGAGGTTTTTCTGGCGGGTGCTGAGGTCATGCACCACGTTATAAACATAATCGGATACTGTTTTCAGGCCTTTATAGTCAATTTTATCAGGGGTATCGGCAGGCGTATGGTAATCACCGTGCCCGCCCGTGCTGAAAAAGAACACCGGGATATCCCTGCCATAAAAAGCAGCATGATCGCTGGGTCCGAAACCGGCTTCATTCATAGCAAGGGCAGGGAAGGAGTCCTTTTGCATGCTGATTAGAATTTCTGGTATTTCAGGCGCCGTACCCGTGCCACCTACCTGTATAAGATTTTTATTATTGAAACGGCCTACCATATCCATATTGGCCATAGCTTTGATGCTACTTACATCAAAATCAGCACTGTCAACAAAATACTTGGATCCAAGGAGTCCTTTTTCCTCTGCACCAAATGCCACAAAAACCACTGAGCGTGCAAGTTGATTGGTATGCGCTGCGAATTTCTCTGCTATTTCCATCAGCGCTGCTGTACCTGATGCATTGTCATCGGCACCAAAGTGTACAGCCACGGTATCCTGTTGGCGACTGGAGGAACCTGCACCGCCCATTCCCAGGTGGTCATAATGTGCGCCAACCACAATGTATTCATCCTGCAAAGGGCCGTCGGCTTTTGCAATGGCAGCCACATTATATGTTTCGGCAAATGTTTTGTTTATTTCAATGGTAGCCGTAAATTCAGCCTCCAGCGGAAAGCTGATGGGTTCCCTGCCTCTATGCAAATCGTGCAAAGTATTCTCATTAAAAGCTTTGCTTGTTTGCAACAGTTCCAGGGCTTTTTCTTTCGATAACTGCAAGGCGGAAACACCAGCAGCATAATCGCGCTTATCAAGCTTTCGGAAACGTGTATTATCACTATTGCTAAAAAGAATGATTCCTGCTGCACCATTTTCTTTGGCAATCCTTGCTTTGTAGGAGTCATCGGTATAAGGTTCAAACAGGTTATTGTTCTGCAGATTTTCCGGAATACCCTGCACCAACAACACCCACTTCCCAGAAACATCAATTTCCTTGTATGAATTCCAGGACAAAGTATCATTTTCAATGCTAAAACCCCATCCACCAAATACCACCGGTGCTGAAAGGACTCCGTTATCTGAAATGGATAGCGGGTAATAATCTCCACTTAGCTCAAGAAATTGTTGGTCAAAACCGGCCTTATTATTGCTACCTGCCTCCACACCTGTAACAATTTTAAAGGATTGCATGCCTCCGGCAAAAGGTTCCAGACCGGTTTCTGTAAATTGTTGCAGGATGTAGTGTGCCGTAACCGAATCTTCGGGTGTACCCGGATACCGTCCCTTTAATTCGTCTGAGGCAAGAAAGTATAAATGTGTTTTAAGCTCTTCTGAAGTGATTTCAGGAATGGGCTGGGCTACCAGTAGCTGACCAGAAATTATCAGAAATACCAGGGAACAGAAAAATGGAATGCGGTTCATTACAATATTTAATTATATGGTTTGTTAATTGATATTTAGCAAAGTTAATGAAATTAACTAATCATTCATATACTTCATTATGTGCTGAATATTAATTTGTTGTAATTTCTTAAAAACAATTTTATTTAAAAAGTTTGTAAAGTATAAATATTATTTTTAATTTTGACCATATGGTTAAACCATTTAAATAAACCATTTGGTTATATGAAAGAAAAAGATCATAATACAGAGCAGCACATCCTGAATTCAGCAAGAAATGTATTCATTCGTAAGGGCTATCATGGGGCACGTATGCAGGAGATTGCAGATGAAGCAGGGATGAACAAAGCTTTGGTGCATTATTATTTCCGTAGCAAAGAGAAATTGTTCAGGCAGATTTTTATTGGTGTTTTTGTCCAGTTTTTTCCTAAAATGGGAGATGTACTTACCGACAAAACACTACCCTTGATGGGTAAAATAGAATTTTTTATTCATAATTATATTGATCTCCTTGCAGAGAACTCATTTATTGCCAGTTTCATTATAATGGAAATTAATCGCGATCCGGACGAAACCATTAATCTTATCCAGGAGATATCCGGTGGCATGCAGGAGCAGTATTTTGCAGACTTTAAGGCATCACTGGATAAAGCTGTTGAGCAAGGGGAGGTGATCCCTGTTGATTTTCGGCAGCTCATTGTTAACATTATAAGTCTGTGTGTTTTCCCTTTTATTGGCCGTCCGCTTGTTCGTTTTTTGATGTTTGATAATGATAATGCTGCATTTGAAGCCTTTTTAAAAACCCGTAAGCAGGAAGTGGTGCATTTTATCAAATCCGCCATCACTCCCGCTAGTTAAAATAGAACTACCATGATAGGATTTGTTAAAAAAACTTATATCATTATCGCTTTTTTGGTCGTAATGTCAGCAGCCAAAGCTCAGCAAATAACACTTGATTCGTGCTTTCATGCCCTTAAACTGAACCATCCTGCCTGGCAAATGGAAATGCTCCAAAAACAACAATATGAGTATATCATGCGGGCCATAAAAACCGGCAGGCTTCCGGATATCAACTTAACTGGACAGGCAACTTACCAAAGCGATGTGGTGGAAATTGATGCAGAATTGCCAATTCCAAACGCAGATTTTCCATCTGCTCCCAGGGACCAGTATAAAATTTATGGTGAAATCACCCAGCCCATTTATAACGGGAGCATCACCAATGCAAAAATCAACATGCAGGCAGCCGGCGCACAGGCAGATATCCACAATTTACATGCGCAGCAGGACGACATCCAATTGCATTTGGTAAGCCTTTACAGCAACATCAGGGCCACCCAGCAACATGACTCAATTTTAAATAAGATGCTCCTATTGCTTGATAAGCAATTAAAAGTGTTGAATAATGCTTTTAAAAATGGCATTGTAACCAGCATTGAACCCGATATTTTACAGGCTGAAATAATTAAAATGGAGAGACAAAAAGATGCCAATCACATCCGCTCCCGGCAGGCAATAGAGCAACTGGCAGTTGTTACCGGGTTATCATTGACATCTGAGGTAAAATTAGCACCGCTACCAGCTTCAAATACGATTAACAGTACTGGTAACGAACACGATGCCTTGCTGGCCCTAAAGGCGCAGCAGCAATCGCTGGAGGCGCGCATCGACTTGAATAACAGCCTGAAAAGGCCCAAACTATATGCATTTTCACAGGTTGGTTATGGTAATCCCGGGCTCAACATGCTTTCTTCGGGCTTCGATTCATATTATATTGTAGGGGCTAAGCTGAAGTGGAACATATGGGATTGGAACGAGACGGAATATAATAACCAGGCCCTGGGCATGCAACGCCAGTTAACCGGAAAACAATATGAAAATGTCGAAAAGGCCATCACAACCGAAATCCTTCAGGAAAAACAAAAAATACTTGAGTTGGAATCAGATATGGCGCATACCAGCCAGTTGCTGGAGGTGCGACAAAGCATTATCACAAGGGGTGCCGATCAGCTTGAGAACGGACAAATCAATGCCACAGATTACATCACTTACGTGAATGCCTTGTTGCAGGTGCAGATGGAATACGAAACACAGGCAATTATGCTGGCAGCAGCCCAAAAACGGCTGGAGATATTACATGGAGAAGAATAAAACAATGGTTAGATTTGAATTTCTCTCGTTCATATGAATTTTAATTTTTACCTGATTTCAAAATTTGTTCATTCATGGCACTAAAATAAGGTGGATATCTAATTGGAAAATAAA
>Ga0207419_1000070_pt1 | contig 76677 bp, 65 predicted proteins | sample ElkSloMetagenome_4_FD_184723 | JGI IMG/M metagenome (GOLD analysis project Ga0207419, IMG submission 184723) | Hot spring microbial communities from Elkhorn Slough, Monterey Bay, USA - MD2A (version 2) | ecosystem: Environmental > Aquatic > Marine > Intertidal zone > Estuary: Microbial mat ...
GTAGCAGATTGTTGCTGTCAACAGGGTTGGGATCATCAGAACACCGAACCAACCGATGTAAATCCGGTTGTTGGTGGATGTTACCCAGTTGCAGAACTGCTGCCATAAGCTGGCGCTTTCGCGCTGCTGTAAGGTAGTTGTCATAGTATGTATGATTGCTATTTGTTTTTCAAGGTTCGTCGGTAGGTGTTTGTTCCTGCCGTTGATACTATTATTAATCTAATTTGGAGATTTGTAAAGGAGTTTAACGAAAGTTTTTTAAATACAAACTATAAGAGAAACTAATATAAACCCCAAAAAAGCGTTAGAGTGTCTTTAGGCTAAGGATCTGAGGTGATCGTCCAAACAACAGATGATCCGTTCTGGCCCTGATCAAGATATCTTTAGCCTGAACCCGAATCCGAGAACAGAGACTGAATCGTTACTTTTATCCAAAATCATCATCGTTAGTCATGAACGAAACAACACTGTCACTATTTTGGCAACTCGTGGGCTGGGTATTCGCCCTCAATGCCGAGGCTTTCCGAGTCGTCAGCAGAGTTCCCCAAGGCTTAATCATCTCTATATTAATTGTCCTATTCGCTGGACTCTCCCAAGCGATCGCCCAAAGCATTATCCTATTTATCAACAAAGTTCAGCCCCTGCGGTTCGTTTTCAGCCTGCTGATCAACGCCCTGTTATTCGTAGCGGGTTTTTTATTCCTGGTATTCAGCACTTGGTTAATTACCCTGTTACCCGGAACCGTCAATGTCAGTCTGATTACCCTGATTAAAGTTTTGGGAATTAGCTACGCCACCTTAGTCTTTAGCTTTTTAGGGGCTTTACCTTATTTGGGTCTTCCCCTGCTGTCATTACTCTCGGTTTGGCATTTATTGGCACTTGTCGTTGGGTTTAGTGCTGTTACCGAAATCGCGGTTGAGAAAGGCTTAGGTTATGTTGTCTTTGGGTGGATTGTGCTACAGATCTTACAACAAACGGTCGGACGCCCCCTAGCCAACTTTGGTCGTTGGTTAAGCGATACGGTAGCTGGAGTAGACTTATCGACTCGTCGTCGAGATGTAAATAATCTCGTTCAAACTCGCGCCCAACAGTCCTCATCGGTTTGGCAAGAACAACTACGAGAACGAATTACAGAAATTCGGCAAACCCCTTATTCATCGGAATACAACTCACAAACAACAGTAACAGAAACTAAACCTCAACCCGCTTCGACTTCGACAGCAACATTTTCTCAACTGCCAAATCGAATAGAAAATCGGCCAACCCAAACCAACAAAACCGTAAAAACGATTCTCGGTTTATTCGGAATTGCCATTTTAACCTATATTATTATCATCTTTTTGCGACCGATTCGAGAATGGTGGTTTGGGTGGTACACCAGCCTACCGACCTTATTTCGGCTAACCTTTAAACTGGTTTGGATTGGTGTAATTGCCCTTGTTGTCGCCGGATTACTTGCCCCGTTAGAAACACTGGGTTGGTGGGCAGGGTGGTATGATGATCAAGTCGATACAACCGTTAATGCGGTCGAACTCGCCGAACCCGTTGCCGATCCTCAAACCATTTCTCGCTACATTGTGTATTTAGATGGTATTGGGAAATCGACCTTTGAATATTTACCCGATATCGAAGAATTTTTAAACACTTTAGCCCCGGCTTTACCCGATGATATGGCTTTAATTCGGGGAATCATGCCCTATTCTGTGTTAAATAATCCCCTAGATCAAGATCGACCTTTAGCTTTCTTGTGGAAACTCGTTGAAAAATCCCGATTAGCAAATCCTGCCAGTGTCTTAGGATTATTAATTAATATCCGTAATGTTTTAATTGTGGGAGTTTCAGCCGATAAACGCTACGGCCCTCTCTACAATCAAGGCATTGCTCAAGTTGTTTACAATGGCTTAGTTAAAAACGGCTATCGGCTTAACAGTAGCATCCCCATTACTTTAATTGGTTATAGCGGTGGCGGTCAAATGTCCTGTGCTTGTGCGCCGTTTCTTAAACGGGCTATCAGCGCCCCCATTGATGTCATTTCCTTAGGCGGCGTTATTAGCGGAAACTGTAATATTCTCAAACTTGAACATCTTTATCATCTTGTCGGAGACGAAGATGGAGTCGAACAAATTGGGCCGATTATGTTTCCCGGACGCTGGAAAATCTTTCCTTTATCTTACTGGAACCGAGCCAAACGACGAGGTAAAACTTCAATTTTTTCAATGGGGCCAGTCGGACATCAAGTTCCCGGTGGTATTCTTGACCCAGATTTAACGTTATCCGATGGTCACAGTTCTCTCGAACAAACCATTAACTACATTAAAAAGATAGTACAAGGCAATTTACTGCCGAAAATTGATTTAACTGCGGTTCAAGCCAGCAATTACGAACTCTATCGTCAAGCCGAATTTACTCGCCCCGATTATTATCCCATTGATCAGACTGTTAATTCCCATCTCTACAAACCCATTGGTACTTGGATGGGAAGATTAATCTTACCGAAATTGGAAGAACGTTCCCAAATTCGAGGGGTTTTATTTGAAGTTCATCACGCCGATACTGACTCTCAACACCTGGTCGGACAAGTGGTAAAGTTACGTTGGGCCGATCATCCCCAAGTTCAAAAACTGGTTAAAGCAGTTACTCAGGATGTTCATTTTAGTGCAGACGCTGAATATACCAGCAAATACGGGGGGCTAGTTCATCCGGTACGCCTGAACCATTGGCAATCTGTCGATCCGTTAGAATCTTTAGCCGGTTCTCATCCGGTGGATGATCTGATCATCATGCTTGAGGGTGGAGTTACAGTCGAAGAAGAACCCACAGCAACCTCTAACTATCCGGTCACGCTGCGAATTTATCACACTCCAATTCAAATTACCGGACGCTACTACGGCTTAATTCAGTTTGTCAGACCGATTAGCGGCACTGATCAATTCCGAGTGGTTCATTTTAACCCAATTTCCCGTCAGTTTGACGGTTTCCCAGAACAGGTGCGTTTACCTGAAGTCATACAAGCGCCAGCCTACGGAAGTTATCCTTCTACAACCCATAAAATCGAACAGTCGCCTTTAAACGAGACAGGTTGGTACATTTATGGCGCAAAAGATGCTAACGGACAGTTTGTGGTACAATCTCTCGCGCCTCGTTCTCTGTTGCGTCTCCAAGCAAATCAAGTTCGGTTTGAAAAATCCGCCGATCGCTACATTCGCAAAGAAGCTTGGGATAATATTGTCGCTCAAAAAGGACAAATTTCTTCTGTACTCTGTTTAAATCACAAAGATGAGTCTTCATCTGCCATTCAAAATGCGATCGCAGATTGGCAAGAAGGAGATCGCGCTTTGTTGCTTCACAGTTATGGCGGAATTGGCGGAAAAAACAAAGAACCTGCCGCATCCACTCCAATTTTCTTTGGACATTTTGCCTATGGGGTGGCCGAGGTTATTCGTGATCCCCTCGCGTCGGAATTGCGCTTTGAGATTAGTTATCATCAAGTTTACACCCACAATACCGACGGATTAATTGCCGGAACGCTACACTGGTCGAGGTACGTTGGCGATCGTCAATTCGGTTGGTTGGGAACTCGTCCGATCTGCGATATTTTAGTCAAACTGGATGCTTTTACCGGAGATTATAATTTTGATGGGGTACGGCGATCGCCACTGACGGAGATGTTATCGCAGTTGGAAGTAATGACCGCCCGCTATCGCATCGGAGACGGCACCGGAGGCACCTATGTAGGCCCGGCGAATAATTGTTCTCAAGACTCCAACCGGGCGTTATTTGCCAGTATTCAAAACATCAAAGCCGGTATAGAATCAAATCAAGATTGGTTAAAAAATTGGGCCAGTCGTCATCCCCAACAGGCCGAAGATTTTAACCAGTTGATCGAGTTGGGTATCGATCTCAAACGGCAACTCCAACCGTTTGGTCAACCCCGTTCAGACTGGGAAAATCAGGAATATAATCTCGGTACAACTCTAGAAGATGAACCCTTGAGAAATTTGGCGATGGGACTCAGCAGTTGGCGAACATTGCTTCCTCGCAAAGCCAGCGATACGGTTGTTCAAACGTTTCTCAAGTACAATGCTTGCGTGTGGGTGTTGCGAACTAATCAAATTGGCGGATATAACCCCAATATTGAACCCATTGCCCCCATTACACTTTAAAAAAGGGAACGGGGAATGATCAATTATCAATGATCAATCTTACCTCTTGCCGATTTTATTATTAATTGCAAAATAGGGAATTGTTAACAATGTCCAATTTAACCGTCAAAGATTTAGAAAAACTGCAAGCCGAACATCCGGATTATCGGATGGAATTAGTCAGCGGAGAAATTATATTTATGAGTCCTTCGGGGTTAGAATCAGAAGAAGTCGGGATTGAAATTGCAGCCCAACTGCGGAATTGGGTAAGACCCCGCAAATTAGGAAGGGTTTTGGGTTCGAGTGCGGGTTTTCGTTTACCGAACAAAGATGAAGATATTCGCGCCCCTGATGTTTCTTTGATCCTCGCTGAACGTTTACCTCGCACAACAGAAGACTACGCAGAGTTAGTTCCGGATTTGATGTTTGAAGTGAAATCTAAAACAGATAAAGTGTCAAAATTACGTCAGAAGATCCAGCAATTTCTAGAATTTGGAACTAAGGTTGGGGTGCTGGTCGATCCGAGAACTCGGACTCTAGAAGTTTATCGCCTCAATGTAGATAAGATTATACTGCGGGATGGAGATGTGCTAGAAGTGCCGGAATTACTTCCGGGTTGGGAATTACCGATTGAGGAAATTTGGGCGCCCGAGTTTAATTAAAAACCGCGATCGCGCTTTTGCTCTCAATGCACAACTCAGGTGGATTAGATTACCCTATAGATTAAATCGATAAAGATGCGTCCCCACAGATTTCTAAAAAACATGGTGAAACAGCTTACCTCGCCCTATTCTGCGACTTGGATTAGCAACCTATCCGAAATTCCCAAATCTGAATGGGATGCTTTGGCTTACCCCTTGAAAACGCCTTTTTTTGAGTGGGACTGGCTGCACAATTTAGAATCTTCTGGAAGTGCAACCGGACGTGCGGGTTGGCTTCCTCATCATCTCACCGTTTGGCGTGATGGTCAATTGGTGGCGGCCGCACCGTTGTATATTAAAAGTCACAGTCGCGGTGAATTTGTCTTTGATCATCAATGGGCAGATTTGGCTTATCAGCTTGGGGTGGAATATTATCCCAAAATGTTAGGAATGTCGCCGTTTACTCCCGTTGAAGGTTATCGGTTTTTAATAGCACCAACGGAAGATGAAGAAGAACTGACGGCTTTTATGGTGCATGAAATTGATCAGTTTTGTATTAACAATAAGATCTCGGGTTGTAATTTTCTCTATGTTGATCCCCAATGGAAAGTATTAATGGAACGGCAAGGGTTTATGGCTTGGTTACATCATAGTTATATCTGGACGAACCAAGGCTTTAATTCTTTTGATGATTATTTAAAGGTTTTTAATGCTAATCAGCGCCGGAATATTAAACGAGAACGCAAAGCGATTGCGAAAGCGGGATTGCAGCTTAAAACCTTAACTGGAGATGAGATTCCCAAGTCTTTATTTAGTTTAATGTATCATTTTTATGCCGATACTTGTGATAAGTTTGGCTGGTGGGGTAGTAAATATTTAACCCGAAAGTTTTTTGAACAACTCCATCACGACTATCGCCATCGAGTATTATTTGTAGGGGCATATAGTGAACAAGATGAACGAGAACCTGTGGGAATGTCGTTTTGTTTAACCAAAGGTGATCGCTTGTATGGTCGCTATTGGGGGAGTTATCAAGATATCGATTGTTTACATTTTAATGCCTGTTATTATTCACCGATAGAATGGGCAATTAATAACGGGATTCAAAGCTTTGATCCGGGCGCAGGTGGACGTCATAAAAAACGTCGGGGTTTTCCGGCAATGGATAATCACAGTTTACATCGATTTTATGATAACCGCTTGAGTAAGATTTTACAGTCTTATATCGGCAAAATTAATACAATGGAACAGCAAGAAATTGATTACACTAATCAAGATTTACCGTTCCGTCAAGAGGAGGAAAATAATCAGTAATTCAGGAAAAAAAGTAGCGATTAAAGAGTAGAAACGGCTTTATTCAAAACTATCTAAAGGGGCTGCATCTCCCGAACTCGGGGCGACTGGATTAGCCCCTGGTGAGTCTGTAGGTGGAGGAGATAATAAAAACGGGTTGGGGGGTGTATCTGAACCTTCTCCTGGAAAACTGGGAATCAGAGGATTTTCCGCATCGGATGAACCGGGAGTCAGCAAATTCGCTGGATCAGCTTCTGTTGGGACTTCTGCCGAACTGGGTAATGTAGCGAGGGCGACTCGTTCACCACCAACCGCCCGTAATTTATCTAAGACTTGAACGACATCATTATATCGGGCATCTTGTGGGGCATATAATACCATTAATCCACTTGGATTCCAACGCTTGAATCGTTTTAACGCCCGTTCTAATTGTTGATCGCTAACGGCTTGCTGATCAATGTAAGTTCTTCCCTGCTCGTCTATTCCGACAATCAGCATTTTTTGCATCTGAGTTTCACCCGTTGTCGCCTTGGGTAAATCAACATTAATGGCTTGCTGACGGGTAAGTTGAAGGGCTGCCAAAATAAAAAAGGTCAGAATACAAAAAACCACATCAATCAAGGGAAGGAGTTCTATCCGAGTGTCATCGGGAGAAGAATCAAAATTCAATTTCATGGGTTGTGAGTGGCTGGGTTTGTAGAGAAGTTGGGTAAAAGTTATTAAAATTTTTAGCAGAAAACGGAGTCTGACTGTCAATCAAACGGCTTAATTTTAGTTTTCGTTTCGTTTGTCGTCCTCCTCAATATATTCAGAAGGTTCAGATGATTGAATTTCAGTTTCTTTGTGATTCAAAGAATGTTCGATGTCTTGTTCTGATTTATCGAGATCTAGGGTCTGAGAATTATTGGTGTGATTGAAAGCATGATCCGTTTCGGCAGTCAACTCCTGTTGGGCTTCTTGTTCTCGAATCACTTGTAACTGAGATTGTACCTGGGGCCAGTCTTGACGATAGAGTAATTCTAACTCATTACCCACCTTACGAAACACCTTAATCTGACTGAAAGAAAGTGCCTGAAATAAACGATAAAACGTTAAGCTGATAATCGCCACAATCAAGCCTGTTGCGGTACTAATTAACGCTTCCCCAATTCCCAAAGTTACATCCGACGCCGAAGACGTTCCAATGTCACCCAAGCGAATTGAACCGAGAGAATTAATCAAACCCAAAACCGTACCCAACAACCCTAACATGGGAGAGAGGGCAATTACCGCTTCTAAAATTTTGTCACCCCGTCGCATAGAAGCTAGTTCATCATCGGCTGCGGCTTCTAACGCCAGTCGAAATAACTCCGGATCGGGATTATTTAATCGTAACGGTGCATACAGAAATCGGCCAACAGGTCGGCTACTCGCCTGACGGGTGGCTTGATAAGCAACTCCCCACTGTCCTCGACGCGCCGCATCTACAACTCGGTTGACAATTTGTTGTTCGCGAGTCAGAGTCGTTCCCCAAAACCACAACCGTTCAATAATCGTACTAACAGACAGAATTGATAATACTGCCAGAGGCCACATCGCTGGGCCACCTTTGGCAAAGATTTCTACAATATCCATAGATTAACACTCCTCTACAACAGGCTGAACCCCAGATTTAAACGTTGCAACTGTAAACCATATCCAACCAAAGCACCCTCAATTTTAATCCCTGACCCGCGATTGACAAGTCTAAAGAGAGAAACATCTTTTCTCGAACCTTTAGAAAGGCTAGCATAACTAGAATCAGGCAAAATGAGAAATCTTACGCTAAACTTTAACAGCATATCAGTTCTTTATTTCTAACTACACTTACTATCTTGACGGGTATAAATCCCGACGGGTTCTTTGATCTCACCTCGAACCCCGACATTTTTCAGATACAGGCAGATTTACTCTCGAACCTTCCGGGGGGGTTACGGGGTAAGAGAGGTGATGACCAGATTTTGGGGTCGGATGTTGCAGAAATCATTAATGGCAATCAAAATAACGACACGATAGCAGGTAATCAAGGCAATGATACCTTATTTGGCGGAAAGGATTCTGATGTTTTAACCGGAGATCAGGGTAATGATCTTCTCAGTGGAAATTTAGGCGAGGATCAACTATTTGGGAATTTGGGAAATGATACTCTCTGGGGTGGAAAACAAAATGATATTTTGAGGGGAGATGAAGGAAATGACTGGTTAAGCGGTGACTTAGATCAAGATACTTTGATTGGGGGTGAGGGAGAGGATATTTTTGTTTTGCATCAAGTGTTCAGCGAAACTAATATTACGACTCCTGATTTTATTACAGATTTTGAGATCGATTTGGATCAAATTGCACTCACCGATAATTTAACGGTTAATAATTTAAGGCTAGAAAGCGCCATGATTGGAGAAATTGTCGCAACATTAATTGCAGTTGAAAGTACAGGCGAAGTTTTAGCCACTGTCTCTGGTGTTTCGCCTACAGAGTTGAATAACGAACAGTTTATTGTATTAGCAGATAACAGCCCTATAACAACCGAAACTCTCAACCCCACCCCCATTCAAATTAATCTCGAAGAATTACCTCCACCCTACGCCACCCGAAGCGCGAGTAATTCTCCGCAAGTGATTCCAATTCCTGAAAATCCTGTTTTACAAGTTCCCCCTGGCTTCACGGTTAACGTGTTTGCAGAAAATTTAAACAACCCCCGATGGTTGGCGTTAACTCCGAGTGGGGATGTACTTGTCACAGAAACGCCCGATAATCGTATTCGTCTGTTGCGGGATGAAGATGGCGACGGCGATGCAGATGTTTCTAAAACCTTTGCCGGATCTGAAAATGGGTTAAACTTACCTTTTGGCATGGCTTTTAGTCAGGATGCTTTTTTTGTGGGAAATACCGGGGAAGTGCTGAAGTTTCCCTACAGCGTCGGTCAAGACCAACTCCAAGGTACTGGAGAAAAAATCGCGGACTTACCGGGTCAAGGCTACAATCAACACTGGACGCGCAACGTGGTGATTTCTCCCGACGGACAACAGCTTTATGTTTCTGTGGGTTCTGCCTCTAATGCTAGCCCAGAACCGCTTCCTCGCGCATCAGTACAAACGATCAATTTAGATGGTTCTAATCAACAAACTTTTGCTTGGGGTTTACGAAACCCGGTTGGATTAGATTTTCACCCGGTTACGGGTCAGCTTTTCACCACCGTTAATGAGCGGGATGGACTAGGTGATAATTTGGTTCCTGATTATTTAGCCGGGTTGAACTTTGGGGAATTTTATGGTTGGCCTTATGCTTATTTAGCGCCGAATAATATTGATCCTCGTCGTCAGGGAGAAAATCCCGATTTAGCCGCAAAAACAACAACGCCAGAGGTGTTATTTCAGTCTCATTCTGCGGCGTTAGGACTGCAATTTTATGATGGGGAAACGTTCCCCCAAAAGTATCAAAATGGTGCATTTGTGGCGTTTAGAGGGAGTTGGAACCGCGATCAAGGAACAGGGTATAAGTTGGTGTTTGTTCCTTTTGATCAACAGGGTCAACCCACGGGAGAATACGAAGATTTTCTGACGGGTTTTTTGATTGATCCTTCTATTCCGACCACTTGGGGGCGTCCGGTTGGTTTGTTAACAATGCCGGATGGTAGTTTACTGTTTACTGAAGAAGCGGGCGATCGCATTTATCGGATTCAATATCAAAATTAGAACGGGATAAAACCTGACTCTAACCCCATCTTTTCAGGAGAGGAATTTGGTAGGATATATGTCTACAGAAACTCAAAACTTAAAGCAAAAAGCCGTTATTGTAGGTGGCGGGCCTGCGGGTTTTGCGACGGCGTTAATGTTGGCAAAGCGGGGTTGGTCTGAAATTACCGTATTAGAAAAACGTCCCTCGGCTGATTTCTACGAACCGGATAAATCTTTCAACTATTTAATTGATGGTCGGGGGCAAAAATTTACGGATTTATTGGGTTTTACTGATAAATTATCAAAAATTGGGGTTCCCAATACCGAATTTTACTTAACAGAAATCAAAGCGGATGGAACTTGTAAAACTTCAAAAGTACCCGTAGTAGACCCCAACCGAAAAACGGCTTATTGGTTGCCCCGCCGAGCCTTTTTGCAGTTGCTTTATCAAGAAATTGAGGAAAATTGGCAGGATTCTATTCGGGTTGTATTCAATACAAAATGCGTAAAAATTGACCCGAGGGTTGAAGAAAACTTGGGAGAATCTAAACTAACCATTCTTACCCAAGAAATTAATACCGAAAACGTTTTCAAATTGGAAACCAATCTTTTAGTGGGTTGTGATGGAATTAACTCTGTTGTTCGGGAAACTTTAGATCACTGGGACAACTCGGGAACAAATCAATTTAAAATGCAGTTGTTTCCCTCTGCTAGTTCGGGTTTGAAATACAAAGTTTTGACCCTGCCGCCAAACTTTCCCCTCGATAATAATAAGTCTGAACGGGCAGTTTGTACAATGGCTTATGCGATTCGTTCAGCCTTTACGGACTCTCAGGGTGGTTTATCTCTGGGTATTTTACCGTTTGCTGACCCCAACGAACCCAGAACCGCAAATATTATCAGACAACCGGATGATCAAATTTGGAAAATACAAGACGGTGAACAGTTGTATAAATTCCTAGAATCCGCTTTCCCCCAGTTGCCAATACCTGAAATTGTATCGCCCGAAGAAAGCGAACGTTTTGCTAAAAGTGAAGGCGGATTTTTTCCCCCACCTCAATATTGTTCTGGGTTGCATTGGTTAGTATCGGCTAAAAATTATTCAAGTGGGGTGGTGTTATTAGGCGATGCCGTTCACTGTTTTCCCCCAGATATTGGACAGGGAGTTAACTCAGCATTAGAGGATGTTTCTATTCTCAATCAAGCCCTATCTCAAACGAATGATATCATCTCCGATGCTTTGCCACTCTATCAGTCTTGGCGTTCTCCCGATTTAAAACCTTTAACCCGTCTGGCTCAAACCGCTTTCCCCTGGCAATATAATCAAGATATTCTTCGCAAACGACTGTGGATGATTAACTTTTTGATCCGGTTTTTGTTGAGCCGAGGTTTACCTTTTATTTTCAGTCCTCCTGCTTTTATTTTAATACAAAATCATCAACTCAGTTATCGTGAAATCTGGAATAAGGCGGAAAAAACCAGCAAAGTTCTTTATTTATTGCTTGGGTTGATACTGGTGGGGAGTTTATTGACTTTATCTTTCGGCTATACTATAAGTTAGGCTAATCTGTAGCTGGGTTTAACTTCTAAAGTTTCTATCAATACCCCCAATTTTACAAAAATTAACTCAAGAATAATTCTCAATAAGCAACGAGCTTGCGTTCTTTCAGCCCTTATGGTATTCTAGACTGTGAAAATAATGCAGGATTGGTGTGACCAATAAGGGATTTTTCTCGGTTCTAACGCCTCAAACCCCGATTTTTCCGTGACTTTATCCCGTCGCACCCCCAAATTAACACCCTCATCTCAACCAACGACGCACCAATTTTTACCCCTCTTTTTTTAGCCGACTTGACAAAAATCTAGAAATGTGAATCGCTAATCATTATATAGAATCAAGTATAATTAAACATCGCAGTCTGATTTATAGGAAGTTTCAGGAATTCTCGATTCTGAAGATGTAGAGCTTTTTAACCTATCTGGGTATTTCTCTATTCATTCTAACCTTTAGGGGTGCAAAAAGCCAGCACCCGAAATCAATAGATTTCATGGAATTGAAATCTGCTGTAAATTTACCCGTTTACAACATTAATCGAGGGGAACCAATGAACTCTTTTGCGACAGTCATGACTTTGCTGCGAGAAAGACAGCAATTTTTAGAAGATATTCGTCACGGTGTTAAACTCAAGCCAAAACTTGTAAATTTATTCATCTCAAGCTCTGTTTTTTTTGGAATTTATGGTTTAATTATTGGTTCGTCAAGTAGCTTTTTACAGGCTATTTTTTCGGCGATTAAACTTCCCGCCCTTTACTTTTTAACGCTAATTATCTGTTTTCCCACATTATATTTTTTAAATGTGATGTTTGGTTCTAAACACAGCTTTGAACAGTATTTAACACTATTAATGACAGCGATGGCTGAAATTAGTGTTTTACTTTTGGGGTTTGCACCTGTCACTTTCTTTTTTATGTTGAGTACCCAAGACTATCAGTTTTTTAAACTTCTCAATGTTGGGAATTTTGCACTGACGGGATTTTTAGGAACAAAATTATTTTATGATGGAATGCAATTTATGTCAGAAAAAGATGCAGATGGTCAAAAGCTGCGTTTAAATATTTTGCGGTTTTGGTTAATCTTGTATGCTTTTGTTGGAAGTCAACTCGGGTGGACGTTAAGACCTTTTTTTGGTGCGCCCGGTGAACCGTTTCAACTGTTTCGGGAACAAGACAGTAACTTTTACATGAATGTTATAGAATCCCTGAGTCAACTTTTTCAATAAGCATGAACTCTGACTTGAATTCTTTGAAATTTTCTGAAGATGAACTAGATAATTTAATGGGTTTCTCTCCGGAGAGTTTAACTGTGAGTCTGTGTAGAAACGAGGTGATTAGACAGACGATTTTAGGGAAAATTTGGGGCGATTACAAAAAACTCTTTTCCTTGATTTCCACAGAGTTAATCAGTCTATTTCTAAGCCTGGTTTTAGCTGGTCCTCTGATGTTACTGTTACTTGACAGAACAATAACTCCTGATGTTCAAGCCACTCTCCCGTTTTTACTCAAAGCCATTGCTTTATCTATAGTGATCACATTAGGAGTTAATTTAGGAGTTGGGTTCAAACTAAAACCACTACGAAATGTTTTGTATTTAATGGAGGAAGTCAAGAAATATAACGATACCGTCAAAGCTGTTGAAATTTTAGATCAGTTCAGTAAAACCGAAAGCTTAGAAGACAAACTGGTAAACCGAGCAGAAGTCATTCAAGCCTTGCAGATTACCAGAAATAGTTTAGTCAGTGCCTTTCAAACTGAACGAATAATTCGAGAACATCAAGACTTTATTGATCGTCGTTATGAATTATTCGCTCACTTGGAAAACAACTTAACCACTTTAATGACCTTTAACGTTAACAACCAAGCCAACGAATACGGACAGTTACTTAATGAAGCCTTACAAATTGGGATGAGCGTTCATCGAGAAATTGAAAAATTAAAGCAAAATTAATGTAAAATCTATCCTCATCTCAATCTCTCAGAGGTGAGGATTTTTCTTTTCTTTAGGAATCAGACAAATTCCATGTACACCCATTGCTAAAATTGACAATCCAAATAAAACACCCACTCCCTCCGCAAAACAGTTAATCCGGTGACGGTTTTCTGCGGCTTGAGCGATATAAACTTCCGTTAGAGTGGATGCAGGATTTTCCGCAACTCGTTGAAAGTTCTGATGACTGACTTCTAACGCTATCCATTCTGGGAATAAATAATAAAGACTCACAGAAGTAACCGTTAAACCAGGGAGAATCACCAACAAGAGCAGAGATAATTGACGCATGAGTGAGTTTTCTCTTGAATTCAGTCAAGCCTAATTCAAATCCACAAAATTAAAAGGTCTCAACTCTCCACTATAGCTGAAACCTTTGTAGTTATTTTAGAAGATTGTTTGGCTAACTGTTGGTGTTGAATTAGCTGTTGCGACTCATCGCCTTCTTTCCAAAGACCATTCCACCGAGAGTTAATAATCCAAACAAAGTTCCGGGTTCAGGAACTTCTTGAGAGTCGGGAGTATCGGTGAATTGATTAGAAGCAACGAATACAGAGATATGAGAGATGGCTTGAGCTTTACCTTTTTTGTTAGTAGAAGTACCTATTGTATTCCACATACCCTCTAAAGCAGATCCAGCATCAAAGAAGTAAGCACTGTAACTATTGCTTGCTTTCAGGCTGATTACGAAGGGAGAAGAATTATCTAATCCGGTGATAGACCAACTTCCAGAAGTCTCTCCTTGACCGGTCATGTTGAGTGTAACGTCTGGGATAGAAGATGCTTCATCTGACTTGTCAGCTAATTCCCAAGTATAGTTACCAAACAAACCTCCATTGAGTCGGTCAATAAAATCACTATTTCCAGTATCGTTACCTGCATTAGCTCCATCAACGGCTGTTGCGTTAATACCATCACCTGCGGTTACATCGGATGTCTGAGCCATTGTTGCAGCGTTGGCATCTAATGCGGATAAGGACAAGACACTAGCAGCTACAACGGAAGAAGTTATTACGCCTGCAAATAAATTTTTCATTTAGACTGTTTTCCTTTAATAAAATTGAATTTACTCGCTTTGGGAACTCAACCTTGCGTTTAACTGTAGTTGCTTGTGTTCCCTCGCTTGTTATCTATACTACTCAATTTTAAGGGTGATTGTCTAGTTTTTTTTGATGTTTTTACTCTATCTTTACACAAAGTTTATAGGAGCTTAAAATTTAAAAATAATTACGTGAAACTACTATTTAGAAAGATTTTTATGATTTTTAATTGCTTGTTGAAAATACTGAAAATATAAAATTGTCAATCATAAAAGCCCGTAAAAAGCAGTAATTATTCGGAGATGCAAAAGTATATTTTTTTACACACACACCTAAGTACACCCGTACAAACCAAAGTTAGAGATGAACAAAATAATTGATCCATCCCCAAAATCTTCGGAGTTCAGTTTCAAAAAATAAGTATATTTGCTTATTGTCTAAGGCTTCGACTCAGGTTGACTCATCTTTTCTAATGCAGCTTGTAACGTTTGAGTCAAATTTTCCACGGCTTGACGCCGACTTGCTTTATAATCAGACCATCGTTGAGAAATTGAAATCGGTTCTCCGACCGTCATTTGTACTCGTCGCTTTCCTAAATATGGAGTTTGACTGGGGTTTCCGCCTTTGAGTCGAGTGATCATCGTCCAAGCAATAATCGTAATTTCTGCAAAACGGTCAAACGTGGGATTTTCCTGAACATATTTCCCACTCACAGCAACAAAACTTTCCACTAATCTCATATGCCACATTCGCAGACTGGCTTCTTCTGCCACTCGCCGGGCTAATCCTCGTTCGACGGGTGACAAAGCTTCCAGATCTTTAATATCTTCTCGATAAATACAATCCCACCCGGTTTGCTCAATGCGACGACAACGTTCAGTTAAACTTCCTTTGGGTTTAATCGCAAAATAACTTTCTGCAACTTGTAAAGCAATATCTAACAGTCGTTGTAATCGAATGGGTAATTCTTCTGTTTGATCTGTGGGGATATGTTGATGATAATATTGACGATAAAAATTCTCCATCAAATCCAGCAAGTAATTCCCCAAGCTAATCAGACGGGGATAGAGTGAACTGGGAATGGGTTGAGAATTATTAGTCGTTAAACCACAATCAGCCTCCATCTGAGTGAGAACTTGGGCGAGTGCTTGCCAATTATCTCGTATATAATGATATTGAATTCCCAATGGTACAATCAAGACTTCCTCACTCCGTTGGGCTTTTTGTAAGTCTTCGACACACCAAAAACCGAGTTGAGCAATGCCAGGTTCTAACGGACTAACTTGGTGATTTAGACCATTTGTTGCGCCTTCGGGTGCCGCTGCGATTGGAAAGCGACCATTTACAAATAAATTTCGGGCTGATCTTAATCCTTGACGATCTAGTTTTCCTCGTAATATTGAGGTGCCGCCCAATTTTGGAAATAACCAAGTCACATAGTTTCCCGCCCATAATGGAATACCGCGATCATACATGAAATGGGCATGAACAGGAGATTTTAAAGCAATTCCTTGTTTTTTTGCCTGTTGAGGAATTTTTCGCCAAAATAACTGAGAAATCGATAAGGGATCATCGGGGTTGGGATGACGAAAGGCTAACATAAACCGAACTTTTTCCTGTTGGAATTGTTGATAGAGTTCAACTAATTGTTCGACGTTTTCCGCTTGGATTTCTGTGATGGGAGTTTTGAAGCGAATCCACCACGGGAAAATCCATTGACTGAGTTTTAAAACTCCAGATTGAAAGTCAGGAGGGATAAATTCTAAGGGCGGTTGTACGTTGGTCATTGAATTGGGCATTTTTTATTTCCCTGATTATTTTAGATTAATTTCACCATACTCCTGAGTTGTACCTTTGTATAGAAAGTTGATTTCTAAAAGACTGGGGTTACTTGCCAATACAAAATCGACTGAATATTCGATCTAAAACCGATTCGGTGACTTCTTCTCCGGTGACTTCTCCTAACGCTTGAACGGCATCTCGCAGATCAATGGTCCAAAAATCTAAAGGAAGTTGATTGTCAATGGTGGTTTTCATTTGGTCTAAGGCTATTTTTGCTCGAGTAATCACAGATGCTTGACGTTGGTTGATGGCAATATCTAGGTTTTCGGCTTGAAGATTTCCGGCGTTAATGGCGGTTAAAATTGTAGTTTCAAGTTCTGAAATTCCTTGATTTAAAGCGGCTGCGGTTTGAACTGTTAATAAATTTTCTCGGTTCAGTTTTGCGAGGATTTCCTGAACTTTTGAGTCTAACTCGTTGACAGATACTCGGTCAATTTTGTTGAGGATTAAAATCAAAGGGCGGTGTTTGACTTGTTGATAAATTTCTTGATCGCTTTCTGTCCAACCTGCTTCGGCATCTATGGTTAATAACACTAAATCTGCTAACTTTGCGGCACTACGCGATCGCTCTATGCCGATTTTTTCAACTTGATCTTCGGAGTTACGAATTCCAGCTGTATCTAATACTTGTACGGGAATTCCACCCACGACTAATTGCGATTCTACCACATCCCGAGTTGTCCCCGGAAGGTCTGTTACAATTGCCCGATCGCTCTGACTCCACGCATTTAATAAACTTGATTTTCCCACATTTGGACGCCCGACAATTGCCACTTTCAATCCACTTCTTAACCGCTCACCTTTTTCGGCTGTTTCTATTAGTATTGACAATTCCGCAGAAATCTGGTTTACTTGTGATATGATATCGGGAACGTTTAGTGGCGGTAGGTCTTCCTCGAAGTCGATCCGAGCTTCAATTTCCGCTAATACATCTAAACAGGTAGCCCTGAGTTGGCGGATGGGAGTGGCGAGTTTTCCTTGTAATCCAGCTAAGGCAGCAAGAGCCGCCGCTTGAGACTGAGAACCGACTAACTCGGCAATACTTTCAGCTTGGGTCAGATCAATTCGGCCATTGAGAAAAGCCCGCAGGGTAAATTCACCGGGTTGAGCCAGTCTCGCTCCGGCTTCTAAACAGAGTTGTAGTACCTGCTGAACAGCGATAATTCCGCCATGACAGTGCAACTCAACGACATCTTCACGAGTGTAAGAACGAGGAGCAAGCATCAGCAACAGCAAGGCTTCATCGACAACCTGTTGAGTCTGAGGATGACGAATATAGCCGTACAGGATGCGATGACTTTCCCAAGCTTGACGTCCGGGGGCATTAAACAGCAATTTAGCGATCGCTTGGGCTTGAGATCCAGATAGACGCACAATTCCGATGCTCCCCTGCTGAGGAACAATCGCGGTGGCGATCGCTGCAATTGTTTCACCGCCTGATCCGGTTTCAGCCATGATTCGTCATTGAACAAACTAAGTTCTTTGATCTTATCTGAAATCGAAACAATAATGCGATCCTAGCCAAGAGGAATAAATCAAGGTCTGCCTTTGTCTCCATCAATCATAGTCACGCAAACATTTCAGGATTTCAGATCATCTACCTATGTCAAATGAAGGATCAAACAATCACAATAGTTTCTCTCTAAAGATCGATGGAGTTATCCAAGTTTGACTGATATATTAGTAAATGTGAATAACAAGCGTACCGGATGAGGGTTTTGCTGTTGTGACTCATTGCTTTTCACCGAAGGAGAGCGAATTGACAGGTGAAAAGACGGTACAAATAATAGAAGGCTAGTCCGTTGAGAAGTTTTTATCGCTTCCTTCTCTTAACCACTCCAAGGCGAGGCGCAATCCTCGATCAGAACGGCCCGAGGTAGTGGACGGCGTTAATCCTTCCCTTTCACGTTACTTAAGTGTAACTGATTATAGCACCGGATGAGGGTTTTGCTGTTGTGACTCATTGCTTTTCACCGAAGGAGAGCGAATTGACAGGTGAAAAGACGGTACAAATAATAAGAAGCTAATTTCGTTGAGAAGTTTTTATCGCTTCCTTCTCTTAACCACTCCAAGGCGAGGCGCAATCCTCGATCAGAACAGTCTGAGGTAGTGAACGATATTAGTTGATTATATCCCCTTTATTGCCTATTTCTTGTGAGAGTTCTCGCTCTTTGATTTAGGCAATATTTATCTATAGGCTAGCATAAAATATTGAGGTTTGCAACTTTTTTTAAATTTACAAAACAGAAAATTGGGCTGAGTTGGCTTGAATCGCTTGCCATTCGTGATCAGATAGAGGTTCAGTATTTAACTGTATTTGAAAACATTGACAAGCTGCTTGAACTAAAGCAGTGATTATCCGATTTTGAACCTCAGAGCATAGAGTTTCTGATTCACCACTGGAGTTCTGATTAAACCGTTGTAGAATAGAAGGCAAAGCTATCATCCCAAACACCTGTTGATGCAGTTCAATATCAGGATATAACCGCATAGAACCGTGTTGTAAAATTGTTTTATCCCGTCGGAGTTGAGCGCTACCAATTAACTTAGAACCATCGGATAAAATTAAATCTGCACCTGTTGCTGTTCCAAAACAATTAGGATTGTGAATGTAGCCTCGTCCTGCTGAACCGTAATCAAGTTTAAACCCCAGTTGACCCCACCCCTCAATCAAAAACTGACAAACCGTTTGATAGGCTTCCAGACGGCTCTCAGAGAGTCCTGAAGTCACCACCGCATAAGTTAAATCCCCTTGATGTAGCACTGCCCTTCCCCCGCTAGGACGGCGCACCAAATCTACAGATTGTCCTCGCCACATTAAGTTTTGCCAAGATTCTGGCCAACGGCGTTGATGATAGCCGAGAGAGATTGCCACAGGTTCCCAGGTATAAAACCGCAAGGTGGGGGGATGTTTTCCCAGGCGGTGTTGTTCGAGTAACCAAGCATCAATCGCCATTTGAAGATGTCCTGAAGCCTTAATAAATGGGATAAAACGCCAGACTGAACCTTGATTAGACATAGAAACTTTCGCTTCGGGAAATTGAGGAAGTTGGGGAGATTTATTGAACGGCGAGATGTTCTAGACTCAGGACTCCGCAAAAACAGAATATTTAATCTTTACTGTCCAAATTCCGCCTGTAAATCGTCGTCGTTATCATCGGCAATTGTAGCAACAACGGTAATAATCCGAGAAATTTCAGCCGGAGTAATTCCAGCCAGAGTGCGGTTAGAAAGAACAATTACCTGATTATTATTGATGGCAAAATGAGATTCATAGGTTGATAACCAATTGATCTCCAATAGTTTTCGCATCAATGTTTCTTCATTTTTAGCGGGAAGTTGCAAGACAGGCGACCAAACCGTAAGTGTATCGTCTTCGGTGTCTCCCGTTAATTGTACAAAAACTTCAGCACTTCCATATTGAAACTTCCACAAATGACCTGCATCACTTTGACCAACCATCACTTTCTGGTCTTTTGCCAAACCTGCAATCACCGTTTCAATTTCTTCAGTATAGGTGATCGTTGTCTCCGGTTCTAAATCTTCGGAGATGGCCTCTGTATTTTGGGGGGTTGTACTGCTCATCGCAAGTTCCTCTGATGATAAAATTGAGTGTCTGCACCCATATTATCTCGTTCGAGACATTCCCCGAGAACATCTCTAGGGAACATCTCCACCGTCAGTTTTGATTATCCCTCAACAGGTTTATGAGCAATCCAGTATTTGCTAACAAAATGATTTTGAGTGCTAATGTTCTCAAACCCTGCCTTTTCTAAACGTTCGATTAGATTATCCGTCGTATAGTGCCGATAATAGGGTTCATGGAACATAATCGGGAAATTGTCCATCATCGTTTTCATCTGCGGACAATCATTGACTTGCATGGAGTCACAAATCACGAAAACTCCGCCCGGTTGAAGGACTCGGAAACATTCCTCAATCACCCCTTGACGGGCTTCTGGGGGCAGTTCATGGAACATAAACACCGAGGTAATCCCGTGGAAGTATTGGTCTACATAGGGCATTTCTTCAGCATTTCCCTGAACCAGTTGGGGTAACTCGCCCGGAATTTCAGACAGCAATTGATTGGCTTTGCGTAAATAGGCAGGTGAGAGATCAATGCCGTATAGAGAAGCTTTAGGAAGACTAGCACGAGTATATTTTAAAGTTCGACCTGTTCCACAAGCAACATCTAAAATCCGAATGTGTTTAGGAATAACAGTATTAAACGTGCTTTGTACACCTTGTTTGAGAGGTGCTAATACCCGTCGCCGCATGGCATCAGCAGCACCACTAAACAGAATGTCTACCTGAATATCGTATAAGTTAGCAGACATATCGCTGAGATAACCATCGGTTTGATGATGGAAATTTTGCAGGTAATATTTGGGATAGCCCTCAGTATCAATATTCGGTGCAAATTCTTGATAACGTTTTTGGTTAGCCCGTTCTTGAATCGTCAACAAGTCAAACCACAGAGTCGGATAGTAGCTAAAAAAGTCTTCCCATTCGTTCTCAAACAGGAGAGATTCGGGATAAACGCCCCGCCTAGCATCCTGCAAGTCTGTTTCGATGATTTTATCCAGCCAACCTTGCAGGGTAGCCAGATTTTCAGGACTGAGGGATTGGGGTTTGCGTTCGGGTGTGGAAGGATGAACCCAGTTTAACAGTTGAGTGCTGAGGGTTTTATGTGCAACACCAAAATAAATCTTGCCTTTCTGCAAAGCTTCGTAAGTGAGTTTTGTTAAGGTATCAGTCATAGAGAATCAGTAAATCAATCAAATGAATTGCTTAATCATCTTGTAAATTATTGTAAACTTTTTCTGAAAATGACAACGCTCTTTGGAGAGAATTGTCCAGAAAAGAGCCACCCATAGTAGGTGGCGTGTAAAATCTCAATATTCAATCTGCCTAAACGTTAGACATCATAGTAGAGAGCAAACTCATAGGGGTGAGGACGTAACCGCATGGGGTTAACCTCGTTATCGAGTTTGTAGGAAATCCAGTTAGCGATGAAGTCTTCGGTGAAAACGCCGGATTCGGTTAAGAAAGCGTGATCATTTTCTAAGGCTTCTAGAGCAAGTTCCAACGAACCGGGAGTAGAAGGAATCTTACTTAACTCCTCTGGAGACAAGTCATAGATGTCTACATCGAGGGGTTCACCGGGGTCAATTTTGTTTTTGATCCCATCTATCCCTGCACACAGCATCGCCGCAAACGCTAAGTAGGGGTTGGCTGTCGCATCCGGACAACGGAATTCAAGCCGCTTGGCTTTGGGACTATCACCAGAGAGCGGAATCCGAACTGAAGCCGAACGATTACCCTGAGAATAAGCCAAGTTTACCGGGGCTTCAAAACCCGGAACCAAGCGCTTGTAAGAGTTGGTTGTCGGGTTTGTTAAAGCCAGTAACGCCGGAGCATGACGTAAAATACCGCCGATATAATGCAAGCCCATTTCGCTGAAACCTGCGTATTTGTCCCCTCCAAATAGAGGCTGACCGTCTTTCCAGATGGACTGGTGACAGTGCATCCCTGAACCGTTGTCATTAAAGACAGGCTTGGGCATAAACGTTACGGTTTTGCCATATTTTTTAGCAACATTCTTAATGACATATTTATAAATCATCAAGTTATCAGCCGCTTCAATTAGAGTTCCGAAGCGGAAACCCAACTCATTCTGACCCCCAGTTGCAACTTCATGGTGATGCTTTTCAATGGGAACGCCACACTCTGCCATCGTCAGCAGCATTTCAGTCCGCATATCCTGCATTGTATCCGTCGGAGAAACGGGGAAATAGCCTTCTTTGTAACGGGGTTTGTTTCCTAAGTTTCCACCGGGTTCTTCCCGTCCCGAATTCCAACGACCCTCAATAGAATCTACATAGTAGTAGCCACAGCTTTGGGTTTGATCAAAGCGAACATCATCAAATACAAAGAATTCTGCTTCAGGCCCGAAGAAAGCAGTACTTCCTATACCGGTTGATTCGAGATAGTCAATCGCTTTTTGAGCAATCACCCGAGGACAACGACTATACCATTCGCCTGTGCGGGGTTCTTTGATGCTACAAATGAGACTCAGTGTGGGTTCTGCCATGAAGGGATCGATCCAAGCCGTTTTGGGATCGAGTGTCATCATCATGTCCGATTCGTTGATCGCTTTCCATCCCCGAATACTGGAACCATCAAAGGGAACGCCATCTGTAAATGAACTTTCGTCAATTTGATCGTGGTAAACCGTTAAGTGCTGCCAGATTCCTGGCATATCAATAAACTTAAGGTCGATCATCTTGATCTTTTGGTCTTGAATCATGCTCAAGACTTCTTGCGCTGTTTCTGGCATAGGGATCTCCATATGATTTACGATCTGAGGATATCAGCAGATCTTCTCAACCAAGCATCTGGCTGATCATAGTGACTCAGATTGATTAAGTTTTGTATCAAGCATTACACTATAACACGACATGGCTGAGAATAATTGAAAGAATATGATAAGGAGATTATTTTCATGCGGGACGCAGTTACAAGCCTAATTAAAAATTACGACTTGACAGGACGATATTTAGACCGAGATGCCATTGATCAATTAAAATCCTACTTTCAGACGGGTACTGCACGGGTTCAAGCTGCTGCCGTGATTAATGGTAACGCAGCCGGACTGGTCAAACAAGCAGGTTCTCAATTGTTTGAAGAACTCCCGGAACTGATTCGTCCGGGTGGTAATGCCTACACGACTCGCCGTTATGCGGCTTGCTTGCGTGATATGGATTATTATCTACGCTATGCAACCTATGCGATGGTCGCAGGGGATACCGATGTTCTCGATGAACGGGTTTTACAAGGATTACGGGAAACTTATAACTCTCTGAGTGTCCCTATTGGCCCGACGGTTGTGGGAATTGGTATTCTCAATAATCTGGTTCGTGAACAAGTTGCAGCAGCAGGAGTTCCCACAGGTGAATATCTTGATCGACCTTTTGATCACCTGATTCGTGAATTATCAGAAACAGATATCTAGAGATTTTTTCTAGAATTGACTCGATTTCACTGGTTTGTAGAAAACTTGATACCCAATCACTGGGGGGTGGCTTTTTTCACCCCTCTTTATGATCGAGATAATCATCTAAAACAGTTGTGGTAAAATTAGTCTGGTTAAGATGCGTAGAACCCGCTCTGAGAAAATCTCTTGGCAAAACAAAGGCTCGATACTCTATTAATTGATCGCAACTTGTGTTCTTCCCGACACATCGCCCAACGCTTGATCCGGGCGGGAGAGGTGATGGTGAATCAACAGGTAATTGATAAACCGGGTACGGAAATTGACTTAGAAGCCCAAATCAAAGTTAAACAGCGATCGCCTTTCGTTTCTCGGGGCGGAGAAAAATTAATCAAAGCTTTAGATTATTTTAAGATTAATGTGAGCCAACGGATCTGTATTGATGGCGGAATCTCCACCGGAGGGTTTACAGACTGTTTGCTCCAAGCCGGCGCCCAACGGGTTTACGGGATTGATGTCGGTTACGGACAAGTAGACTGGCGACTCCGCACAGATCCGCGAGTGATTTTGCTCGAACGCACCAACCTCAGACATTTGACACCCGAACAACTCTATAGCCAGTCTGAACACTCTATTTCTCCCCTTGCGAAAAATGATATCGAATCGGATACTAAGGAAAGTGATCTCGAAAGTTACGCAGATTTAGCAGTTATTGATGTGTCATTTATTTCCCTAACGAAAGTTCTCCCGGCTCTGTGGAATCTTCTCCAACCGCCTCGCGAGGTGGTACTCTTGGTAAAGCCGCAATTTGAAGTCGGTAAGGGGCGCGTCGGGAAAAAGGGCGTTGTGCGATCGCCATTTGATCAAGCTGATGCCATATTTCAAGTCGCTTGTGCAGCGCAAACCCTTGGATGGAAGTATCGGGGTTTAACGGGATCACCCCTACAAGGCCCAGCCGGTAACATTGAGTATTTGTTGTGGTTAAGTGTCGAAGGTGAGCCTTTTCCCGACCTTGATTTCATCCAACAAACGGCACAATCAACTCAAGAAGACTTATCTCGTTCGTCGTCTAAATCCTCAATTCGCTCGTAGTTCCATGCAGTTGATCAACCAACTAGGGCGTGTCGGTCTATACATTATTAGTGCCTTTGGCTATGTGGCTTGTGGAGCGATTTTGTTTGGGGTCGCCGTTGCCATTAAAGTTGTGGCACTGATGCTAGCTCATCGATATTTATATCCTATCTTTATTTTTGGTGATTTGCTTCGGGGACTGGAGCTAATCGATTTACTCAATCTATTGGTTTTTGCTGTAGTCGGAATGGGATTTGGGTTAGCAACTGCTTTGCTTCCTTCTCAACTGGGTCGCAAAATTAGTGCTGGATTTTTGGTGATTTTGGTTCCGATCATTTTAGCGATTCCTCAATCTGTGAAATACGATTTGTGGATTCAAGATATTGTCAGCGATGATCAGATTTCTAAGCCCGAAGCGATTGATCTGGCGAATTCTTTTTTAGAAAGTCGGGTCAACCATTCGGGAGTGTTTGGATTTTATCTTTACACGGGTCAGTTTCCCATGATTCCCACAAAAGCATCTCAGATGGAAGATTTAGCCAAACTCGAAAAACAAGTCAATTCTAGATTTGTTAAAGTGAGTGGTATTCCTCCGACAGTGGTGACGTGGTTAATGGGAATTTGTTTTTGGGGAATTCGTATTTTTTATTTTTGTGTTGCTGTTGTGACCACGGTTGCTCATTTCAAAGATGGTTTAAAAATTGTTGGACGTTATTAAAAAATTGGGGTGCTTTAGCGCAGCAAGAAACACGGAATTAAGTAACGTGCTACTGTAGCATCTACCGACTGTTCTCCTCTCACTGTGATTGTTATGTCTATGATCCCGGATTATTTAGTTATCCTGATTGTTGCTTTAGTGATTATTCCTGCTGTGGTGGCGGTGTTGTTACGCATGGCACTTCATTATTATCTCACGAGTCAAGGTAATCAAGTTTGGCGATTAATCTACGGGAAAGTTTCAGGAAATAAACCGAGATTGATACAAGAACTAGAAGTTCGTTTAGCACAAGCCAGACGGGAGTTAGAACAAGTGAATACAGGTGCATTAATCGATCACGTTTACAGTCAGGAAAGAGTTTTCTTCATCTCTTGCGAACAAGTTGATTATTTTACTCGGATTTTACCGAATTTATTATTATCTTTTGGCTTATTAGGAACTTTTGTCGGAATTACAATTAATTTAGCCGCTTTGAGTCAAGCGGTGAGTGCAACGAGTGGAACTGATATTACCAGTTTATTACAAGAAATTCAACAACCGCTCCAAGGTATGGGAATCGCCTTTATTACCAGTTTAACAGCCATTTTATTTAGTGCATTTCTAACCATTGTTAATTTTTTGTTTAATACAACCTTTGCCAAAAATAAACTCTTGAGTGGATTAGAAGATTATCTGGATAATATCTACCAACCTACTCTAAAAGGAGAAACGCATTTAGATAAAGTGGTTCAGGGAATGGTGAATACTTTTGAACGGTTTTTACATCAATTTAGCCAAACGATTCAAAGTTCTATTGAAGTTGCACTCCAAGAAAAAATTCAAGAAGTTTCAGAAGCCCAAATTAAAACCAGTCAACTCACCGAACAAGTTTATCATCGACTCGTTGAAGCTTCATTGCAAATCACCCAAAGTTCCGAGAGTTTCCAACAAACCACAAATCAGTTTATGGAAGCAGCACAAGCTTTTGAACGCAGTCAGTTCCCGCAAACACTCTCTAGCGCAACCACAAATCTAGCCAATACTCAGCGTAATTTTTCTCAGTCTGCTACGAGTTTATCATCTTCTGTTCAATCCGTCGATTTGGCAATGATCGAACTGCAAAATTATAGCAAACGGTTGATAAAATTTGGCGAACAAATGAATCAAACTAATCAAACTTCCCAGGAGATTATCGAAGCCCATCGCATCAACCAACAGTCTCTCGGAGAGATGACGCAACAGCTTCAAAATGCGACTCAAGGCTTCCAACTGGCGATGAATACTTTAGATATTTTACAACGACGAATGGTAACACGCACCGAAAGTTTAGAAGAAATTCAAAGTGAGTTAACTAAGCTAGTTATTGCGATTGAACGATATACAGAAACCGTGCGTACAGGGCTGGATAAACTTGGCGATCGCCTGACTCAAAATACTCTATATTCTACCCAAAAAAATCCTTAGCCTTAAATACAAAACCAAAAATTAATGAATATTAGTCTGGAGAAGTTAAAATGCGTCATTCTCGCTACAAAAGTTCTGAGGAAGAATTAAATGTTTGGCCAGCGTTTACCGATTTAATGTCAAACGCTTTTATGATTTTGAGTTTATTTCTCATTTTAGCAATTATAAAATCAGTTTTTGTGCAGTCTGTTTCTGAAGCAAACGCCTCTCGTTCTGAACAACTCGAACGACAATTACAACAACGTTCTAATCGGGTTAGTAACTTAGAAGGAGAAATCGCCAGAATGAGAGGAGATTTAAAACAACGCAGTAGCCGCATTACTGAACTCAATCAAGAAATTGAACGGTTAAAATCTCCTCCGGTGATTGTTTTAAGAGATTCTGCTGAACGTAAATTTGAATCAGGAAGTGCAGAACTTTCTCCCCAACTGAGTCAATTTGTGGAAGAAGATTTAATCAACCAAATTAAAACTCAGGCGCAAGATTATCAAGGCTATATTGTCGAAGTGATCGGACATACAGATGGTCAAGTTAATACGGGAAATTATAGTAATTTAGATTCTAACTTAGAACAAGTTCTTCAGGGGAATGAATCACTCAATCAGTTAATCCCCGGATCTAATGCTGATTTAGGGTTAATGCGAGCATTGGCAGTAGTTGAAAAGCTACAAGAAAATCAAGAATTACAAGAGTTGGGGTTAAAATTCAAAGCCTATTCTGCGGCACAACTTTATAATCCATCGGGAGATTATGCACCCCAAAATAGAGCCGCTAATCCTAACCGACGCCGGATTGAAATTCGCTTTACTCCTCCGGCTGAAGAAAGATAAAATAGCTTAATAGTATTGTTATAAACCCTTGATTTGACCTCTCCCCCAACCCCTCTCCTACGAGGAGAAGGGAGTAATAATTGGTACAATATTAAGTTTGACAAAACGATAAAAAAGTGCATTCCCAAACTAAGCGAGGTTGTACAAACCGCAGTAAAGATTGTCGCGCTTTTTCTAACTGTTGGAGAAACAAAGGGTTAATTAAGTCCGTTTTTTGTTGCTGTTGCCAATAACAATGTTGTAAATAATCAATTAACCAAATTTGGGCTTCAGTATCGAGTGTTTTGCTAATTTCTTTAGCTAAATTTAAAGCATCATAAACCGTTTGAGGAGGCTGTTTAACACTTGCTAAAAATTCTGGTGACATTGCTTGTAATTGTTGCCAACACACCATCGCTTCACCCGGACTTCCTTGAGACATAGCAATAATTTCGGGATGTGATAATATTTCTTGCTGTCCCTGTTCTTTTAACACTTGGGCGACGGCTTGTTCATCTAAACGATAAAAGGGAATTTTGGCACAACGGGAGACTAAAGTTGATAACAACGAATCTACTCCGGGGGCAATTAAAATAAGAGTCGCTTTTCCTGGTTCTTCTAGTGTTTTAAGTAATCCATTTGCAGCGGCTTCTGCCATTGTTTCGGCTTGTTCTAAGACCACAATTAAACGACTTGCTTCTAAGGGAGGACGACTCAAAAATTGACCGATTTCTCTAATTTGTTCTAAGCGAATTTGAGGCCGGGAACGACGTTTAATTCCGGCTTCTTCGGCTTCAGAGACAGAAAACCGTTTTCCTTGATGTAAATAAGTCGGTTCAACCCAAAGTAAATCGGGATGATTTCTCGCTTGAATTCGATGTCTAACCTGTTGAGGATTGAGAGATTTTTGACTCCCATGACAAAATAAAAACTCGATAAAACACCGGGCGGCTAAACTGCGTCCAATTCCTGAACTTCCGACAAATAAGTAGGCAGGTGCAATTCTATTTTGAATCACGGTTTGTGTCAGTAATTCAATCGCTTGGGGTTGTCCAATCAAGGGAGAAAAGGAATCGTTTAAAGTCATTGTCAAAAGTTGTAAAAAATTAGGACTAAAGAGTGAATCCCCATTTCAATAAATATTGAGTTAAAATAGTTTGGATTTGGAGGCTAACTTGTTGTAAACTTAGATTAGCATCAATGCGAATTATGCGATCGCCTGCTTGATCGGCTAATTCACAAAACCCTTGATTGACTCGTTGATGAAAGGCTAAATCAGCTTTTTCCATCCGATCCATTTTGCCTCGGCTTTGAGTGCGGGCTAACCCTTTTTCAATCTCAATATCAAACCATAACGTTAAGTCGCTTTCTAAACCCACCGTGGCGATCTGGTTGAGTTGTTTGATCAAATTTTTGTCTAAACCGCGACCAAAACCTTGATAAGCAATGGTAGAATCGGTGAAGCGATCGCATAAAATAATTGCACCCTGTTTTAAATGGGGTTTGAGGAAGGTTTCAACGTGTTGAGCGCGATCGCAGGCGAACAAAAGCAATTCTGCTGTCGGTGCGATGGGTTCTTCCAAACGACTGTCTAGTAGGATGTTCCGCAGCGATCGCCCTAAAGCCGTTCCACCGGGTTCTTTGGTGGTGAGAATTGCAGGTACAGATGATCCGAGTTGATCGCGCAACCATTGCTCAGTTTGCTGGATCTGCGTTGTTTTCCCTCCTCCTTCGCACCCTTCAAACACGATTAATTTTCCGTTCATTGACTATTCTGGTTAAACCTGATGTTATTTTCGAGCAAAACCCGATTAGAAATTGCTTTGGTATCCTCTAGTATAACTCGCTGACTGCGTTCAAATTCTGAGTTACCCGTTTAAGTTGATACTGAAGAAAACGGCTAAACTTTGGTATAATTTTAACGATGGATTTTGCTAACGGTTTAATAGAATAGTCAAGATTTTTGTGACTTACGGGAGGCATCTGTCTGATTGGTGTGAGGATAAAATGATACATCTTTACAGATTTTAAGAAATACTCTGATCTTACGAGAAATGATTTGAAGAACAGTTCTAGTAGTCTTGCTGTCAAGTTGTCTAGTGAAAACTCTCATTCGCCGACACGCAGCTAGAGTTTACTCTCTACTCTACTCTGTTTAAATCTCAATATCTTGAGTTTGAGTTTTGTTGATCAACCCTTTTTCGCTAGAATCTTATTCGTTTGTGTTGCTGGAAGTGATTAGATACAATGGCAAAATTGTCAATCGAGGCTTTACCCCTTTGTAGTGACTCACATCATTTGAGATTGCATGATTTAACTTGATTTATTCATGTCGCCCTTAAAATTAAAGTTGATTAAAATGTTTATGACTTTCTAGTTATATTCAGTCTTTGGACAACGTTAATTTACATTAATTTCACTGAATACATTAGTTTATTCTTAATAACTTTGGAGTTTGATATGGCTCGCTACACTGGTTTTTTTGTGATTGCTACTCGGATTGATGAGTTACGACTGATGTTAATTGAAATGTTAGAGCCTTGTAATTTAGAGTTGATGTATGAAACTCCAAGTTCAATTATTTGTCGTGAATTTATTGGTCAAGTTCCTGTTCCTAAATTAGTGACTGTAGAGGTGGTGTTTGATACTGCAACATCTACAGAGTCGGAAACAAAAATGACATTAGTGATTAAAAACGAAGAACTTCCTTTACAAGTTAATAATCACTGTCGTCAAATGTTTGAACTGATTAGTCAGTTAATTATCGATAACCGTCACTGGGAACTGTTAGAAAGTATTGCGTTGTAAGGTCATTTGCAGTTATCAATCAAAACTCGGCATTGAATGTTACATAACTTATAAAATTGACAGAAACATCAAAATTATCAGCAGAGGGGTGATAGCTTTACATTCGCCCCTCTTTTGTAAAGGAATGCTGTTTTATTCGATTTAATTGCGGTGTTTGGCTTTGGGGTTTTATTCCCACAAAAACAGCGTTAATCGTGAGAAATGATTACCCCTTCCCGACTCCAATTTCAACAGGAAGGGGTTAAAAATCAGGAAAATTTACGCCGTAATAATAGCGAATTTGTGACCACACTCACCGAACTAAATGCCATAAATGCAGCCGCTGTTGCTGGACTGAGAATAATCCCAAAACCGGGTAAGAGTAAACCCGCAGCGACTGGAATTCCTAACGTATTATAACCAAACGCCCAGAATAAATTTTGGCGAATTTTGTTAAAGGTGGAACGACTTAAACTGATGGACTCAACCACATCCATTAATGAGTCTCGCATCAACACAATATCAGCCGTTTCCATCGCCACATCGGTTCCGGTATGTAATCCAATTCCCACATTAGCTTGGGCTAACGCAGGCGCGTCATTAATCCCATCACCCACCATCGCCACTCGCTGACCTTGCTGTTGTAGATCGGTAATGGCTTTTACTTTACCATCAGGTCGCACTTCTGCCAATACATTTTCTGGGGATAAATCCAATTGTTCGGCGATACTTTTAGCAACATCGGCGCGATCACCCGTTAATATTATCACCTTTAATCCCATTTTTTGCAACTGTTTAACCGTCGATTTTGCATCTTTTTTCAAAGGGTCGCTAACTGCAATTAAACCGACTAACTGTTTCTCAACCGCCACATAAACCGCCGTTTTTCCAGCAACATCGGGGGTATTTTCTAGAAATTCAATTCCTTGCTGAATTAACCAGTTTTGATTTCCCACCCAAACTCGTTTACCGTTGACATTGGCAGAAACCCCTAAACCCGCTTCGGTTTGAAAATCGTCTGCGGAAAGTAGAGACAATTCCTGTTTTTGGGCTTGATTAATAATCGCTTTTGCAATCGGATGATCTGAACCTTGTTCAACCGTTGCCACGAGTTGTAAGAGGTTTTCAGAGTTATAATGATCACTGATAGACAAACAATCAGTTACCGTCGGATGACCTGTGGTTAACGTTCCTGTTTTATCAAAAACAACAGTATCTAATTGATGAACTCGTTCAAGAATATCGCCGCCTTTGATTAATAAACCTCGTTCAGCGCCGATCCCTGAACCGACTAAAATCGCAGTCGGTGTCGCTAAACCCAACGCACAAGGACAAGCAATAACTAACACCGCAATGGCTAACTTCATACTCAATAATAATGAAGCGTGAGTCGCCATTTCTGACGCCCCAAAATCAATCACATCCGGCCAGATTTTTGTGCCAATTCCATACCAAAACAGGAAGGTAAACGTTGCTAAACTGATCACCCCATAAGTAAAATATCCCGCAACTTGATCGGCTAAATTTTGAATAGGGGCTTTACGAGTTTGGGCATTTTCAACTAAACTGACAATGTGAGCCAAAGTGGTATTTTCAGCAGTACGAGTGGCTTGAATAATAATCACACCAGACTGATTAATGGTTCCGGCTGCAACCTTCTCTCCCGACTCTTTAACCACAGGCATTGACTCGCCCGTTAACATCGATTCATTAACCGTTGTTTTCCCGGAAAAAATTTCACCATCCACCGGGATTTTTTCCCCAGGTAAGACTTTTAACCATTCCCCAACTCGGACTTGTTCGGCGGGAATTTCAACCGCTTGTTCAATCTTTTGATTCTCTTGGTCCGCTTGGGGTTGCGGAACTAAACGCGCCATTGTCGGTTGCAAGGCGATTAAAGATTGAAGGGCGTTTGTTGCCCGATGTCTGGCTTGTTGTTCGAGAGTTTTTCCGAGTAAAATAAACCCTAACAACATCACAGGTTCATCAAAGAAACATTCCCAACCCAATTGCGGAAATAACAGCGCCACAAAACTGGTTGTATAAGCCGTTATGGTTCCTAAGCCCACCAAAGTATTCATATTGGGGGCGTTTCTCAGCAGGCTACGAATCCCATCAATAATAATAGCTCTACCGGGAAATAATAACGCAATTGTTGCTAATCCCCAGTGAAACCACATATTATTTAAAATCGGCAGATGACCGATCCCAAAATGATGTAAATGACCAATCCCTGAGAGTAAAATTAATAACCCACAAGTAATGACTCGACCAATTTGTTGGCGAATTTCTTGACGGTGACGTTGGGCTAAATTTTCACTGGCTTCGGCTGTTTGACGACTTCCACTTCGAGGTTGAGAAGGAAAGCCAGTATCGGTTAATTTTTGGGCTAATTCTTCCGCTTCAACGGTGTTTGCTTCACACTCAACTGTTGCAACTTCTGTTGCCAAATTCACACGGGCGGAAATCACCCCAGTTTGTTGAGTAAGCTGACGTTCAACTGCACTGACACAGCCCGCACATTTCATTCCACCAACATCTAGAATAATCGTTTCTTTCGACTGCTGAGGCGAAGTAGATTCAACCTGAACATCGGTTTTGGAAGCAAGTTGCATAGATAAAAATTATGGCTTAATCTAAGTGGTTATAATTTTAGCAAGTGAGTCGATTAACGATCTACCCCCGTAATGAATAGATTGAAAGGTTTAGAGGTGTTTTTAGGCAATTTTCAACTCTATTAATTTTTTAGCTTTCCCGTTCTAAAATCAGAGTGACTGGGCCGTCATTTTGGATCGAGACTTCCATCATTGCCCCAAATTCCCCTGTTTCGACCTTTAAGCCACTTAAACGCAACTTTTCGACAAATTTTTCATACAGTTTTTTGGCGGCTTCTGGCGCGGCTGAACGGTCAAAGGAAGGACGACGACCTTTGCGACAATCTCCATACAAGGTAAACTGACTGATCACCAAAAGTTCACCCCCAATGTCTTGAACGGATTTTTCCCAGCGCCCAGTCTGATTATTTTGATCGGGAAAAAGTCTTAATTCCAAACATTTGCGAGTCATCCAGTCAAGTTCGGCTTCTGTATCCGTTTCTGCAATTCCCACCAGTAAATTTAACCCCTGGCTAATTTTACCGATAATTTGACCTTGAACTTCTACTTGAGAAGCTGTAACTCGCTGGATAATGACTCGCATTTGTTCAATCTAGTCTCAGTAAATACATCAAGAAATCAGTGATAAATTAAGCTTTTCCAAAGCCTTTTCCTTTGTTTTCTTTGGGTGTACCTAAACAGTTTTCAAGTTGCGATCGCAAAGTTTCGTGATCAAGATTTTGACCAATTAATACTAACTGATTTTTCTTCTCACCTTTCCATTCTGAATCATCAATCGAAAATCGCTTTCCACTTAAGTGAAAAATATGACGTTTCGGACTTTCATCAAACCACATAATTCCCTTAGCCCGAAATACATTACTGGGGAGTTGGTTATCGAGGAAATATTGAAATTTTCGCAGAGAAAACGGACGATCACTCTCAATGGAAAGAGAAGTAAAGCCATCATTTTCTAAGTGATCGGAATGGTGATGATGGTGTTCGTGATCGTGATGTTCATGGTGTTCATGTTCATGGTGTTCGTGATCGTGGTGTTCATGTTCATGGTGTTCATGTTCATGGTGTTTATGTTCATGTTCATGTTCATGTTCTTCAGCTTCAAAATAACGATCTGACTCAAACAAACCCACACTCAAAACTAACGCTAAAGGAACTTGAGATTGAGTGGTTCTTAAAATTCGCGCATCTCCTTTGAGATCTCGAATTCTGACTTCTAAACTATCAACATCCGCCTCATCAACCAAGTCCGTTTTATTGAGAACAATAATATCACCGTAAGCAACTTGACTCTGAGCCGCTTGACTATTGAATAGATCTAAACTAAAGTTAGCACAATCTACCATTGTCACAATTGAATCAAGGCGAGTCATATCGCGCAATTCTGTTCCCAAAAACGTTAACGCCACCGGAAGCGGATCAGCGAGTCCAGTGGTTTCTACAACCATATAATCCACTTGTTCTGGACGTTCCAAAACCTTGTAAACTGCGTTCACCAAATCTTCATTAATGGTACAGCAAACACAGCCGTTACTCAACTCGACCATTGTGTTATCTTCATCGGTGGTAACGATTAATTCATTATCAATCCCAATCTCTCCAAACTCATTCACCAAGACGGCAGTTTTTACCCCTTCTTGATTGGAAAGAATATGATTGAGTAAAGTCGTTTTCCCACTTCCCAAAAAACCTGTAATAATCGTAACAGGTAAACCCCGTTTGGGATCATTCATGGTAGATTCTGTATTGGCAGCAGCGATTGAGGTCATAACAAACTTACCTGAACGAAAATATTATATCTTGTAGTTTATAGTTTATCGTATGGTTTTGCTGAACGTGAGGAAATCTCAGCGTTTTTTTAAGTTTTCCGTCTGTCCTCCCCTCCCCACGGGTATTCACGGTGTCAGCTTCGACTCATCTCAACGTCAAATCCTCCATAACTAATGATTACTCTAGTTGGCTTCTGATCCATTGACGAAATTCTCGCACCTTTGTTTACTAATATCTTTGAGTAAATATTCGTAGGTTTCCCATCGAATATCGGACAGTTTAATCGAGTCTCAAGCTAACGTTAAATCCTGAGTGTTTATTGTAAGATTAACTTCCTATCTAGATCAACTTTTCTCAAACTAACCTTGTAGTCTGGATGACAACCGATCATTTAATTTTTCATCGAATCAACTTTTTTCTGTCATCCACCCTACTTTTAAAAAATGACGGTCAGCAATTGATCGACAACGTGTTTCCAAGTAAAATTGTTGGCGACAAATTGGGGTAAATTCTGATAAGCTTGATTTCGGAAACTAGAATTTTCAATCATCGCCTCCATCAACTCAATTAAATGTTGGGTATTGGGTTCGAGGAAAAACTTAATATCTCCATTTTTTTCAGTATTAACTTTAAGTTTACTGTCAATTTTCCAAACAAACTCCGGTTGAACAAAATCATCCGTTGAACCTCCCTCTGTACAAATAACAGGTAAACCACAAGCCATTGACTCTAATACGGGAAGATTAAAACCCTCCGCAGAATAAGGCGAAACATAAGCATCAGATCCTTGGTAAAGTTCCGCCATTTCTAACGCCGATAAACTCTCTCCAATATAATACATTCGAGATTTAATTCGTTCAAGTTCGGCTTCTGTTAAAATATTTTTACTAGCTTTTTGAATTGATTCTTTAGAGGGAAAAATTGCATCTCTGCCTTTAAGAACTAAGCGAATATCGGGATACTTTTCAGCTAAAATAGCAAAGGCTTTTAATAACCGATCAATTCCTTGACGTTCATTCCACATCACCCCAATATTGAGAAACACAAAAGCATTATTCCATCCAAATCGTTGACGTAAAGCTTGACGTTGATCCGGTTTTAAGGGATAATAAATATTAGGTTTAACTCCTAAAGGCACAACAACAACTCGTTCTGGATCAGCACCACTATTGAGAAATCCTTGTTTTGACCAATGGGAAGAAGTAACAATAACTGTATCAGAACTTAGATGGGCTTCTCGGAAGGAAGATACTCTCATTCCTCTTAAAATAGATTGGGGAACAACACCCCATTCTGTACAAGCAAACATAAACGTTTTTTGACTGCGAGAATTTGCTAAATTAAACGGACAATGGACTCGTAATGTCACATCTGAAGCTTGATTTTCGGTTGCTAAAGGAATCTTTTTCAAAGCGTGTTCATCTTCGGGAGAGAGTAACCCTTCGACGGCTTTCCAACTCTCGCTAACATAAGGCATATCTTGATAGAAAAGTTGAATATCATCTCGTTGATTAAGTTCCAAAAGTTGATAACTATTAATTAAAGCATAAGAATGAGGAATGAAACGCCAACCTTCTACAAGCAAACTTGGCTTTTGGGTTGAAACAGAAGAAAAGTGATGATCTACTTTTTTGGGTAAATTTCTAGACGTTTTACAGACTTCTAAGAGTTGATCAACTGTATGTTTCCATGTATAATTTTCTTGAACAAATTGAGGTAAAATTTGACGGGCTTGCTGACAAATTTCCGGTTTTTCAATCACTTTTTCCATTAACTCAACTAAATGTTCCCAGTCGGGATGTAGGAAGAAATGAAGGCGTTGGTTAATAATATGACTCCTAAATTTACTCTTAATTTTAAAGCTAAAATTAGGGTGAATAAAATCATCTGTCGCACTACCATCCGTAGAAATTATCGGTAAACCACAAGCCATTGCTTCTAAAGCAGATAAATGAAAACTTGAAGCCACAGTTGGACAAACATAAGCATCAGCCGCTTGATAAAGTTGTGCCATTTCTTGAAAAGAAAAAGTCTCGCCAATATAGGCAATATTCGGTTTTATTTTGGCGACTTCCGCTTCACTGAGAATACTTCTACTCGCGGTTAAAAGAGATTGTTTAGACGGATATAGTGCGTCACAGCCTTTTAAAACTAATCGAACCTGGGGATAAAGTTCGACAAGGGAAACAAACGCTTTTAATAGAGGACGAATACCATTTCTATCTTCCATTGGACTAACGTTTAAAAAGATAAAATAGTCATCCCATCCTAATTTTTGACGTAGGGTTTTTCGTTCTTCTGGCGTTAAGGGTTTATAAATATTGGGGTCAACCCCCCAAGGAACAACAGCAATTTTATCGGCTGCAATTCCACTGCGAATTAATCCAGATTTTGACCAAGAAGAAGGTGTAATTAACGTTGTATCTGAGTCGAGATAAATCGAACTTCCTAAATATTTTGGGGTGAAACTTTCATCGAGTAGAGTTCCCCATTCTGCCATTGCTAAAATAACAGTTTGCGAAGCATTAGAAGATTTTAAGTTTAAAGGTTCAGCCATTCTCAGCGTCACATCTGCGAAGGGAGAAACCGTTTGATGGAGTTGATCAAAATATTGTTGATTGGTTGAGTTCAATAAACTCTGAACTCCTTGCCAATTTGAGTTAGAATAAGGGAGATCTTGAAAAGAGAGTTGAAGTTTCGGTCGCCGCAACATTTCCAAGAGTTGAAATTGATTTGCGATCGCAATAGAATGAGGAATAAAACGCCAACCTTCAATATGAATTTGCATAAGTCAAAATAGATTATTAAGGCAGTTTAGAAGTCATCAGCGAGATTGAGCTTAAAATTTTACAATGATTTGTATAACTCTCAACCTCTGATTTGAATTAAACATTATAAACTTAAAAATACAGGAGTAACCGTAATTAAACTCAATTAATCTCCCCTTGAAATTTAACCTTGAAAGATCAATATTTTTTCGCTAAAATTAAAATTTTGATGGAAATCATTTGAATACTTAGATTTGAAAAAAACAATCCATATTTTATTTAAAATACTCAAAATATATGATAAAATAGCACAAAATTTAACTCCTCTTGATTGTACCGTTAACCCCATTAAAAAATCCCTGAATCTATCCTGCTGTTCATTCCCATTCTTCCCCGTCCCAATCGCAATCGCCAACCCCTTCAATCCCCCTGACATGAAAAACACTGTAATCAATCCTTGAGACTCGACCCATGACTGATGATGAACGTCCATTAACTTCAGATCGTCGCATTACCCTATCACTGTCTAATGTCGTGCTAGTGTTGTTAGCGGTATTCGCTTTAGTGCTGCTTTGGCAACTTCAAAGCTTAATTGTACTGCTAATGATCTCGGTCGTTCTCGCCGCTTCAATTGTACCGCTTGTCGATTGGGCAGAAGCCCAAAGAGTTCCCCGTTGGTTAGCCGTCATTTTAGTTTATTTAACCCTAATTGCGGGATTAACCGGATTTGGTCTAGTTGTTGGCCCGCGTGTATTTGACCAAATCAACTTATTAGTGCGTCAACTGCCCCTATTTTCCGAACGAATTGTTGATCTTGCGAGTGCTTTAGCCAGTCGCCTGGGCGAAGACACCCCCGCCTTAATCGAAGATCTGATTGATACCCAATCTGTCACCAACTGGATCATTGGTTCTAGTCAACAATTGCTGCTGCGATCCTATAGCATCACACGGGGTATTGTCGGAGGCGTATTCAGCCTAATTATCGCCCTGTTCGTCTCGGGGTACATGGTCGCCGATAGCAACACCCTGATCAAAAGTTTAGTCCAACTCTTTCCCTACCCGTGGAACGAACGACTCAACGCCCAAGTCAGCCAAGTCAGCCGTCGCATGGGGGGATATATTCGCGGGCGCTTACTCGTTTCAGGAATTTTAGGCGTTGCCACCACAATGGGGTTAGGATTTTTAGGGCTGCGAGAATTTGCACTCGGTTTAGGTGCGATCGCAGGCGTAACCAACCTCATCCCCTTTCTCGGGCCAATTCTCGGGGCAATTCCCGCCCTGATCGTTGCCCTCGCCAAAGGAGGATTTCTATTTTTCTGGGTGCTACTTCTGTACGTGATCGTTCAAAACGTTGAAACCTACGTTCTTGATCCCTTATTAGTCGGAACCTCCGTGGGAGTTCATCCCCTGTTTCAACTGTTGTCTGTCTTAGGGGGTGTACAAGTGTTAGGAATACTGGGCGCTTTAATCGTTCCACCTTGGTTTGCAGGTGTCGCCGCCCTCGTCGAAAACCTCTATTTAAAACCCAAACAAGAACAAGAAAAGCTCAAAAAAACTCAAGAAGCCCAGGCATTAACCCTCACCCCCGAAAGACGGGGATAATTGACCTCGTACCCGTGCCTAAAAACTGCAATCTTGAAACCCATGAAATTGGAAACCTTTTTCTGGCATCCTCAAAACGGATGGTCATCTCATACCCTTCCCCCACTCGACTCAAAACACACCTTAGTTCTAGTCTTTGGTGCAGTCGAGTTGATCGATCATCCTCATCCCATTGAACACCTCAAACAAACCTATCCCCAGTCTCACCTAATTGGGTGTTCAACTGCTGGAGAAATTTTTGATACCCTATTATTCGATCACACCCTCTCAGTAGCGGTTGTGCAGTTTGAACAGACTCAACTCCGCAGTGCCAGTTGTCTCCTTGATTTCAGTCAAGGAATTGGCAGTCTGGACTCCTATCGTGCAGGTCGAACCCTCGCGGCTAAACTCAATTCAAACGACTTACAAGGCGTATTCATTCTCGGGGATGGACTATTGGTCAATGGTAGTGAACTGATTCGGGGATTCAATTCTACCATTAACCCCGGTTCTAAACCCTCTCGAACCCTACCGATTACGGGGGGATTAGCCGCAGATTATCACCAGTTTCAGCACACCTGGGTACTCGCTAACGGGGTTCCGACCAGTGGTGCAGTCGCAGCCGTTGGGTTCTATGGAGAACAGATACAAATCGGCTTTGGTTGTCAAAGTGGATGGACAATATTCGGCCCTGAACGTCGGGTAACTCGCTCTAAACACAATATTCTCTACGAACTTGATGGTAAACCCGTCCTAGAATTGTACAAAGAATATTTAGGCGTACAAGCCCGAGATTTACCCAAGAGCGCTTTATTTTTTCCGCTTGCTGTTCATACCGCATCCACCCGCAAAGCCAGTGTCAGAACGGTTGTGAGTCTCGATGAGGATACTCAGTCAATGCGTTTTAGTGGCAATATTCCCCAAGGCGCACTCACCCAACTCATGCGCGGAAACTATGAACGACTCGTCGATGGGGCAATAGTGGCGGCATTAGTCAGTCGTAATAGTCTGCAACGCCAGATCAGACAAGGGAATCAAAAACAAGAAAATGACTCTAACCGTTCCCAAAACGAACCCACACTTGCAATTTCAATCAGTGGTTCAGGACGTAGACTGGTTTTAGGGGAGCGAACAGAGGAAGAACTAGAAGTTACACTGGAAGAGTTACCCGCCCACACTCAACAAATTGGCTTTTATTCCTACGGCGAATTTGCTCCCTACGGTGTGGAAACAATCTGTCAACTCCATAATCAAACGATGACCTTAACCCTGATTCGAGAAAGTCCCAATACTCGCCCAAAAACAGTTCTTAACGGTTAATAACAGCTTACTGCTTAGTGATCTATTAATCGGCAGTGTTACAGCTTTTCCTCGTAAGATTTAATGTGACCTACCCCGTCTCAAAATGCCTTTGCGCTTTGACATTGTATCGATTTGCAAATACTGCCTTCTGGGTCATCCTTGATTTTTTGTCTCAAATTAGACTAGCACTTTAGCGAATCATTACCAGGAATTATGCATCCTTTGCTTCAGCGTCAACTCAAACGGCTTGCTCTTAGCGAAAACACGCCTCCAAGCAATGCTGTCGCCTGGCAGGAATTCCTCAATCATATCAGTCGTAGCTATACCGAAGCCGATCAAGAGCGATATCTGATGGAGCGATCGCTGACCCTCTCCTCTCGGGAAATGCTAAAACTGTATGAGCAGCAACGACAGGAAACTGAAACTCGTTTGGCGACAGAACGAGATCGACTGCTTGCAGTGATTAGTTCTTTGGGAGCGGGATTGTGTATTCTAGACCCAAATGGCTGTCTCCTGTCGATGAACCCAGAAGCTGAACGCTTACTCGGATGGAAACAGCCGGAACTTTTGGGTCAACCTTTATTACAGCATATTGCCTCCCATTCTCAACTGTCTACGGTAGATTTTCCTTGTACGTTTCAAGACTGCTTAGATTGTTTGCCTTCAGAGTCTCCTGAGCTACAAATTCTCAAATCCAGTGACGATCAATTTCGCTGTAAAAATGATGCCATTTTAGCGGTTTCCTACGTTCTCAATCCGATTCTCGATCATGAAACTTTGATCGGTGCGGTGTTGGTTTTTTTCGATATTACCGATCGCAAACGCGCCCAACTCGAAGCCGAACGATCACTGTCTTTATTACAAGCCACTTTTAATGCGACTGATGCCGGAATTGTTGCTTTGGATCGAGGGGGAAAAGTTTGTAACTTCAATCAAAAATTTGTCGAAACGTGGCAAATTCCAGAGGAAACTTTAAAGCCTCCTCACGAACAATCAGCGCTAACCTTTGTACTCCGAAAACTGAAATATCCACCTCGGTTTCTTAATACCGTGATGCAACTGTCGGCTGCACCTAAAACGCCAACCTATGATATTGTTGAGTTTAAAGACGGTCGAATTTTTGAAGTGTATTCTCATCCCTCGAAGGTAGGAGAAAAAATAGTCGGTCGGGTTTGGAGTTTTCGTGATATTACTGAGCGTAAACGGGTAGAAAAATCTCTCAAAAATCGTGTTGAGTTTGAACAGTTAATTACTAATTTATCGACCTATTTTATTAGTTTAAGTATTGATGAAATAGATGCCGGAATTGAACAGGCTCTTCAAAAAATTAGTACATTTATTGGGGTAGATCGCGGTTATATTTATCTATTTCCGAATCCAGATACACCGATGAAATTCCTCTATGAGTGGACAACCTTAAAAGCCCATGAAATCCAGGAAGAATCAATAGAAACATCCAATAAAACCAGTCAACTAATTGATATTTTAGAAAATCGTCTCCAACCCAATCATCCCGAAGCCGAACTGAATTCTGCAAGCATTCCTTGGATTATGGAACAATTAAATCAGTTTAAGAGCATTCATTGTTTGGCTGGTGATTTATCAGAAAAGGCTCAAGCTGATTTACAATATTTGCAACAGTTTCACACCACTCATAGTCCTTTTGACGATCAAAAAACATCTCCAGAAAACTTACAATATTTAACCATTATTCCGTTGGTTTGTAGTAAAACCGTTGTCGGCTTTTTACGTTTTGATGCGGTTAATTCTGCTTTTGCTTGGTCATCCGATAGCATCGCCTTATTAAAAATGGTCGCGGAAATGTTTTCTAACGCCATTGAACGGAAACGAACAGAAGCCGTGATCCGACAAACAGAAGCTAAATATCGAAGTATCTTTGAAAATGCAGCCGAAGGCATTTGTCAAACCACGCCTCAAGGTCGTTATCTCAGTGCTAATCCCGCTTTAGCTCGGATTTTAGGCTATGCAACACCAGCCGACTTAATTGAGGGAATTACTGATATCAGCAAACAAGTTTATGTCAAACCCCATCGACGGGCAGAATTTATTGCGGAAATGCAAGCGAATCCAGTGGTTTCTGGCTTTGAATCTCAAGTTTATCGTCAAGATGGTAGCATAATCTGGATCTCAGAAAATGCTCGGGCTGTACGAGATGCCACAGGCCGAATGATCTGCTATGAAGGCACTGTCGAAGATATTACCGAGAGCAAAGAAGCCTCTGTTGCGCTCAAACAAGCCAAAGAAGCTGCCGTCGCCGCGAGTCGAGCGAAAAGCACCTTTCTCGCCAATATGAGCCATGAATTGCGAACCCCTCTAAATGCGATTATCGGCTACAGCGAAATTTTAACCGAAGAAGCTGAAGATTCTGGGTATCGAGATCTTGTACCGGATTTAGAACGAATTTGTAAAGCCGGACGTAATTTGCTCACCCTGATTAATGATATTCTCGATATCTCCAAAATTGAAGCGGGTCGGATGGATTTGTATCTGGAAGATTTTAGTATTTCCGCTTTGATTGAGAGTGTTATTTCAACGGCTCAACCTCTCGTCGATTGCAACAGTAATACCTTAGAAGTTGAGTGTAGTGATCAGATTGATATTCTGTACGCCGATATCACCAAAGTTCGACAAATTTTATTAAATTTACTGAGTAATGCGGCAAAGTTTACCACAGGAGGTCAGATTAAATTAACAGTCTCTCCCCAGCCCACAGAATCTCAAAATCTGGAAAATTCCGACTCTCCCACTACAGCACCTGCGTTGATTCGGTTTCAAGTCAGCGATACGGGAATTGGGATGAGTCCTGAACAACTTGATCTGCTATTTCAACCTTTTACTCAAGGTGATGCGTCTACAACCCGTCGATATGGAGGAACGGGATTAGGCTTAACCATTAGTCAACGCTTTTGTCAGATGATGGGAGGAACCATTACGGTAGAAAGTCAACTTGATTGCGGTTCGACCTTCACGATTATTCTACCCAGGGAGGTCAAACAGATAAAGCAGCAAAGTACAGAATCACTCGATGAGTCTGATCCGCAACCGAAGCAGGAGACTTCTCCGACTCGCGATCACCATTCGGGATCTTCCCCGGTTACAGCTGATCGCTCCAATACCATTTTAGTAATTGATGATGATTTGATGGCGCGAGATTTAATTGTGCGATCGCTCACCCGAGAAGGGATGAAAATTGAAACCGCATCTTCAGGACAAGAAGGACTCCGCAAAGCAAGAGAACTTCATCCGGATGCGATTACCCTCGATATTATCATGCCGAATATGAATGGTTGGGCTGTATTGTCTGCCCTGAAAGCCGATCCAGAGTTAGCCGATATCCCGGTAATTGTGTTATCCTTCATCAGCAATAAAACTCGGGGCTTTGCATTAGGTGCATCGGACTATGTGATTAAACCGGTTGATAGCAAACGTCTAGCTAATCTGGTGAAAAAATATCAGCCTCTACTTCAGGATAATGATCACAATGCAGTCAATCACATTTTAATTGTGGAGGACGATCCGCTCACCCGTCAAAAGCTCGGAAAATTTTTAGAACAAGAGGGTTGGCAGGTTGATCAAGCCGAAGACGGCTCGGCGGCTTTGAAACAACTGACCCAAAAGACACCCAGTTTAATTTTATTGGATTTGGTCTTACCTCAAATCAATGGTTTTGAGCTGATTGATATTTTACGCAATACTCCAGAGTGGGCTAATATACCGATTATTGTCACCACAGCTATGGACTTAACGACTCGAGAAAGCTCCCAACTTCAAGGTTGTGTAGAGCAAATTTTGCAAAAAGGAAGTTATAACTGTGATGATCTGTTGCGTGATATTCAGGGGCTAGTCAATGCTAGTCTAAAAATATCATCCTTAATTACACCCAGTTTCAATACTGAACTATCAACGCAAGAATCAGATCATGGCTAAGATTTTGTTGGTTGAAGATAACGAAATGAACCTAGATATGCTAAAACGCCGTCTCAGTCGTAAGGGATATGAACTCCTGATCGCGGTTGATGGGGCTGAAGGAGTAGAACTGAGTCGCTCTCATCAGCCTGATATCATCCTGATGGATATGAGTTTACCTGTGATGGATGGATGGCAAGCCACACGTGAGATTAGAAACTATCCGAAAACGAAACATATACCTGTGATTGCCCTAACAGCTCATGCGATGGCTGGCGATCGCGAAAAGTGTATGGCTGCTGGGTGTGATGACTACGACACAAAGCCCATTGAATTTCCCCGACTCTTAGAGAAAATTGAATCCCTATTAAAAAAAGCAACGAATCCCTAACTCAGCAGTTCTATTAATGATTGATCGAGCCGGGAATTGAATCTTTAATGGCATTACTAGACGACACAGGAGAGAATAAAGACTCTACTCACTGTTTAAAGCGGTGTAATTGCTCCCATCCTATCAAAAGTCTCTTGAGTTTTGCTCAAACCCAAAGAAGCTGTGAGAAGGACATTTATCCTAAAGCCAGATGAACGCTGACCTAGAATCATCTCTTGTTCTCATCGTTGATGATAATGAGGTTAATCGTGACTTACTAGCCCGACGCATTACACGAGAAGGTTATCGAGTTATGCTGGCTTCTAATGGCTTTGAGGCGTTAGAAATGATGCGTTCTCAACCGCTTGATTTGGTGTTGCTTGATATCATGATGCCTCAAATGAACGGTTATCAAGTCCTAGAAGCGGTGAAAGCCGATCAGACTTTGCGCTACATTCCGATGATTATGATCTCAGCCGTTAACGATATTGAGAGTGTGGTGCGCTGTATTGAACTCGGGGCGGAAGATTATCTGTCTAAACCCTTTAACCCCGTATTATTACGCGCTCGTATCAACGCCTGTCTGGAAAAAAAACGACTCCGAGATCAAGAACGGGCTTATCTCAAAAAATTGGCTGAAGAACAGGAAAAGTCTGAACAGCTTCTGTTGAATATTCTCCCTAAAGCCATTGCAGAACGCCTCAAGCGCGGAGAAAGTACCATCGCTGATAGTTTTGACGATGTGACGGTTTTGTTCGGTGATATTGCCAATTTTACGAAGCTGTCGGCGGATCTCTCCCCGGCGCAATTGGTGGAGATTCTCAATCGCATTTTTTCTCTGTTTGATGAGTTGGCTGATAAGTACAACCTTGAAAAAATTAAAACTTTGGGAGATGCTTATATGGTTGTGGGTGGACTCCCTATTCCTCAAGCTAATCATGCCTCCGCGATCGCTGAAATGGCTCTGGAAATGCAATCGATTATTGGTCAGTTTAGCCTGAAAGTCGGAGAACCGCTACAAATGCGGATTGGGATTAATACAGGCCCGGTGGAAGCGGGTGTGATTGGGATGAAAAAGTTTACCTATGATTTGTGGGGTGATACGGTTAATACTGCTAACCGCATGGAGTCTCATGGCATCTCGGGGAAAATTCAAGTCACAGCTATAACCTATGAACGCTTGAAGGAAAAGTATCTGTTGGAAGAACGGGGTAAAATCACGGTTAAGGGGAAGGGAGAAATGATCACCTATTTTCTTACGGGACGAAAAGGGGAATAATAGGGAACTGTTACCCATTCGGATTGAACAACAAATTTATGTTATCTACGGCAGCACTGCTCAATTATTCTAAATGGATTGGCTTTTTTACTTTATTTTGTGCGTTTTTAATGGTACTTGGATTTATTTTTAAATGGGGGATTCGCTTTCGCTTGGTTGGGATCACGGCTTTTATGGGGGTTTTAACCGGTGGGGTCTTTGCTTTGGGTTTGGGACTGTTTAATCGGGTTGAGGTTCCGGGTGCGGTTCAATATTCTCGGGTTTATGATGATGGCGATCGCCAAATTGTTATTGTAGTTAAGCCTCAGACGACTCCCACGGAGTTAGAAGCGACGTTACAACAAGCCGGGGCGGATTTGTTTTCTCCGGGACGGGCAGGACGACCTGATGAACGTTTAACGATTCGGGCGCGGACTTTAATTCATCCTGAACCGGGGGTTTCTGAACCTGTTTATTTGGGTCAAGTTAGACGTTCATATTCTCCAGAAAAGGGTCAAGATTTAGAGGTTGATCTTTATCTGGAACGGTTTGCTCATCTCCAAGAAGTGATGGAGAATTCTCCGGCTTAGTTCGTCATTTCGATGCGCTATCTTTTATACAAAAATTATGAGTCAGGGTTGAACAATGATTTAATGTCTTTAGAGTTAGCCGTCGGATTAGCTTATTTGACTCAACGACGGCTTGTTTATTATGGTTCAGCCGGAGAACAAAGACAGTTAAAGTCGGTTTCAGGAGGACATTATCATCGGGTTCCAAAACATCGCCGAGGAATCGTTAATAACCAGAAAATTCCGACTATTCTTGATTTGTTAGATCCGTTGCCCGTTGACTGGATTAGTTATTCAGATTTTGTTCAAGAAAAGCAAACTCAAACTTTAAGTTTATCTCGCTTTGAACAGCGGTTAATTGACTCTGTTTTTGTGCCAAATCCTGGGGTTGTTATTCCTGATGTTTTAGAAGAATTTGCAGAAAATCGGTTTATTTTAAGAGATGTTGAACAGGATATTTGGCATTTAGAAAATTGTAATTTTGGGTTTTATTCTCGCTTTTTTTATTTGCCTCATCCTTCTCTTTATACTTTAATGGAATCGATTCGTCCTCATGCTATTTATCGGAGTTTAGCGGATAAAATTAGTGATAAACTCGGAAAATTTAACGGTATTCACGTTAGACTCACTGATTATCGTAAACATATTCCAGGCATTGACCAATATTATTCTCAAAAAATACTCAGCAATATTCAAGCTAATTTTAGCCCAGACGAATTATTAGTCATTTGTACAGATGAATCAGATAATAAAGCGTTTTTTGCTGAAATTATTAATAACTATAAAAACTATCTCTTTATTGATGAATTAATTATGACTGAATTTCTCGATGATTTCCAAGACTTACCCTTTACTGACGAACAAACTTTAGGGCTAATTTGTAACTTAGTCATGGCAAAAGCTGAAAAATTTGCCGGAACACTTCGTAGCACTTATACAGGCATTATTCATCGCAATTGGCTAAGAAATCGACTGCGGTTAAATCCTATCCTGTCCTCACTTTCCTTTCAATATATTGACAGTGGCTTTGATTCCCTAAGTATTGATTTTAAAGATGGGTTTTTTTTAGAAAAAGATCAGGGTTTATTTAGCTGGAACCGAATTCAATTACCCATTTCCTCAGCAGGTAAATCTTGGTATAGAGAATGGCCAGAATCAGTCGTGATCACGATCTAAAATTATTCTGAACACCGTCATTGTGAATGTCGTGAAGAATCTAGGATGTACGAGGAGATGATCTCAAACTCTCACGGCTGTTATCGGTTTCTCGCCCGAAAGAATAGTGAATTTCTCATTTGTAGCTATTTTAACGATCGCCAATGCGTTACAATTATTAAGATACGTCAACAAATGCCAATAATCTTAATATATTCTGCTATTAGGCACTAACCTATGTCTCTCCCCATTCGCAACGTTGCTATTATTGCCCACGTCGATCACGGCAAAACGACCTTAGTCGATGCTTTATTGAAACAATCCGGTATTTTCCGCGAAGGGGAAGATGTGCCGGACTGTGTAATGGACTCCAACGATATTGAACGAGAACGCGGCATTACGATTTTATCGAAAAATACAGCCGTTCGATACAAAGACACCCTAATTAATATTGTCGATACTCCGGGTCACGCCGATTTTGGCGGAGAAGTTGAACGAGTTTTAGGCATGGTAGACGGGTGTATCCTGATTGTGGATGCGAATGAAGGCCCGATGCCTCAAACCCGCTTTGTCTTGAAAAAAGCCCTAGAAAAAGGCTTACGTCCTATTGTCGTTATTAATAAAATTGACCGTCCTCGGGCTGAACCCTTTGGGGCGATTGATAAGGTTTTAGATCTGTTCCTCGAACTCGGTGCCGATGATGATCAATGTGAATTTCCCTATTTGTTTGCTTCCGGTTTAGAAGGCTACACCAAACGGGCCTTAGAGGATGAAGGGGTCGATATGCAGCCCTTGTTTGAAGACATCCTCGAACACGTTCCGCCGCCTGTCGGAGATCTCAATAAACCTCTGCAACTGCAAGTCACGACCCTAGACTATTCTGAATATTTGGGTCGAATTGTGATTGGTAAAATTCACAACGGCACTATCAAAGCTGGACAACAAGCGGCTTTAGTGGTCGAGAGTGGCGCAATTGTCAAAGGTAAAATTACGAAGTTAATGGGCTTTGAAGGCTTAAGCCGGATTGATCTCGAAGAAGCCACCGCAGGAAATCTAGTCGCTGTTGCCGGGTTCAGTGATGCCAATATTGGGGAAACGATTACCTGTCCGAACGATCCCCAAGCCCTGCCTCTGATTAAGGTCGATGAACCGACTTTACAGATGATGTTCTCGGTGAATGACTCACCGTTTGCCGGGCAAGAAGGATCTTACGTCACCTCTCGTCAGTTGCGGGATCGGTTGATGCGGGAGTTGGAAACCAACGTCGCCCTGCGAGTTGAAGAAACAGACTCTCCCGATCAGTTCATGGTGTCGGGACGGGGTGAACTTCACCTGGGCATTTTAATTGAAAATATGCGCCGGGAAAGCTACGAGTTCCAAGTCTCTCAGCCTCAGGTGATTTATCGTGAAGTTAGTGGTCAACCCTACGAACCGTTTGAATATCTGGTGTTAGATGTTCCTGAAGAGGCGGTGGGAAGTTGTATGGAACGTCTGGGCCAACGACGGGCGGAAATGCAAGATATGCGCGTTGGGGGTAATGGTCGCGCCCAGTTAGAGTTTGTAGTTCCGGCGCGAGGGTTGATTGGTTTCCGGGGTGATTTTATGCGAATTACTCGCGGGGCTGGGATTATGAACCACAGTTTCCTTGAATATCGGCTTCTCTGTGGGGATATTGAGACTCGCCGCAACGGGGTTTTAATTGCTTTTGAAGAAGGGGTGACAACCTTCTACGCGATGAAAAATGCTGAAGATCGCGGTTCATTTTTTATTACACCCGGAACTAAGGTGTATAAAGGGATGATCGTGGGTGAACACAACCGTTCTCAAGATTTAGATTTGAATGTTTGCAAGGCGAAACAGTTGACTAACCATCGTTCTGCAACCGGGGATGAACTGGTACAACTCCAAGCCCCTGTTGATATGAGTTTGGAACGGGCTTTAGAATATATTGGTTCGGATGAATTGGTGGAAGTTACACCTGAGTCTATTCGTTTGCGGAAAGTCAGTAAAAAGTTAGTCAGACGTTAAATATTCCTTAAAAGGCACGGCATCTTTCCTCAAAGATTGAAAGTCGTGCCTAACTAACTTTTGCTCAAAAGTTAAGATTTTCTGGAGAGAAAAATAGGCAGTGTGTCTCTCATTTGTAAGAGATTTGAGGAAATCATTTCTATTTTAGAGAAAAACTAAAAAGGGATCGTCGATTAACTAGAAACGCTTTGATTTGAATGAGTTCACCAGGGTGATAGTATCCTATTCTCCTATCAGCAAGTTAGCTTTTATTGACAACGAATTGATCAACATGAGCATATACTTTTTGTAAAGAGATGCTATGATCTGATGAATAGAATGATCCAAATCATCTCCCCCAACCGCTGAACTTAAACGTAGAGCCACAGCGATCGAGGAAGACTTCGCTCGGGATTTATCCCGTATGCGTTAATCCACAAGCTAGGGACGCGCTTGATTTTAAACCTTTGAGAGGGGGCTGCCTTAAATGTTAATACCTGATTTAATCTATCTGTCAATTTCGCTTTTGGCAGTTGGTATCAGTGTGATTACCACCGATGAGATTGCTAAAATAATGGCTCGAGGAATTGCTTTGGTGTTTTTGTTCCTCAGCATTGCCTCGGCACCTTGGTTAGTTTTACTGATCATACTCGTTCCTTTACTGAGTTACAAGCTCACAGAACGATTTCAGTGGTAACGTTGAATACTAACCGGAAAAAGTTAATTTTGGCTTAAATCTTGTGACGGGGAAGGATATTTAATCTCTCCCCCGCCTCCGGCTTAACCCAAAAATTGAGTTTTAACTTAGACTTGAGGCTTTTATTTGTATTTTATCATTCTGGTAACTCATACTGCCCAACAATTCGTTTTGCAAACTCGGGAACGTGTGCTTCTAACTTTTCAGGATGGTTGCGCTTGACATAGAGATAGTTGCGCGTAAAATGAGAATCTATCGAAAACCGAGCATATTCTAACCCTTTGGGGCCGATTTTTTCAATCACCACACCCATCAATTTCGCCGCCCACATCGGTAACGTTACGCCTTTGTCGTAAGCGGGAATACTTTGTTGAACGGCTGGTTGACGCTTGCCTTCGGTATGAACGGGTTGAGTGTCGAGTTGATCTGAAACTAAGTCTAACATCTCTTTGCCCGTGTCGTTACGAACAACAATCCATTGCCAACCAAAGGGCGCTCCCATATAGCCTACCACGAGATCAGCTAAAGAGTTGACATAATCAAAACAACTCAAACAAGAGGGGGCGAATATGTCTTTTAGTTCCTTTGTATTCAACCCAAAAAATGGGACTTTTTCAATCGTTCCATCTTCGTGTTTGAAGTGAACCCGAAAGTCTTGCATAAATTCATAATGTACGACAGTTTCGGGAGATTTACTGGTGGTTTCTAGAAACTTTTGTAAGCCGGCACGAGTGACATTATCAACACAGGGCGTTCCCAAAACGTAGAGTTTCTCTAATCCTAATTCTTTCTCAACCGCCCGCAGTGCTTGAATTTGACAACCAACACCAATTACTAATAACCGCTTCATTCCTGATTTTTCGATTTCTTCGAGAACGGAAAGATTCGGCGAAAGAGTGGGTTTGTTGACTCTTGCTGCTAGAATTTCTTCAGGTGTTCTGGCAATTACAGGCATAGGTTGAAAGCGATCTTCTTTCGTATTTTGAACGCAAACAACGCCTTCTACTATTCCCTGAGTCAACATTTCACAGGCGATACTACTGACAATTCCCGTCCATTGGGCGCCTTCGATGGGTTGTTTTTTTCGCGCCGCCATCATCGTTTGATGAACCCCAAAATAGAGATCATCATCATTTTCTAAATTGCGACTTCGCCCATGACTTTGGGTTTCGAGTTGGGTAATTTGTTGGTTGATGAAAGCACAGGCTTCTCTGACGTAATGCACGTAATAGGTGTCACACAGTCCACACTCGCTACAGAGTTCTTTAGCGGGACGGCGACTCCCCGGTTTCAATGCTTTGGCTTTCCGATGTTTGGGTGTTTCCTGTATTGCGGTCATTGAAACTTTGTTTATTATACCAAGTCTTAGATTTATCACATTTTGTCACCCGGTTTGCTATTTGTCATATTTTTTAAGGTTTGACATCAACAGCGTTGAGTTCGTATTAGAAAATAAGTCTATAAACGCATCAAATTAAATTGGAATGTTTGTCTAAGTAAATTTACGGACAGAAGATGTAAAAAATAAATGATAAAGTTCAGTAAAACCTCGAATAGTATAAAAGTAAATTTTGAGATACCTTATTAATAGAGATTTCTAAACTCTAAATTGCACAAACTAAGATTAGGTCATTATTCGGGTCTATCTAAATTATGAATGAAAACTTTGGTCTTATATTTCAATTCCTCCCAAAGCACTATAAACTCTTAATCGTATTCTCTCTTTGGTTTGCTTTGACTTGTATTCTGTCTGGATGTGGTAATACTTCTTGTGTTGGTTATTGTCCGTGCAACGGAATATTTTGCTAATTTTCAACAATAAAAAAATAGCTGAATGAAGTCTTTAGGATGCGTCAAACTTATGTATTTGTTGATTCTATAATTAACTAAACGGTTTGGCGCATTCTTGGGAAATCAAGATTAAAACTCACAAATTTATCAACCTTCGAGGTTTATCTGATGGTGTACAACTTTACTCTCTTTGAAAGAGTCTTGAGATATAATTTACAAGATATAGTGAAAGTTGCTGAAAATCCTGATCAGCTTTTAGATTTGATGATTCTTAATATGCAAGAAGATCTCATCGAGTTTCGTCAAGCAGTAGATCAAGCAACCGCTTCTCAAAAAAAGAACCAGCAACAATACAATCAATATAAATCTCAAGCGGATAAGTGGTTTTCTCGCGTTCAACTCGCACTAGAGAAAGGAAAAGATAACCTCGCTAAAGAAGCATTACAGCGTTACAAACAATATCAAGAACAAGCAGACGAAATGAAATTTACTCTCGATCAAGAAACCATTCAAGTTAATAATTTTCAGAATCACCTAATCACCTTTGAGAATCAAATATCGGAACTGAAAATCAAGCAAAAAAGCTTAAGGTATCATAAAAACAGCGAAAGCACAGAAAAAATGTTCGAGAAAACTATCACAATGTAGGGGCGGGTTCCGCGTTAATTGATGTTTCTCCAAAATAATATTACTAAACTCACCCTAATCATGTGACAAAATCAGAAGTGGATAGTAAGCCGATCAATTGCGACAACAATTAGATAAGATATAAATCAAGGCTCTTAAACTAGAGCGATGAAAAAATAATTGATTGAATGAGGAGAAAGAGTGTGTCTGATTTCAAAGAATACAGAAGTGTCAGTGAATTTCCTGCAAAAGCAGAGAATTTAACTCATGAAGAATTAATAGCAAACTATTATGATTTGCGTAATACTTACAGAAGTTTAACTGGTAGTCGGGGACAGCTTGTTCGTCGTCAAAGAGAGGCAAAAGAAAAAATTGTTATCCTTAATCAAGATATTCGAGAAAAAATCCAGCAGTTAGAAACTCTAGAACGAGAAAAACAAGAAATTGAGAGAATACTAGAAAGACGTAGCTTTGAACTCCAACAAAAAGATATCCAAAAGCAAGAACTTCAACAAGAACTCAATACAATAACTACAGAAATTATTTCTTTGAAAGAAGAAAGACAAGTAATTACAAATATGATTCTGAATTTAAAAAACACTTATGATGATGTTCAAGGAACAAATGGTATCTTGGGTACATTAGAACGTTTACAAGCAATAATGCGATCTGTTAAGTTTTTCTTGACTACAGATATTGGTGAACTGATTAAGCAGCAAAAATCAGAGATTAATTCTAATCCTGACAGCAAAGAAAATTCTCGTACCCTCGGGAAAAACTTATTAGATAATAAATAGGAATTAAAAAAATGCCGAATATTTTAGAAACACTGCAAGATGAAAGCCGCTTTGACAAAATAAATAAAAGTATTAACAAGGTTAATCAAGGCGTAGAAAATCTGAGCGATATTGCTGAAAATTTAGCCGATCAAACCGTTGATGCGGTTGAGTCTGGAATGCGGTTGGGATATGCTTATGCACAGGTTGAAGCGGTAGAAAAGCAATCTGATAGTTCTGATCAATATATCGATGTTGAGGTTGAATCTTTATTACCCAATACCTTTGAAGTTCTCGATCAAGAATATCTCAAAAATGCAGATTCTTGGACAAAAGACGCTTTAAAAGATCGTTTTGGGACTTGTCAGAAAGCTTATCGATATTTACAAGAGAATTATAATTTCAAGTTTAAACCCAGTTGGGATAAAGTTCTAGAAGCTTTTAATACGGGTGGAAAAAAGGAAAGTATTACTCTTGAACAGGAAGTAGAAACTTTAAAACAGACTGTAAGTTTACAACAACAGCAAATCAATAAGTTAGAATCTCAACTTAATGAAGTTTTGAAATTCCTGAATTCTACTAATTTTTCAAAAATGAAATAGTAGCTGAATTAAGCCTGTACATCTAATTAATTCGTTATCTGTGTAGGGATGGGTTCTGTCAAAATATATGTTTCTCACAAATAACATGATTAAACCCGTTCCTATTTTAGTATTTTTTATTGATAAAAATAATGAACAATCCTAACAATTTTGACATGATAAAACCCCTAACAGAATCAACAACATTTGCACTCGCAGGAGTGACAACAGGCGCCGGTTTAGCCACAACAATAGGAGGGATGGGGTTAGTTGGTGGGTTTGGTGGAGTTGCGGTGGGAAGCGTACCGATGACACTAACAGGTGGCGTTTTGGGTGTGGCGGTTTATGGGGCAAAACAAGCCATTCAACAATCGGATTCTTCTGTTATTTTACCTCTAGTTGGAGGTGCGATCGCAGGCGTAGGAGTGGCGAGTTTTGTGGGAGGAATGGGGTTAACGGTTGGGGGAACTGCGGTTAGTATTGGAGTGGTATCCGTCGCCACCGCAGGCGCTATTTTGGGGTTAGCTGGATATGGCTTTCAACAGATAATTGAACATCATTTAACCGTTCAAAATTCCCAAGCAAAACAATGGGAATATGCAATTTCTCGAAAACTTAATGAAGATTTAGCCGCAGCAAAAAAAGCAAAGTTAGAAGTAGATCAAGCCCAACGAGATAAATTTTGGAAACAACGAGATGCAGGATTATAGCCGAAAAAATCCTAATAGTTTCAAGATTGTAAACTCAAAACTCAGTTAATTTTGATCCGTCAGTATTTTTATTGGCTTTAAATTTTACTCATATCGTGTATAATAAGGGGTTAACCTGATAAATCTATCGAAAGAGAGTTGAAAAATTTTCTTTTTTAAGAGTTTTAAAAATACAAAATAAATTCCGGTATCATTCAAACACTTAAAAAGCAATTTAGTAAAAATTCGTAATATTATTCAATATTGGTAAAACAATGCGTTAACCTAAAAAATAAGTCTTAAATCGATTAATGATGATCTCAGAATTGATCGATTAATCTATTGTCGTCAATAATTACGTTTGTGGAGTCACTTTAAAAATGGTTGAATTGTTGATTTGGATTCTTGTCTTTGTTGTGAGTTTAATTGTTTTAATTAAATTTTCAGATATTTTTACAGAAACAGCGGGAAAAATAGGAGTATCTTTAGGATTTAGTCCGTTTATTGTGGGTGTAACTATTGTTGCAATTGGTACATCACTTCCTGAATTAATGTCCTCACTTTTTGCGGTTTATCAAGGGGCTACCGAAATTGTTGCCAGTAATGTAATCGGTTCTAATGTCGCCAATATTTTCTTAGTTATCGGTGTAGCGACGCTGTTGAGTAGTCCCCTAAAAATAACTTACAATCTCCTGGATGTTGATTTACCCTTATTTGTAGGTTCAGCATTTCTTCTCTATTTTACCCTATCAGACGGTGATTTTTCCTTTGGAGAAGCGATTCTTTGTATCTTAGCCTATATTATTCATCTGACTTATACAATTCGTTGTGGACAAGTTGAAACACCAGAAATGCCGAGTGATGGAAGCACTCGTTCTAGCTACTTATTCAAACAAGTTATTGTTCTGTTAATCTGCACCGCTTGTATGTTTTTGGGTGCAAATTTTACAATTCAGTCTATTATTAAAATAGCAGATATTTTAGGAATAGGCAAAGAATTAATTGCAATTAGTGCAGTTGCACTTGGAACTTCCTTACCCGAACTTGCGGTTACATTTTCCGCTTCTCGTCGAGGAGATGCAGAAGTTGCGATTGGAAATGTGTTAGGTTCTAATATTTTTAACTCCTTAATTGTGATGGGAGTTCCTGGATTATTTGAAGATTTAATTATTCCAGATACGATTATTAGAGATGGTTTACCGATGTTACTTGCATCAACATTATTATTCTTTTTTGTGACTCAAGATAAGAAAGTTACAAAATGGGAAGGATGGCTCTTTTTTGTTTTGTATGCTTGGTTTATTGGTCATCTGTTTGACTTAATTTAATCACCCAACGAATTGATCAAAAACTAAAAACACCGACCATTTAAACAACTTAAAAAGATCGGTGTCCTGAAAAGTTTTAAATTAAAGTGTTGTGATCAAACTCCAATAATTTGATAAATCACTGAGTTAATAATAACCAACGCCACTGAACCAATTAAAGCACTTAAGATTCCCCACTGTAAACGAAATCCAGGAACCAACCAAGCGGCGAGTCCAAAAATAGTCATATTCAGAATCAAACCTACAATAAAGGCTGAGAAAATGACATCCAGAGGTAAAGCAAAAGTTTCTAATACAGGTCGAACCAATACATTTAAAACCCCGAAAATTGCAGCCGACCACAACGCTTTTTGAAAGTTATCAATTTCGACTCCAGTAATCGGACTCAGTTGAGCAATTAAAAACAAACTAATCGCATTAACAACCCAAGCAATCAGCAAAGCGGCGGGATCATCGATGATATTTTCCATCTGAGTTGACCTCCTCAGTGATGTTTTTTGGATTACACCCTACACATTAAACTACACATTAAACCGAAATAGCAACACATCTCCCTCTTGTACAGTATACTCTTTCCCTTCTGAACGCACCAACCCTTTTTCTTTCGCCCCATTCATCGAACCTGTACTCACTAAATCCTGATAAGCAACGGTTTCAGCGCGAATAAAACCCCGTTCAAAATCGGTATGAATAACCCCTGCGGCTTGGGGAGCTAACATTCCCGACTGAATTGTCCAAGCGCGAGTTTCTTTTGGCCCAGTTGTTAGAAATGTTCGTAAACCCAAGAGTTGATAAGTCGCCTTAATTAAAGATTTTAAACCCCCTTCTTTCACCCCCAAAGACTCTAGAAAATCCGCTCGTTCTTCCGGGGGTAATTCAACCAATTCTGATTCAACTTGAGCCGAAATAATCACAACTTGAGCATTTTCTTGAGCCGCCACTTCCCGAACTTTTTCCACCCAATCATTCCCGGTTGCCAAATCATCTTCTGAAACATTTGTAGCGTAAATAATCGGTTTTTGAGTTAACAATTCTAAGACTTTAACGGCTTCTAATTCTTCTTCTGTTAAATCTGCTTGTCTGGCGGATTTTCCTTCATTCAAAACAGCCGTTAACTTCTCTAAAGCACCCAACTCCAACTGAGCCTCTTTACTGGTACGAGCGAGCTTACGAACTCGTTCCATCCGACGTTCAATTTGAGCTAAATCTGCGAGTCCTAATTCTAGATTAATGATCTCAATATCTCGCACCGGATCAATCGAACCCGAAACATGAATAATATCATCATTTTCAAAGCAGCGAACCACATGAATAATGGCGTCAACTTGACGAATATTAGCCAAAAATTTATTTCCCAATCCTTCGCCCTGACTCGCACCTTTGACTAATCCTGCAATATCAACAAATTCAATCCGAGTCGGGATAATTTGTTCAGAATTAGAAATTTTGGCTAATACCTCTAAGCGTTCATCCGGTACGGCGACAACACCCACATTCGGTTCAATGGTACAAAACGGAAAATTCGCGGCTGTGGCTTTAGCATTGGCAACCACAGCATTAAATAAGGTTGATTTACCAACATTCGGAAGTCCAACAATTCCAGCTCTGAGCATATCGCAAATTAAAAGGTGTTACCTTTGTAACAATAGCAGACCGATGGCTTGTTTTGTAAACCCTTTTTGTGAATTCGGGATGTTTAGCTCGCTCAAGACTTCAAAGGTTTGAGAATAAAACGATTTTTTCCTTCCATTTTAGCTTGATAGAGAGCTTGATCTGAAATGTCTATCAAAGAGAGAGGAGACTCTTCACAACAGGGAATTCCCCCCGCAATTCCCATACTGAGCGTTACGGATGAACTCACGAGAGAAGCAGAGTGAGGAATGGCTAATTCTTGTATCGCCTCTTGAATTCGTTCAGCAATATAAATTGCTCCTTCAGCAGACGTATTGGGTAAAATAATTGCAAATTCTTCACCCCCATAACGAGCAACCAAATCAGCAGGACGCCGTACTACTTCGTAAAGGGTTTGAGCAACTTTAATCAAGCATTCATCTCCTGCAAGATGTCCGAAAGTATCATTATAATTTTTAAAACAGTCAATATCGCATAAAATCAAAAATAAGGATTTTTGTTCACGACATAATCGCAACCATTCTTGATTTAATGTCTCATCAAAACAACGACGATTAGGAATTTGAGTTAAACCATCTAGAGTTGCTAGGATTAATAATTGTTTATTTTTTGCTTCGAGTTCTTGTTGGAGTAAATGTTCTTCGTTGATCTGCTTTTTGAGTTGGAGAGACATTCTTCGCACTCGGAGTAAAGCTTCTATTCTTAAAAAAAGTTCTGGTTTTTCTATCGGACTAAAAATAACTTCATCCACACTTTGCCAAACTTGAGCTGTTAATCGTCCAGCATATTCTCGAGGGGTAATGAATAAAAAGGGTAAAAAAATAGGTTCAGAAGCTTTATTTTTTATTTGAATTGATGGGTAATGTTTTTTGAGCATGACTCCATCTAGCAAACATAAATCAAAGTCTTGATGCCAAATCTGCTCATTCTCATCCAGAAGAACTTGATAGTGTTTTTCCAGGAGTTTAACTAAAAGATTACAGTTTTCTTTATGAGCAACCAACAGTAAAATACAATTCATAATATTTGACCAATAAAGCTGCAAAGTTCATCCAGCTTACAGCGATGAAACAGAGAAAAAATGACAGATTAAATTAGATTTTAATCATTGATAATAACTCCCAAAAAATAGTTAAACTGAGATCAATGTCTAACTTGATAAGCGATAAATCATCTGATGCTTTCTATATTGGTTCATCGAGATCATCAAAGCGAATAATCTCGGGATTTCCACTGAGAATTCCTCGCAAATTTGTGAGAGGTTTTCCGACTTTAATTCCATAACGAGTAATCGAAATTTCTCGGAGTGTTTTTTCAAAGTCACTCAGTCGTTTTTTGAGTACACCAATCGCTTTGCGAAGTTCACCTCGAATTTCTAGATACCGCATGAAAATAATATTATCCGCTAAATAGGATATCCCCAATTCTGTCACCCGAAAATCCCCTGTTATCCATTCCATCTCATTAATTAATAAGGTTGCAACTCCCATATTTTTGAGATAGCGACATAGACTATGAAGATGATTGGTTAAGTTTTCTTGCTGAAAAGACAGCCGATAACCTGACATACTATCAATCATAACAATTTGAGCAGACTGTTTCTCAACTTCTTGTCGGACAATATTCGCAAACTCATCGGGTGTGTAGAGTAGAGGTTCAATCGACAAAATACACAAAGTTCCCCGTTCAACCATCGCTTTGACTGGGATATTTACGGACTCACAACGACGAGTCAGTGTATCGATTGATTCCTCAAACGTACAAACCAATGAGCGCTCACCTCGACCCGCAGCTTCTTTCATAAATTGCATTCCTAAAGTCGTTTTTCCGACTCCAGAAGGGCCACTAATAATAGTAATTGTACTGCGTTCTAAACCTCCTTGCAACAGTTCATCTAAATCGGGAATTCCAGAGGAAATAGTTTCAGTCGGAAAACTTTGTTTAAATTCATCAGGAAGTAATCGTGGAAAAATCAGCACACCAGAATCGGTGAGTCGCATTGCATGATTTCCTGGACGAAAGTTAGAACTGCGAAACTTAGAAATACTTAAGTTACGTCCGTAGGAATTAAACTCTAAATTAATGATACCATCACTGATAAATTGTAGTTCTTCATCAGGAGCTTCTGAACTGCTTTCTGTTGTAAGTAATACTGTGATTTTACGTTCTTTCAGAAATTTCAGAAAAGCACTAATTTGTTTATGAAAAATAAACTTATCATTAGCCAAATAGCGAAATTGAGTTATTGAGTCAATAAAAACTCGTTGAGGTTTGAGGGTTTCGATTTGTGCAACAATTTTTTGTGTAAGTGGATCTCGTTCAACATCAGCAGGTGAAAAAATATCATAACTTTGAGCTTGAGTAAAAAACTCTGAACTGGGACTCAAATCGAGAAAATGAAACTTATTTTGATCAAAATTTAATGCTGAAGCAATACTGCGTAGCTGAACTTCTGCTTCTCCCAAAGTAATAAATAGGCTGATCTCTCCCTCTAAAATTCCTGCTTGCAAAAAGTGTAACCCAATCGTCGTTTTGCCACATCCTGGCCCACCTCGAACGATATAAGCACGTTCAGAAATTAATCCTCCATAAAGAACTTCATCTAAGCCAGAAATACCTGTTGAAAGACGATTTTGATTCATGTTTTAAGTTGCAACCAATAATTAAAAAGTAGCGATGAAAGAATTGACAGAGAACTGATTAAATCATCATATCCTGATTAATAAGTATTTTAAATTCCGATTTTAAGTTATTAACTTTTTTTCATATTTTTGTATTATTTCTTATTAAAAATTAAGATTAATTTTAATGTTTTTGGAGAGAATTAGATTGATTAATCTTAATAAATTATTCCTTTTTAACTCTCATTCCACCCAATTCGCTGCGGCTTCCCATCCTTTCCCCTCTCGGACTAAAATCGGTTCATCCCCTGTTAGATCCAAAATAGTAGAAACTTGATAACCCGGATCAGAACTATCATCAACAATAATATCCACCAACTTTTCTAAACAATCAAACAACTCAGCTTTTCCCATATTTCCATCAATAGGAAGGGCTATAGGAGCCTGTCCTTCTTCCTCATTAGTGATGTGTGCAGAAGTAGAAATGATCGGATTTCCTAACTTTTCAATTAAAGCCAAACAAAAATGATTATCGGGGACTCGAATTCCAGTTGTTTTTCGTTTAGGAGACATCACCAGACGCGGTACTAACTTTGTTGCCGGGAGTAAAAACGTATAGCTTCCGGGAATTAACCGCTTAATAATTCGATAAGCCGGATCGCTAACGTTTGCATAATCAGAAATATTAGACAATGAGGAACACAGAAACGTCAAGGGTTTATCATTAGAAAGTTGCTTGATTTGTCGTACCCGTTCAACCGCCGATTTGACAGTCAGATCACAACCAATTGCATAAACCGTATCCGTTGGATAAAGCATCACCGCCCCTGATCGCAGATCCGCAATCACTTTTGCGATCGTCCGTTCTTGCGGGTTTTGGGGATGAACTTCGTAATAAGTCGCCATAGATTTAATCTTAGAAATTCGGTTGAGACTTAAGGGTTTTGATTTTAGATTAAAGTGTGAGAAGGCTAATTTTCCCTCGAACACTCACCACAGACACCAAACCATGACCAAAATCGCCTATTTTCAATGTCCAACAGGTATCGCAGGCGATATGTGCCTTGGAGCCTTAGTTCATGCGGGAGTACCCCTAGAGTACATCACCGAAAAACTAGAACATTTAGGGCTTTCCTCAGAATATCGGCTTTGGGCGGAATCCATTCACCGCAATGGTCAGTTAGCTACAAAAGTTCATGTTGATCTTACCCATTCTCCCACTGAACATCACCACCATCATCACCCAGATCATCCTACCGTTATTCGCCATCTACCCGACATTGAGAATATTATTCTATCAGCTCGATTACCCAAACGCGCAGAAACTTGGAGTTTAGCTATTTTCCGTGAACTGGCTGAAGCCGAAGGAGCCGTTCACGGGATTTTACCTCAAAAAGTTCATTTTCACGAAGTCGGCGCGACAGATGCCATTGTTGATATTGTCGGGACTTGCTTGGGTTTAGACTGGTTAGAGATTGAACAATTGTATTGTTCGGCCTTACCAACGGGTGGAGGGTTGATTCGTGCAGCACATGGTCAGCTTCCTGTTCCTGCACCTGCCGTTTTAAAGTTATTTGAAAGTGGTCAAGTTCCAGTTTACAGTAATAACATTGAAAAAGAATTAGTAACACCAACCGGAGCCGCGATCGTTGTGACTCTCGCCAAAACCTTCGGACAACCTCCAGCGATGTCCATTCAAAAAGTCGGTTTAGGTGCAGGTTCACGAGATTTACCGTTACCGAATATTTTACGACTTTGGATCGGAGAATCTTCACAAACAACTGCTTCTCCACTTTCCTCAACTTCTAAACATTCAACTCCAGAACCTTCGACTGTAGAAACGATTTCTGTTTTAGAAACCCAAATAGACGATCTCAGTCCCCAAGCGATCGCTTTTACTTTAGAAGAATTATTTGCTGTCGGAGCGTTGGATGTCTTTACCCAACCTATAACCATGAAAAAATCTCGCTTAGGCGTTTTATTAACTGTGATTTGTCATCCCGAAAAACAAACCGTTTGTGAGGATATTTTATTTAAGAATACCACAACATTAGGGATTCGTTCGACTCAACAAAAACGGCGAATTTTAAAGAGAAAAATGCAAACTATAGATACACCTTATGGTTCTATTGAAATTAAAGTTGCCTATTCAGGAGACAAGTTAGTTAATGTTCAACCCGAATATGAAGACTGTGCTAAACTCGCCCGACATCATCAAGTGAGTTGGTTAGATGTTCATCGAACCGCATTAGAAAATTGGTACAGTTCTCAAAGTAAATAAGTGCAGCATTGATAAACTAAGTTTTAACCACCGATCAACTAGAAATTAAACTGAAGTCAATCAAGACACACAATGGCTAAGTCTACAAATTAACAAAACCTGCTTGTCAGATGATTATTTTTATGATAGTCTGCTAAACAAAGCTCAGGGAAAGATATTAACCTAAATATTGCTCCTATTCACTTTGTCAAGCTGAGAATCATTAACAAATCTGAGCTAGGCTAATGTTTTCTACTAAATATTGAGGATAAGGTATAAAAATTAAGATGACTTTTGTGGCGTTTTTTTGGGTTTTTAGTATTCTTTTTGCTGGCGTAGGTTTCATTCTACCTGTGCAAGCTAATTCCATCGGCAATACATTCCTATAAATTGCTCAATCCCCGAGTCCAGTTACTTACATGACTCCGCAAAATGATGACGAAATAGCGGTTCAACTTGAAGAAGGCGAATTCTTTTTCTCAGGAATACTCAAACGAACTGTAGACAACAATTTTATTGGTGAAGATGAACAAGTTCGCGTTATCTATGATCGGGATACAAGTCGAGTTGTGGTGATTAATAAGGTAAAAGGTGATGAATTCTACAACTACTTTTTCTCAGAAGTAGATGAAGGTTATCTATAATTTCAGAAGTCAAAGCTGGTGTCGAGTTATAATTGTTAATGAGGTTCAAAAACAAGTTTTGAATATTCAATCAAATATCGGAGGTCAAACTTGTGGATAAATGCCCACAATGTAATTCTGAAAAATTAATTCCCCATGTCAGAGTTATAGATAGAGCCAATTCAGGCGAGATGAATCTGACAGCTGTAGTCTACGAGAGACCTGGTAATTTACCCCTTCCCCTTCTTAGAGGCGGACAAAAATCTGAACTTAGGGCAACAATCTGCGGGGAATGCGGTCATACCATACTAAAAGCTGAGAATCCAGATAAACTCTTGCTTTGCTTATCAAAAAGCAAAGCAATACGGTTAATTTAAAAAGGGAGGATTTCAACATTCTTCCCTCCAAATACAATTAAAATAAACCTTCGTAAAATTACAACAAGTTAAATTACAAACTTTCTGTTGCAAACGTATTACACTCATCTATATTTCCTGTTTGTAAACCTTGCTTGAACCAACGCACTCGTTGAGCCGAAGTTCCATGAGTAAACGAATCCGGTACTACATAACCTTGTGCTTGGCGTTGTAAACGATCATCCCCAATACTACTCGCCGCATTAATCCCTTCTTCTATGTCGCCTTGTTCGAGAATTTGTTCGGCTTTTTGAGTACGATTTGCCCAAACTCCAGCAAAACAATCAGCCTGCAATTCTTGTCGAACCGAAAGTTCATTAGCCTCAACTCGATTAACTTGACGTTGTAAATTATTCACCTGTTGAGAAATCCCCAATAACGTCTGAACATGGTGTCCGACTTCATGAGCAATCACATAAGCTTGAGCAAAATCCCCCGGTGCATTAAGATTATATTTTAGTTGTTTATAGAAGCCTAAATCAATATAAACGTTTTGATCACGCGGACAATAAAAAGGGCCTGTCGCAGCTTGAGCATATCCACAAGCCGACTCAACAGCATCAGTAAATAAGACTAACTTGGGTTCAACATAAGTTTCGCCTCTTTCACGGAATATTTCATCCCAAGTATCCTCGGTATAACCCAGAACAACAGAGACAAAATCAACTAATTCTTCCTCCTCTGGAGAACCGGAAGTTACGCTAGAATCTGGAGAGGAACTTTGTTCAGAGGGTACTGATTGTTCAAAAATAATACTCGGATCAACCCCTAAAAACAGAGCCGCAATCACCAGAAGGACAGTACCAATACCTCCACCGACAGCTACACGTCCCCCAGCCGAACTTCCCCGTCTATCCTCTACATTGTCACTCCGCCGCCCCAATTGCCAACGCATAAATGATCACCCTCTTGAGAGTTTATTGCTGAATAATCCAATAAAGCTTAAGTTAATATTACGTTGAACAAAGGTATTTATTCTCTGCCCAATGGAATAATTCCAATCAGTCTTAATCTCAAAACATTAGAGAGACTCGTCATTAGTTGATGATCGGTTTCATCAAAAAACAGTTAAGGGGATTTCACGGCGATCGCTTGCGAATCTGTGAGGAGAGTGTCAAAATATAGTGAACAAATTGTAAATCTTCTGTTCAGCTTTAGATTACTGTGAAGGGTCAGAACGTTCACTCAGCTTATACGAACAGATCATCAGCCTCAAGACATCGTTCTTGGGTAGGAACCTACTATGGTTTACTCGGGCTTCATCCTTCCGCTTCCTCCATAGAAATTCGTCGCGCCTACAGAAAACTCAGCAAGCAGTATCATCCCGACACCACAGAATTATCAAAAACCGTCGCGACAGCCAAATTTCAACATCTTAATGAAGCCTACGCTACCCTCAGTAATCCTGAACGTCGTCAGGCTTATGATCTCAAAATTCGCTATTCTCGTTACAATGTCATTCAAGCTTCTCATCCATTCGAGAATTCCAGGAGTTCTGGCTCTAACCGTTCTTCTTCTTCGGCCTATCTCGATCCAACAGATCGGCCTTTATCACCCGGAGAACTATTTGCCGTATTAATGATGGCATTAAGTTTAATCGCTTGTCTAATTCTAGCGATCGCGATCGGTTTAGCCCGTTCAGAGTTTAGCTTAGAACCGATTCAGCCGCCCGGAGTTTTGATTCGGAGTCTGCGACTTCTCATAATTCCCAATGGATAAACAAGTTAGAATAAATTTCTGAAACTTTCAACTTTTTAACTCTCAACCGTAACTGTTATGGCTCTTGACAATCTTGATCTCCCGAGTCCAGAAACCCCCTTATACAATCATACCCTTCCCAAAATCGAAGCCTGGTTGCGATCGCAAGGTTGTCAACAAGACTCCAAAGAACTAAATGCTTGGTTTGTACAAACACCAACCTGGAAAGCGCAACTCTGGCTGGATGTCGAGCAAATCTCAGTTCGCTACATCGAAGCGGGAGTTGAAAACCAAGATATCCAACGCTCCTTTAAATATTCCCTGAGTCGCCAGGACATAGAAGAAGCTGTTTTTACAGGGCCATGAGAGCGTTGGATCTTTTTACCGTTATTGACGATTAGTTTAGATCAAGTTTAGACCTTACCAAACCGTCGATCACGTTTTTGATAGGAACACAAGGCTAGATGAAATTCTGAGCTGTCAAAATCTGGCCATAAGGTATCAGTGACATAAATTTCAGCATAAGCCATTTGCCAAAGTAAGAAATTACTAATCCGCATTTCTCCACTGGTGCGAATCAGCAAATCGGGGTGAGACAATCCGGCGGTATAAAGATGTTTTTCAAATAAAACTTCATCTATATCATCAGGATTTAATTGTCCTTGCTGAACTTGACTCGCAATTTCCTGACAAGCCCGGATAATTTCTTGACGTCCCCCGTAATTCGTTGCCACGTTAAATAAAATGCCGTGATTGTTGCGCGTAGACTCCCTAGATTCTTCAATCTTGGCTTGTAAAGAAGTTGGTAAAGCATTCAAATTCCCCACGAACTGAATTCGCACCTCCTCCTCCATCATCTCGCGCAGTTCCCGCATCAGTACACGCTCAAATAAAGCCATTAAAAAATCCACTTCTTCGAGCGGACGGCCCCAGTTTTCCGTAGAAAACGCATAAGCGGTTAAGGCTTCAATCCCCCAATCCCGACAGCAGCGCAGCAGTTCTTTGAGCGTTTCTACCCCCTGACGATGACCCATTGTACGCGGCCATCCCCGACGTTTAGCCCAACGACCATTACCATCCATAATGACGGCAATATGTTTAGGCAGTCGGTTGGGATCGAGGTCGGCAGGTAACTCGTATACAACCCTTTGCTTTGCAGTCATTGTTTCTCCCGAGAAGCTGATGAACGAAGACGAAACACCCGCGATATTAATGCCCATCCCTTTGATCCAATCTGGCGTTTAAGACTTCCAATTGAGATGGGAGCTGTTTTTCTGTCATCACCAGACGGAAACGAGCGAGCCTCTAGTAGTTCCTTTAGTTTACTGCTCGTTAGGGGTCGATTCAGAACACCTTTTTCTGCAAGTGAAATTGATCCGGTTTCTTCCGATACAACAATACATAAACATTTAGCGACTCGCTCTGTAATCCCCATCGCCGCTCGGTGACGAGTTCCGAGTTGTCGAGAAGCCATCCGTTCCGATAGGGGTAAAATAACACCTGCTGCCGAAACGCGAGACGCTCGAATCAATACCGCACCATCATGCAGTAAGGTTTTGGGTTGAAAGAGAGTTTGTAGTAGTTCTTTAGACACTTCAGCATTAAGCTTGACACCCGGTACGGAAAAATCCCGTTCATCAATAGGACTTCCCGTTTCGATGATAATTAAAGCACCTGTACGGTTTTGGGATAACTCTTTAACGGCTTCCACGATCTGATCAATAACGCTATCGGGTTCGGGAATCGCTTTACGCCCTCGTCCAAACAGTTGTAAAACTTCCCCTCGACCCAATTGTTCTAGAAACTGGCGAAATTCCGACTGCAACATTACAGCCATTGCTACCGCAGAACCCGTCACTAGACTATTGAGGGCGATTGATAACAGTCTCAAATTTGCCCAGTTGCTGATCGCTGTAGCCAGCATCAGGATGATAAACCCCCTGACCATCCACAGCGTTCGACGCTCTCCAATGATGACTAGCACCATGTACGCGACAGCAAAGACCAGTCCAATATCAATACTATGAACTAACCAGGACTGCATCCAGCCAGGGTCATTACTAGGACCCGATTTCATTGAACTTGATGAGATTGAGCTAAGTGGTCTTATCTATGGTACAAAGTGAACTGTTGGAAGGTCGAGTGCATTCGGAAACCGTTACCTCAGATTGAGAAGGGTTTGAGCCAATTGCTTTCGGCTTTCCTCAAAGAGAATAACAATAACTCCAAAATCGTCACCGCAGAGAGTAACGCTTGACCTCCAATTCAATCCCTTTTTGAGTGAATCGCACTCAGCACCGTTCCTTATTGTCCCTTACAATGCAGCGAGTCGTTCTGGTAAACGATCTTGCCGAATTAGGTCTTCATAGGTTTCTCGTTCTAAAATCAGGTTACACTCTCCTCCGGAGACTAAAACTGCCGCAGGTCGAGATAAGCGATTGTAGTTAGAAGCCATGCTGTAATTGTAAGCTCCCGTTGCCAGAACCGCCAAAATATCACCCGGTTCACAGGGTGGTAATTGAGCATCTTTGATGACAATATCCCCTGACTCACAATGTTTTCCGGCGACTGTTACGGTTTCGCTTAAAGGAGCAGACATCCGGTTGACTAGCACGACTCGATAAACAGATTGATAGGTAATCGGTCGGGGATTATCCGACATTCCCCCATCTACAGCAACATAGGTGCGAATTCCTGGAATTTGTTTTTGAGAACCAACCGTATAAGCTGTGATACAAGCAGGCCCAACAATTGATCGTCCGGGTTCACACAACAGCTTGGGAAGTTCAATATTCTGCTGTTGACAGGCTTTAACCATCGCTTGACAAACTGTTTTCGCCCAAGTCTCAATACTGGGAGGATCATCAGCTTCCGTATAGCGAATTCCCAATCCCCCGCCCACATTCACTTCAGTAATATTTAAGCCATATTGACTGGCTTTGGTGATCGCATCAACAATCACACTGGCTAGATCTCCATGAGGTTGAAGTTCAAAGATCTGAGAACCAATGTGAGCGTGTAAACCCACACAACTCAGCCCAGGTTGTTGAGCGATAGCGCTAAAAACCGCATCAAATTGATTGGGATCAAAGCCAAATTTGCTGTCAAGATGCCCAGTGCGGATATACTCATGGGTGTGACATTCAATTCCCGGTGTCAAACGAACCATCACTCGAATTGGAGTTTGAGTTGATCTCTGTTCCGACAACTGAGCCAGCATTTGTAAGTCTAGCCAATTGTCGATCACAATCGTGCAACCCGTCTCTATAGCCAAGAGGATCTCATCTCTAGATTTATTATTTCCGTGTAAATAGAGCGTCTTGGGATCAACATTAGCGGTGATCGCGGTGTAGAGTTCACCCCCCGAAACCACATCTAAACCCAAGCCTTCTGATGCGACTAAAGCACAAATCGCCAAACAACTCCAGGCTTTCGAGGCATAGAGAACAAGAGATTCACCTGGATAATAACGCGCTAAAGCTTCTCGATACTGGCAACAAGCCGCACGTAGGGTTTGTTCGTCTACAATGTAGAGAGGTGAGCCAAATCGCTCCACCAGAAGCTTGACATCACAGCCACCAATTTCCAGGTGATCGTGATCGTTGACCCGAGCGCTCAAAGGTAAAAGTTCCTGATTCGGTGAGCGAGTTTCGGGGATCTGTGTTGATTGAGGTAGATATTGGAGTCCTGAGTTTTCCACGCTTGTGTATATTGAGTTAATCTCGGTCACGCCACTACCCGCCCAACGGCATGGTCACTTCCGGTTTTACAGGGTCATTGCCACGGCTAACCGAGGTCAGCTTTGCTCCCCGGTTGTTAGAATCTTTTTTGGGCATCCACCCCATACACGAACTTAGTGTACAGTGGGTTTCAGCTTATGTGAACTGGGCGGTACGCGCTCAGGCGGGTCAATGACCAATTTGATTGTACATCAAAATCTGGACTAAACAATCATCGAGCTTCGCTTTCCAACTGAACATTTTCTCAAAACGGAAAGCGGAAAATTTGACCGACTGATCGTTAAAATTGAGCCGACACCCGACATAGCAAGAGTGATTTCAACGTGGTTTGGTTAGAACTTCAATCTTTAACTTCTGAACAGCTTCCTGCTGCTGTTGAACTGGATCAGCAGTGTTTAGGGGGACTATGGACACAGTCCGGTTATCAACGGGAGCTAGACAGTCCCAATAGTGATTTGCTGGCCTGGGTGGTGGTTGAGGACGGTGCGACTCCTACTGTCAGGGGGCAAAATTTAAGATTTGAGGTGCAAGATTCCCCTTTAAGACCCGAGCAGACTCTGGTGGGCGTTGGCTGTCTGTGGGCGATTTTAGAGGAAGCTCATATTACTTTACTATTGATTCATCCCGATTATCAGGGACAAGGCTTAGGACAAGGGTTGTTGTATGCGTTACTGAAGTCAGCTTGGCATCGTCAACTTGAACGAGCAACCTTAGAAGTCCGAGTGTCTAACGACAAAGCCCTGGCTCTTTACCGTAAATTTGGGTTTAAAGAAGCCGGACGCCGACACCATTATTATTCTGATACCGGAGAAGATGCTCTCATTCTCTGGAGAAGCGGCTTACAGCATCGTGAGTTTAGCCGCACTTTGGGGAGTTGGTATCAACAGATTTGTGATCGTTCACGCCAACCTTACTCTAAAAAACATTAAGATTAAAAGGAAGTTTAAGAAAATTTGCATTCAGCATCAGTTTACTCCATGGATTCCGGTTGATTCCGGTGGGTTCGACAATCGCTGATTCATTGACTTTGGGTAAGCTTGTGGGACATCTCTAATCCGTTAGGTTAGCAATCCGTTCAACAAAGAAACCCGAACCATCCCCAAAGTGATTGTGCTAGAATCCATCATTAAATCTAAAACAAACTGTGTTTTAAGAAGTGACAGAGAGACAACCTCTATACAGAATGAAAATTCAGTTCAAAGTAGGTTGGCTCTATAAACTTAGACACTCGGTGTTGACTTCAACAGAGGTTGAAATTCATCCGAGAGTATCAGTTGAACAGGCGTGGTCTGTGTTCTCCGTTACAGTAATTCTTTGGATACCTTAGACAGAGAATTGATTCTTAAAATTCGGCAAACTTGTTCCTGAGAAATCAGCACAACTGCCCAGTGAGGATCAACGGATAAACAGACAAGAATCAGATCCAACGAAGAGAAATCTTCACAGGCTAAAAGGGAAAGGTTGTCAGTCTACTCCTCAATTGGATTTTTCCAGTTGCATCAGACGATTCAGCCCCGAACTAGAGGCTACCCCAGAAAAATTAAACATTATTTAAGATCATTTAATTTTTCGGGAGTTGAAAGTGTCACGCTAAAATTAGCGTAACGGGTATGCAGCAGGTGGTGGAAATTTGCCATGTTTGAACGCTTCACAGAAAAAGCAATTAAAGTAATCATGTTAGCCCAGGAGGAAGCACGTCGCCTGGGTCATAACTTCGTCGGAACCGAGCAGATTCTTCTAGGTCTGATCGGGGAAGGAACAGGCGTTGCGGCCAAGGTGCTGAAGTCGATGGGGGTTAACCTCAAAGACGCTCGCATTGAGGTCGAAAAGATCATCGGTCGGGGTTCGGGATTTGTCGCCGTCGAAATTCCCTTTACCCCCCGTGCCAAGCGTGTTCTTGAACTCTCCCTAGAAGAAGCTCGCCAACTGGGGCATAACTATATTGGTACTGAACATCTCCTTCTTGGCCTGATCCGTGAAGGAGAAGGGGTAGCCGCTAGAGTCCTGGAAAATCTAGGAGTTGACCTCTCGAAAGTCAGAACTCAGGTGATTCGGATGCTCGGAGAAACTGCCGAAGTGACAGCCGGAGGCAGTGGTAGCCGCACGAAGACACCGACCTTAGACGAGTTCGGCTCGAATTTAACCCAAATGGCAGCCGAAGGGAAGCTTGATCCCGTTGTCGGTCGTCAGAAAGAAATCGAACGGGTGATCCAAATTCTGGGTCGCCGGACGAAAAATAACCCAGTTTTAATCGGAGAACCGGGAGTCGGTAAAACGGCGATCGCCGAAGGATTAGCCCAACGGATTGCCCAAAACGACATTCCCGACATTTTAGAAGAAAAGCGGGTCGTTACTCTCGATATTGGTTTATTGGTCGCCGGAACCAAGTATAGAGGGGAATTTGAAGAACGACTGAAGAAAATTATGGATGAGATCCGCTCGGCGGGTAATGTCATCCTGGTGATTGACGAAGTTCACACCCTGATCGGTGCGGGAGCAGCAGAAGGGGCAATTGATGCGGCAAATATCCTCAAACCCGCTTTGGCGCGAGGAGAATTGCAATGTATCGGTGCAACGACCCTTGATGAGTACCGCAAGCACATCGAACGGGATGCCGCCTTAGAACGCCGTTTCCAACCCGTGATGGTCGGTGAACCGAGCGTCAGTGAAACCGTTGAGATTCTCTATGGTCTGCGCGAACGCTATGAACAGCACCACAAGCTGAAAATTCTCGACGAGGCCCTAGAAGCTGCCGCGAAACTCTCAGATCGATATATCAGCGATCGCTATTTACCCGATAAAGCGATTGACTTGATCGATGAAGCCGGATCTCGCGTCCGTTTGATTAACTCCCAACTGCCTCCCGCGGCCAAAGAACTCGATAAAGAACTGCGTCAGGTTCTCAAAGAAAAAGACGATTCAGTTCGTTCCCAAGACTTTGACCGGGCCGGAGAACTTCGCGATCGCGAAATGGAAATCAAGTCTCAAATTCGAGCGATCGCCCAAACCAAGAAATCTGAAACCAATACCACAGAGGATGATTCCCCGATGGTAACGGAAGAAGATATCGCCCACATCGTCGCCAGTTGGACAGGAATTCCGGTGAATAAACTCACCGAGTCTGAGTCTGAAAAGCTGCTGCACATGGAAGATACCCTGCATCAGCGTTTAATTGGTCAAGAAGAAGCGGTTAAAGCGGTTTCTCGCGCCATTCGTCGCGCTCGGGTGGGCTTAAAGAACCCCAATCGACCGATTGCCAGCTTTATCTTCTCTGGCCCAACTGGAGTGGGTAAAACAGAACTCACCAAAGCCTTAGCGACTTACTTCTTCGGATCAGAAGAAGCAATGATTCGCTTAGATATGTCTGAGTTCATGGAACGTCATACCGTTTCTAAGCTGATCGGTTCGCCTCCCGGTTATGTCGGGTACAACGAAGGCGGTCAACTGACTGAAGCCGTGCGTCGGCGTCCTTACACGGTGGTTCTATTCGACGAAATCGAAAAAGCCCACCCCGATGTCTTCAATATGTTGCTACAAATTTTAGAAGACGGACGCTTGACTGATGCGAAAGGTCGCACGGTAGACTTCAAAAATACCTTGATCATTATGACCTCCAACATTGGATCGAAGGTGATCGAAAAAGGTGGCGGTGGTTTAGGATTTGAGTTCTCCGAAAATGAATCTGATGCTCAGTATCATCGGATTCGTAACTTGGTTAACGAAGAACTGAAGCAATACTTCCGTCCAGAATTCCTCAACCGTCTCGATGAGATTATTGTCTTCCGTCAATTGACGAAGGATGAGGTTAAGGAAATTGCGGTGATTATGCTCAACGAAGTCTTTCGTCGTCTGACGGAAAAAGGCATTAAGTTGGAAATCACTGATCGGTTCAATGAACGCTTAGTTGAGGAAGGTTACAACCCCAGCTACGGCGCTCGTCCCTTACGTCGGGCGATCATGCGCTTACTCGAAGATAGCTTGGCTGAAGAAATTCTCTCAGGTCGCATCGGTGAGGGCGATACCGCCGTTGTTGATGTCGATGGAGAGGGTCAAGTCACAGTTGCCCAAGGAGAAAAAGAAAAGCGGGAATTGTTACCGCAAACGGCTGAATAATCAGTTACTGTTGAGCTATCTCTAGCTCAACTTGAGTAACATCTCATAAATTTAATCAGGGGTATAACAACTGTTGTACCCCTTTCTATTCGGTTTTGTTTGTTTGGAGAACTCCTGTTAAGGAACAAACTCAGTCACAACCTGACCCCCGCTTTGATCCCCAGTCACCACAATGGTATCACTGGTAAACTCACCCACTGCTCGATTTCCCCTTAAAGTCAAAGGTGGATCAATTTGACGGTAAACAACATTACCTTGAGCCTGAAACTGTTGTTGGGATGTAGACCAAGTTAACTGATTCGTATTCAACTGAGCTTGACGCTTTTGACCGATCGCCACAACATTTCCGACTAAATCAAATTGTTCAGCTTTGATATCACCCCATCCCTGGTTTGCTGTTACCGTTACTTGTTCTTCTCGATGAACAATGGTAATCGGTTGGGGAGACTCTATTTTTTGCTCTTCATACTGCCATTTGATCTGATTACTGGCAACTTGCAAAGGGGGTTCTGACAGTGCAATTTGCACATTTTTCTTCAGATCAGCGAGTTGAGTTTTGAGATCAATAATCGCTTCTCCGGCGACACCGCGATCACTCACCATTTGATCTTGATAGCGATCGACTTCTACCCGACGATCAGCAATCAGTTTTTCTTGTTCCCACTCCCAAATCACGTGATCAGTACGGACTTGCACAACCGGATCTTTGACATCAATCACAACCTGATTCCAAAACTCGATCCGCTTTTCTCGGTTAAACGCTTGTACCTCAGAGGCGACGATATTAACCTGTTCATGTTCTCCCGTCACCCCGTTACGAACCACCAAGATTTCCTGATCAACAATCCACTCTAAAAAATTACCTCGTAGAACCAATCCCCGATCAACATCAGTCGCAACGATATTATTGCGTAAAACAACCCGCTTACTATCTTGGTAGATTTCTCCAAGTTCAGCTTCTACTTTGTAGAGAAGTTTACCATCGCGAAACAGTTCACCGACGGGTTGAGTCACATTGGCAATTCGATTATCCTTACTGTAACTGGCTTGCTTAGACTTGACTCGCCACAACAACTCCCCCTTCTCGTTGGCTTGTTCGAGGGTAACATCATCGAGGGTTAAGCTGTTGTCAAATTCTTCTTCAGGTTCAGTTTGAGCGGGAGTGACATCATTTTGAGGTAGCTCTGGGGGGGTACACCCTGAAAGTCCAGAGAAAATGATCATCCCAACCCATACCGATAAAATTCTCCCAGAGAAACCTATCGGAATTCTCGGGAAGAATTGAGGTTGAGCTTGAATCTCAACAGTTGTCAATTTGAAAACCCCCCACCGATTATTCATGCTGGCGATTTTACGATCCCTCCATTTGTCGGTGATCAACTAAACTCATACTCGAAAGTGGACGATAGGGATAAGGGTTCGGGCTGCGAGGATTTTTCTGAATTTCTTCCTTGACATTTTCTAAATCAATATAGCGATCAGCCACGTTAATCAAACTGTCGCTAGTCATTGAGCGCAAACTGACCACTTCTACCCGCACCCCTCTATAACTCACACAGTCAACGGCATAGGCGAGATCTCCATCTCCACTGACCAAAACCGCCGTGTCGTAGGAACCGACTAAAGCCAGCATATCCACTGCAATTTCGACATCTAAGTTGGCTTTTTTAGAACCATCAGGAAGCTGAACTAGATCTTTGGCAATTACTCGATAGCCATTGCGCCGCATCCACAGCAAAAACCCCTGTTGTTTTTCGTTTGTACGGTCAACCCCTGTGTAGAAAAATGAACGCAACAACCGTGATCCCCCAGTCAACCGACACAAGAGTTTAGTGTAGTCAATCTCGATCCCCAGTTGTAAAGCGGCATAAAACAGGTTGGAACCATCAATAAAGATAGCAACACGACCTCGATTTTCGAGAACTTGTTCAGGCGTGAAAATTTCGCCGTTTTTTATGGGATGAAACATAATTTTATACCTCGTTTATTATCGAAATGATTGTTTATTGAATGAGTCGTGAAGTCGCCAGATTGAAGACAAATGTGTTATCTTAAGTAAAGCTTAACGATCACGCTGGCTATGACAAAACGGTTTCAGGGAGTTCTAGACGCAGAAAAACAGGTTGGGGTTCAGCAAGCACTTGCTCGGGAGGCAAGATTCCCCACAAAGCATGAGTTTCAAAGGTTGCTGCTGCCTCAATTGCAGTCTTGTCATTGAAATCAATTGAGAATCCAAGCTGATGATAAATCCCATTGCTGAGATTAGGAGTTATGGGAGACAGTAGATAAGCTGCTAGTCTAACAGATTCCAGTACAGAATAGAGTACAGATTCGACTAAATCTAGCTTTTCTTGCTTATATAAAGCCCAAGGTGCCTGTTCATCAATGTATTTATTCCCGGCTTGAACAAGATTTAAGATGGCACCGCAAACCTTGCTAAATGCTAAACTCTCATAGCCTTGAGCTACAGTTTGACCTAACGTTACACCATAAGATTTTAGGGGATTATCCTCTGGAATTGCAGTACCGCTAACGTGGGGAATGCGACCTTCAAAGTATTTGTGAACCATCCTGAGTGTTCGATTGAGCAAGTTTCCCAGGTCATTGGCTAAATCAGCATTCACCGTATTGATAAATCGAGTCAGATTGAAATCTCCATCTTGTCCAAATTCTATCTCTTTGAGAAAATAGTAGCGAACTGCATCTGATCCAAACTGACGAAGTAACTCTACAGGATCGAGTGTATTACCCAAGCTTTTCCCCATTTTCTTACCATCTTTGGTTAGAAATCCGTGTCCAAAGATACGACCGGGTAAGGGTATATCAGCAGACATTAACATTGCCGGCCAATAAACGGCATGAAAACGCAAAATATCTTTACCAATCAAATGTAGACTAATCGGCCACCCTTTTGATAAAGCATTCTCTAATGTCGCCTCATGATCGGGATCAAGTAAAGCCGTAACATAACCCAAAAGCGCATCAAACCAGACATAAATGGTTTGGTTGGGATCAACAGGAACGGGAAAACCCCAATCCACATTCAGCCGAGATATCGAGAAATCCTGTAAACCCTGACTGACAAAACTGATCACCTCGTTGCGACGGCTTTCGGGCTGAATAAAGTCTGGTCGCTCTTGGTATAAGGCTTCGAGTTGCTTTTGATATTTAGAAAGTCTAAAGAAATAGTTCTGCTCATCACGCCATTCAACCTGTTTATTGGTGTGAATTGGGCAGTATTTTTCATCAATCAGTTCTCGTTCTTCCTTAAATTCTTCACAAGCAACACAATACCAACCTTGTTGTTGACTTAAATAGATATCTTCTTGATCCCAAACCCGCCCGAAAAACTCCTTAACAATCTCAGCATGGCGAGGATCTGTTGTCCGACTAAAGCGATCATATTGAATATCGAGTTTGTCCCACAGACTTTCAAAGCTAGAGACAATTTGATCGCAATGCTCCTGGGGAGAACGGTTGAGACTTTCGGCTGTCCGTTCAATTTTTTGGCCATGTTCGTCGGTTCCGGTGATCAGGAGTACGGATTTTCCTTGCAAACGCTGAAATCGCGCGACAGCATCGGCTGCCATCGTGGTATAGGCACTCCCGACATGAGGCACATCGTTAACATAGTAGAGGGGGGTTGTTAGGGTAAACAAGTTTTCTGTCTTTTTTGGTTCCATTTAGATATTCCCGTTGGATATCCCTAATCTTGATGCGATCAGAAGAAATTAAAACGAGGAGGGGGTT
>Ga0207419_1000071_pt1 | contig 76342 bp, 71 predicted proteins | sample ElkSloMetagenome_4_FD_184723 | JGI IMG/M metagenome (GOLD analysis project Ga0207419, IMG submission 184723) | Hot spring microbial communities from Elkhorn Slough, Monterey Bay, USA - MD2A (version 2) | ecosystem: Environmental > Aquatic > Marine > Intertidal zone > Estuary: Microbial mat ...
CAATTAAAATTTTCTAGAAATTGCTCTGGGTTTGCCTGTGCTTCAGATTGTTTTGAAACTTCGGCTTTTTGGGTTTCTGTAGTTTCGGTCGATTCTACAGTGGTCGCTTCTGCGGTTGTAGTTTCCGCTTCTGCTTGTTTTGTTTCTTTTTCAGACATGCGCTGAATTTAAATTTGTATCCTAAATGTTTAGAAAGACGAGTACGACAAACATTTAGAAGTTTGTTTATTGATTTAATTTATTGCCTTTTTCTCTTTCTTTATCGCTAAAAAAGGTGTGCAAAAGTACGGTTTATTGTTTAAATTTCAAAATTAATTATCTCTATACTTTGCTGTAATACAGAAATTAGAAATAGCTCAGTTGTTAAATTTAAACTAGAGTATTACTTTATTTCTATATCTTTAAAATTCAAATTCACACTAATCAATTATTAAAACTATTAAAATGGTAAAATCAAAATATCAAAGTGTCCTTGATTTAGGCGAAAGGCTGAACATCCAAAACGGCGATGTTAAAGTAGAGGATGATAAACTGAAGGTTTGGGGAACGGCCCGTACGCAATACGAGAAAAATCTTCTTTGGGATGAAATTAAAAGAGTTGGAGGCGAAAATCCTGACGATATTATGGCAGACATTAAAGTTGCCGATCACTCGGTATTTCATCGGCATGCCGTACAAAGCGGAGAAACTTTGGGAAAAATTGCGAAAAAATATTACGGCGACTCCTCTAAATACCAAAAGATTTATCAAGCAAACACCGATAAACTAAAAAATCCTGATTTAATTTATCCCGATCAAGAGTTAGTTATTCCTAATTTATAATCTAAATAGAATTTAGCAATCAAAAGCGATTACTCATAGAGGTAATCGTTTTTATTTTTTTGTACACAAAAGATTTTACAAAACACACATTTTTCAGGTTGCCCCCGTTTTAAATTACTTTAAAGAGTGCTTTTTGGGACTTAATCCCAAAATTTCAGGCCATTTAAGAACTAATATTAAATTAACTAATATTTATTGATTAAGCTAAAATTTTAGCTTTTGCCAGCTTTAAAATATAATTAAACTGCTCGTCTAAAGTCATGTTGGAATTATCAACTTGAATGGCATCTTCAGCTCTGATTAAAGGCGAATCCTCTCTTGTAGAATCAATGTGGTCCCTTGACTTTACATTTTCCAAAACACGCTCATAGCTTACCTTATCACCTCTTAAGGCTAACTCATCAAATCGACGTTTTGCTCTCTTTTCAGCTGAGGCGGTCATGAATAATTTGAGCTCGGCATCAGGAAACACCACGGTACCGATATCCCGGCCATCCATAACCACCCCTTTCCCCTTACCAAGTTCTTTTTGCTGTTCTACAAGTTTTTGGCGCACTTCTGAAGCAGTTGAAACCTGACTAACAAAATTGGAGACTTCAAGGGTTCTGATTTGTTTTTCAACATTCTCACCATTTAGGTAAACCTCGGCAAATCCCAATTTGGGATTGAATTTAAAATTGATATTTAAGTCCTCTAGTTTGGATACTAGACCATCTTTGTCAAAATTATTTTTGGATATGAGTTCGTTATGCATAGCATAGAAGGTAACGGCACGATACATCGCACCCGTATCAACATAAACGTAACCAAGCTCTTTAGCCAACTGTTTGGCTATTGTGCTTTTACCGGTTGATGAAAATCCGTCGATTGCTATAGTTATATCCAACATATCTTGTTTTAGCCCTTATTCAAATCTATCTGCAGCCCAAAAAAATTGGCATTGCTCGCTCCCGAATATCTCGCATGGGTATAACTAAAGCGCATTTTGTTTAGTTTAATACCAACACCAAACGATAAGCCGGAAAAATTGCGTTGCTCTAAAATACGTAATTCTTCTGCTCTTCTAAAATTATAGCCCAACCTTAGATTGAATCCTTTATCGGGCCAAAGTTCGGCGGCAACAATAGTATGACGTAGTAATTCGTTGAAAAAACTAGGCTCCTCTTGAGTTTGGATGCCGTTTAAATCGGTTGTTGCCCTTGCAGGATTCGAAAACCCGATTGGCCATTGCTGCAAATTTTCAAAAGTGAGATGCCAACGTAATGGCATATTTTGCAGAGTTTGGGATAAACCGAGATTAATCTCCAGCGGTAGTGACTCGTTTAAGCCTGCATAGGTTTTTAATTGGGTGCCTAAGTTTCTAACAGTTAGCGCAGCATGAAAATCCAGTTTCTCGTTGATGTACATCGCACCAAAATCTACTGCGACGCCAATTGAATTGTATATTTCCAATTTAGAAGTAATTACTTTTAAATTAGCACCAAGATAAAAATCTGTAAAGGGAATATTATAGGCATAGCCTGCTGAGACCGCTGTCTCATTACCGGAAAATTCCCCGGTAGGCACCCCATTTAAATCATAACCATCAAACGTCCCGTAATTTATGTAACTCACCCCGAAATGAAAGGTCTGTAAATGACGGTCGTAGGTATAGGCATAGGCCGCGGCACCATAGCTTATACCGCCCAGATAGCTAGAATAATTTACCGCCAACTGGTTATCCATTTCGGTATTAATGGTGGCAGGATTGAACAATGCGTTAGTTACATCATAATCATAGTTGGTAATGACTTTGCCACCAAGTGCGGCTTGTCGCGGTGAGGCAATTAAATTGAGAAATTGATAAGTAGATTCGCCACCCAATTGCGCAAGGCAAGAGCCTGAAAGTAGTAGGCATAAAAACGTGGCAAATCCCTTTAACATAAAGTCTGCAAAGTAAATAAATCTATTCTAAAACGCGGGAGTGGTACTTTTATTTTTAAGTCATAATTAAAAAAACCTTATGGGTGTTTAATCCCAAAAGGTCTTAACAAAAAATACGGTAATTCTATTTTAAATAGATAACTTCTCAAATCGTTACACTACTTAAATATCTAATGAACTTATAACTTCTTAGCGTTTTCTACTTTTTGATTGGTTATAGCCAGCTTTAATACGTCGCTCATATCGCTTACATAGTGAAAGGTCAAGCCTTTTAAATATTCAGGCTTAATGTCATCTATATCACGTCTATTCTCTTCGCAAAGTAAAATCTCCTTTATTCTGGCGCGTTTTGCTGCCAAGATTTTCTCCTTGATTCCGCCCACAGGAAGCACCTTACCCCTTAGAGTAATTTCACCAGTCATAGCAAGACTTTTCTTAACTTTTCTTTGGGTGAATAAAGACACTAGGGAGGTAAGCATAGTTACCCCGGCGCTTGGCCCGTCCTTTGGTGTAGCGCCTTCTGGTACGTGAATGTGCACGTTGTACTTTTGAAAAACTTCAGGGTTTATCTTAAATTCCTCGGCATTGGCCTTTATATATTCCATCGCAATGGTAGCGGATTCCTTCATAACCTTACCTAGATTTCCCGTAATGGTAAGATTGCCTTTTCCCTTTGAAAGAATGGATTCAATAAACAATATATCTCCGCCAACCTTGGTCCAGGCAAGTCCAGTGACAACTCCGGCTACCCTATTGTTTTCATATTGATTTCTCAACAACCGCGGTGCGCCAAGCACTTCAATAACATCATTATTGGTCACCTTTAGGTTGTACTCCTCCTCCATAGCGATATTTTTGGCAGCATGGCGTACCATTTTTGCAATTTGCTTCTCTAAACCTCTAACACCTGATTCTCGCGTATAGCCTTCAACGATTTTCTCCAATTGCGGTTTTCCAATTTTTAAATGCTTAGTGCTTAGACCGTGCTCCTTTAATTGCTTGGGCAATAAATGCTGCTTTGCAATTTCAACCTTCTCCTCAATGGTATATCCAGTTACGTTAATGATTTCCATCCTATCGCGCAATGCGGGCTGGATTGTATTTAAGGTATTTGACGTAGCAATAAACATGACTTTAGACAGGTCAAAACCCATTTCTAAAAAGTTATCGTGAAATTCACTGTTCTGCTCTGGGTCTAAAACTTCCAATAAGGCAGAAGATGGATCGCCCTGATTGGAATTGCTGAGTTTATCAATTTCATCTAATACAAAAACCGGATTTGAAGTGCCCGCCTTTTTAAGGTTTTGAATAATACGACCTGGCATTGCACCTATGTATGTTTTTCTATGGCCTCGTATTTCAGCTTCATCCCTCAACCCACCAAGAGACATTCTTACGTATTCCCTACCCAGTGCCTCTGCAATGGATTTACCAAGTGAAGTTTTACCAACTCCTGGGGGGCCGTAAAGGCATAAAATAGGCGATTTCATATCATTACGGAGTTTTAAAACCGCCAGGTATTCTATAATTCGTTTTTTTACGTCGTCAAGACCATAATGGTCACGGTCAAGAATTTTTTTTGCTCGTTTTAAATCAAATTTATCTTTACTAAATTCATTCCAAGGCAAGTCCAAAAACAAATCCAAATAGTTACGTTGAATAGAATATTCAGCCACTTGGGGATTCATCCGCTGCATTTTAGAAAGCTCCTTATTGAAGTGCTCTTCTATTCTCTCATCCCATTTTTTCTTTTTGGCACGAGCCTTCATGTCCTCAATTTCCTCTCCAGAAGATACCCCGCCACCCAACTCTTCCTGGATGGTCTTCATTTGCTGATGTAGGAAATATTCCCGCTGTTGTTGGCTCATATCACTTTGAACCTTTGACTGGATATCATTTTTCAGTTCCAGTTTTTGAAATTCCATGTTCATGAATTTCAATGTTGCCAAGGCACGTTCCTGGAGATCGTTTATTTCCAGCAATTCCTGTTTGTCTTCAACCGAAAGATTCATATTAGAAGAGACGAAATTCACCAAAAATGAATTGCTTTCTATATTCTTAATCGCAAAAGAAGCCTCTGTAGGAATGTTTGGGCTATCCTTAATAATTTGAAGTGCCAACTCCTTAATTGAGTCTATAATGGCCGTAAATTCCTCGTTATCCTTGGCTGGCTTGGCCTCGGCTAAGTCCTTTACCTTAGCTGAAATGTAAGGTGATTCACTAATAACTTGCTCAATTTCAAAACGCTTCTTTCCTTGGATTATAACTGTTGTATTGCCATCGGGCATTTTTAAAACCTTGAGAATTCTTGCTACGGTGCCTTTTTTAAAAATATCCTTAGCGGTAGGATCTTCAACAGTCTCGTCCATTTGAGAAACCACTCCAACCACCTTTGACCCATTATTTGCATCGTTAATCAATTTTATTGACTTGTCGCGCCCAGCAGTAATGGGAATTACAACTCCAGGAAATAATACCGTGTTACGTAAAGGCAATATTGGTAAGCTATCTGGGAGAAGTTCATTGTTTATTTCAGCCTCATCCTCGGGAGTCATTAGAGGAATTAACTCAGAATTCTCATCAAAATCCTGTAATGACAAACTGTCAAGACTTTTAAAATTAGATTTAGCCATAATTTATTTTTGGTCATTCTGTCATCTTAGCCACAGAACGATGTTTGTAATAATAATTAAATTTCTCTCTTATTATTGGTAACCAGCTATTTAAGGTTTTAACCATAATAAATTTCTTTATGGAGCTCAATAGTTATGCCAATGGATAATAAGTCAATCCACTATTGTTCTAAGTTGATATACCAGAGTCTTAATTTATATTACTTTTAAAATTTGAGATATCTGAAAAAAAGTGATAATCTAACTCCAAACCTTACCAGTAGGACTGTTATAAAGATATAATTAATTTACAAAGTTGAATCAATTAAAAGAAACTGTAACATTTCGGCTTGACCGCCATCTATATAAAAAGCATTTGTTCTTTTGAAACTAACCAATCAAAACATAAAACAACTTTTGCTCCAATGCGAGCATGGTAGCCAGAAAGCGCAATTGGAAATCTATAACAGATACTATAAGGCCATGTTCAATACATCCCTCCGTATTGTTAAGGATAGGTTTCAGGCCGAGGACATTATGCAAGAGTCTTTTCTAACTGCGTTTACAAAACTTAAAAGCCTCAAGGATTACAACACGTTTGGCGCTTGGTTGAAAAGGATAGTGATTAACAATAGCATCCAATATTATAAAAAACACATGAAAAACCTGGATGTAAGCCTTGAGGATGTGCTATATAAAATAGATGACGGGGCTAATGGTATCGAAGATAACCATGATTATAAAAATTTAAGAGCCAAGCAAGTGGTTGAAACCATTAAAAGTTTAAAGGATAATTATAAAGTAAGCTTAACGCTTCATTTAATCGAGGGTTATGATTACGAGGAAATTTGTGATATAATGAACATTTCCTATGCTAACTGCAGAACTATGATTTCTAGGGCAAAGGAAAGTTTGAGACTAAAGATGCAACCTCTAATTAATTGAGAAAATCATGAAAGAAATAGACAATTTATTTAAGGAATTGGAAGGTCATTTTGATTTCGATACGCCCGATACTGGTCATGAGAATCGCTTTTTAGAGAAACTTAAATCAAGTGGTCAATCGGCCAAAACCGGCTCGACTTCAATATGGAAGCCACTATTGGCGGTGGCCGCCTCAATTGTGATATGTTTTGGATTATTTGCAACGTTTAATTCAGGTAATGAATTGAAGGGTCTTGCCGGTGTTTCTCCAGAGCTATCGAATACGCAATCGTTTTTTACCACCGCCATTGAGAATGAACTAAACGCGTTGAAGGCTGAGCGAACGCCACAAACCAAAAAAATAATAGAAGATGCGCTACAACAAATTGCACTTTTAGAACAGGACTATGAAGGTCTCAAGGCAGACTTAGCCGAAAGTGGAAACGACGAACGGGTGGTCTATGCCATGATCTCAAATTTCCAAAGCCGAATTGATGTTCTTGAGAACGTCATGCAGGACATTAAGGCTATCAAACAAATGACATATAAACCGACATCAATTTAAAATGAATATAATGAAAACAAATACACCCCACCACTTGTTGTTAACCCTTATGCTGTTACCAGTATTAATGTTCGCAAGTCACAACGGAAATTGGAACGGGAAGCACACCAAGGAAAAAACGATAAAAAAAGTGTTTAGTGTTTCTAAAAACGCCACCTTAAAGGTAGATAATAACTACGGAAACATTAACATAACTACCTATGAAGGCTCAACAGTTAATATTGAGGTAAGAATAAAAACCAATGGAAACGATGAGGAAAAGGTTATTGAGAAACTGGAGGATATTTCGGTAGAATTCAATGCGTCAACCAGCTTGGTTTCCGCAAAAACCCTGTTTAGCAAAAATAAATCTAATTCATGGTGGAACTGGGGTAGAAACAATAATGTTAATATGGAAATAAATTACATTATCAAACTCCCCATAACCAATAATGTTGACCTTAACAATGATTACGGAAGTATAACCCTAGATCGACTGGAAGGCCGCGCAGACATTAATTGCGACTACGGAAAAATCACCACCAAGGAATTAATGGCAAATAACAATACGTTTAATTTTGACTACACCAATAATAGCTATTTTGAATTTATAAACAGCGGAAGCATCAATGCCGACTACAGCGGTTATACCGTTGGCAAGGCGAAGAACCTAGACATAAATGCAGATTATACTAAATCAGAAATTGAAGTGGTAGAAAACATAACGTATAATTGTGACTATGGCTCAGTTAAAGTCAATAACGTTAATAATGTTGAAGGCAACGGCGATTATCTCACCTTAAGACTTGGTAAAGTCTATAAAAATGTAAGCTTAAGAGCCGATTACGGCTCTATCAAAATAGAACATATGACCGCCAATGCTGGTAATATTGATATTGAATCAGATTACAACGGTATTACCATTGGTTATGACACTAATTATAATTTCAATTTTGATATTGATTTGGAATACGCTTCACTTCGCGACGAAGAAGGTTTTGAATTCATCAAAAAACGAATTGAAAGCACAGACAAATTTTATCAAGGGTACTACGGTAAACCAAATAGCGGAAACAATGTTAGAATTCGTTCAGATTATGGGAGTGTGAGTTTTAAAAGAAATTGAAAGCAGAAATTGGCCTATAGCGATTAGGCATGAGGTGATGTTACTGTAGAAGACCGAAGTCCAAGTTTTTTTCATTGCGAGGGGGAAGTAGGAAAGCCTTTGCTGAGCGAAGTCGAAGTAAGGCAATCTAGGCTTAGTAAGAAAATAGAGAATAGAAAAAAAACCAGAGAACGATGAAGTAAGACGTAAGACGAAAAAATAGGTTCTAATAGAATTAGACCATAACTATAATTATAAATTAAAAACACCAGTTAAAGCTCTTCTTATGGAGCGGTTGGAAAGACTATGAAAACAATATTTTTAGCATGGATTGCCGTACTAACATTCTCGTGTACGCAAGCGCAGTGGGGAAGTAAAAAAATTAAGGGTAACGGCAATGTAATTATCGAAAACAGGTCAACTTCAGATTACGATGAAATTTACTGTTCTGGGAGTTTAGACTATATCTTGGTGGCCGGAAAGGAAGGCAATCTAAAACTTGAAGGCGAATCAAACCTTTTGGAATATGTTGAAACCGAGGTTAAAGGGGATAAGTTGGTTATAAAAACCAAAAATGGCGTTTACCTTAAACCAAGAAAAAACGAAACCATTAAAATCACGATTACCTTTGAGTATATAGACGAGATTTCTCTTTCAGGTTCTGGCGACCTATGGAATGAGGATGTTTTGAACTTAAACGACCTAAGCACTTCCATAATTGGTTCTGGGGATGTTGTTCTTGATGTAAATACCAAAAATATTCAAGCAGATGTAACAGGCTCCGGAGATTTGACCTTAAAAGGTTCAACGCAAAATCTAAGCGCAAATGTAACAGGTTCGGGGGACTTTCATGGATTTGAGCTTAATTCTAAAAATACGGAAGTCACGGTAACTGGCTCCGGAGATGCTAAAGTGGTTAGCACTGAAAATTTTAAGGCAAGAGTTTCGGGTTCTGGAGATATTAGGTATAAGGGCAACCCTATAAAAGAGGATACTAAGGTTTCAGGTTCTGGGAGTATTGCGAATTAATTTTTTTTAGATTAACATTCAACCCCATGATTTTGCGCTGTAAGGTTGTAGATACCAATTGTCCTTTAAAAGTTATAAGTTAGATAACTAGCCACACAATCTGATTCCTGCACCCTATAAAACAACTTAAATATAACCTAATACTTATTATAAAACGCATTAAGCTTTAATTTTCCTCTTCTTTGCTATCAACTACTGATTTGGAAGGTTTTCTTTCTATTGGGTTTTTATCTTTTATAACATTTATGGTTGCCTTTACTCCAGTAAGCAGATTCCATTTTTTAGAGGATACTAAGTTGCCGTTATCATCATATACAACAAATTCGGCAGTATTTGGTCCTGAGTCTCCTTGATTTAAAGCCAAAAATTCTATTTGGTTTATGCCCACCTCTAAATCGATATCAAAGCCCTTAAAGCCCGAGGATAAAAGTAATCTGGGTACAATTACAATTCCATTTACGGTCACTTGAACCAAGTCCCCGTCTGGATATTCGTGATCACGACACATAATTTTGACAAACTTGCCATTATTTCTAATGTCACCTAGAAATACATCTGCCATTGTTTTTATTTTTAGCCCCTGCTCTACTGCAACCTTATTAAACCTTTTTTCAAAGAGTTCACCTGGCTGGCGCAAACCATTATCGTCAATCATGGAAAATGGTTTTTCAGGTTTTTTAATGGTTATTTTATTAAGTGGATTTTTGCCACTTTCCTTAATTTTTGGTATTTCGAATTTGTCTTTTGGTTTAATTTCAAAAGCAGTTGGCAAGGTATCTTTTTTCTCAATTTGCTTGGCAGGAATCCTAATACTCTTGCTTTCGCTTTTATCCACTTGGGAAAACCCTAGGCAGGATAAAAACATAAAGATTAATATTAAAAGTATATTTCGCATCATATTAACAATTGTTTCAAAAACCGTACCTTTTATAATATAATTTATCCATCATCTACAAAACCATTATATAAACACTCAAATGGCCGATGGCTTTGCCCCCCAAGATGAAATGATATGTGACGTATTGTCAAGCAAATAATTTAACGGTTAACATATCCTTTAGATTACTAAACCATTAATTTTTTGACCATTTATCTTTTAATGAAATTAAAATTAGTAATGTTAATTTCAGGATCATCTTCAAATTAAGGTTTTTATGTACAGGAAAATTTTAATTCTACATTAAAACTTTCCGTTAAAACTAAGTCTAAGCTTTCTGTTGTACTCTTCAATCAACCATTCCTTATAATTTTTGGTGCTATTCATTATACAATAACAGTACTGCTTGATGCGGTAGCATATATCGTCGTGCAGCAATTTTGCCAATTCCCTAGCTTCAAAAACATCCTCACTATTGGCAATAACAAGACGTGAATGTTGTGCAATACTGTTCTCAATGGCCTGCATGGATTTTTTGCCTTGGCGAATAACACTCTTATACTCTTCCTTTATGTCAAAATCATCGTTTGGGTTTTTCTTAAAACGTTTTTTTAGGGAGTCTGGCATCTCATAAACAAAATCACGCTCTATATCCTCATCATTTCGAAGATTCTCTAAATAAAAATCAGGGTTTTTAAAGATGTGTTGCCAATCCACGGGCTGACTCCAAGGCCCAAAGCGCAACGAGTTATTGCCTAAATCAATGACCTGAAAAGAGGTTTTATCTCCATTAATTCGAGAACCACGGCCAATCATTTGGAAGTACAGGGTTAAAGAACGTGTTGCCCGATTAAGAATAATCGCCTCAACACTAGGTTCGTCAAACCCTGTGGTTAGTATACTTACAGAGCTCAAAACCCCATCTGGCGTTTGCTTAAACCACTTTAAAATTTGCTTTCGCTCCTCTTTGCTACAGGTATTATCTAAGTGTCTAACGTTATAACCCGCTCGTTTAAACGTATAGTAAACTTCACGTGATGTGTTGATACCGTTATTAAAAATAAGCGTTTTCTTGCCCTTACACATCTCCTCATAAGCGAAAAGTAGTTTGCTCTGCATCGCTGTATTGGTATATAGAGCTTCGGATGATTTTACAGTGTAGTCCCCATTTATACCTACCTTTAAAGTATCTAACGACACATCAAAGTTGGTAATTTCGGCCGAAGCCAAAAAACCGTTTTTTATTAAGGTTGAAATATCATCGCCAACAATAAGCTCACGATAATTATCCTTCATCGGGAGTTTTATGTTGCTGCTCAAAGGCGTTGCTGTAACGCCAAGTATAAAACAACTTTTAAAAAACTTGAATAATTTTCTAAACGAATTATAGTGCGCCTCATCAATGATAACCAGCCCAACATCCTGCAATTCAAATTCACCGTCACTCAATCTATTATTGAGTGTTTCAACCATTGCCACAAAACATTTGTACTGGTCTTGATCAGGCAGTTCTTTGACCTTGCTGTTTATAATTTTGTTCTTTACATCAAAACCCTTCAATACTTTAGATGTCTGCTTACACAGTTCAATCCTATGGGTTAAAATGACTACTTTTTTGTGTTTCTGCTTAATATAGCGCCTTACAATTTCTGAGAAAATAACGGTTTTACCCCCACCAGTCGGTAGCTGATATAAGAGGTTGTAGTCATCTGGCGCTTTTTTCATAACATCAAAAATGCGATGTAAATCAGCAATTTGATAATCATATAATCGTTTTTTGCTGTTCTTGTCTTTCGGCGGTGTTGCTTTTTGGTTTTGTACCGTTGGGGTTTGGGACATATACTATCTCAGGTTTGAAAAAATCCCCACAAAATTAATACATTATAGACTTATCCATATGCATTGTTTAAAACAATTAACAATCAATTGACCTTGGTTGTGGTAGTTGCATTGTTTTTTTAGGTAAGGTATTGGCCTAAAATAATTTAGGCAAGAAATGAGAGGTTAGAAATTAGGCCTAGAACGAAAAGCCCAAAAAATTAGATAATGAAGGATAGAACACATAAAAAAGACAATATACTCAAGAGTGTAGAATAGAGGAGCGCCAAATAATTTATATGTCGCTTTCTTTGTCGCCTTGGCGAGAATGTAAAATCAAAGGAAAGCCATTGAAAAGAGATGATTCTAGACTTTGAGAACTAAGAATCAAGACTAAAAATTGCAATTAGTAAATCAAAAAAACTTTTAGAAATAGTGCTATAATTTTGAGTAAGGAACGGCCGTGACAATCTGTGAACTTCTAAAATATAGTACTATGATAAAGCATGAAATTCTTGGGAAAAACACACACATTTTTAAATGTATAATGTGAGTCTCTAGTGCTAAGCCATTTAGTCCTTAGACTTTTTTCTTAAGCTAAAACATCCAACATCGTTCTGGCCTTTTTTTCTGTTTCCGCCCATTCTGTTTTTGGATTAGAGGCTTCAGTAATCCCACCACCTACATAAATAGAGGCCCTATCATCTTTAATTTGCATACAACGCAAATTAACAAAAAGTTCAGTTTCATTTACAATAGAGCCGTAAGCGTTATTCTCAACATTACGCCTATTTGCATTGCGATTTTTCGCGCGTTTCAAATTAAGCTCACCCAGAAAGCCTGTATAAAATTCACGATTATAATTTTCGTTATCCAGAATAAATTTTTTGGATGGTAATTTAGGTAAACCACAAACTGCCGGTGTGGGGTGTAAAGACTCTATAATAGGTTGGAGTGTATTTTTATTTGAATTCAAAATGCCCGAAATTTCAGATTTTAAATGATAGAGCTTACCAGCCTTGATGGTTTCCCGTGGGCTAACCGAAATTGTTTTAACAATAGAATTAAGCTCCTCCTTGATGAAATCTGTAACAAATTGCTGTTCCTTTAAATTCTTTTCATCCCAAACCACATCATCAACGTTTAAAGCAGACCTGGTTCCTGCTAAGGACACGGTTTTAAATTTTAGCCCCCTTACACTTAAAAGCATTTCGGGTGTTGCGCCTAGCCATAATCCAACCTTTGGATGAAACCAGATGTAAACAAAGGCATTAGTGTATGAGGTGAGTAACCGCTTAAAAATTGGAATAGGGCTTACTTTCCCTATTCCAACAACCTCTTTTCTTGAAAGTACAACTTTTTTAAATCGTTGTTTGGATATAGCATCTATGCCTTGTTCAACGAGTTTTAGGTGTTGCCTTTGGCGGGTGTTTTTTTCCTGCTCAACAGAATCTGAAATTTTAAGAGAGGCACCTTTTTGCGTTTCAATCGTTAATGTAGAGGGTTGAAATTCGACCGAAAATTCTTCTGAATGTTCTAAAGGAAATAAAACATTGGTATTTTTCAAATCGAATGGAGCAAAAAGAAAACCGCTCTCAGAAAATGTTTCACTTGAAAACAATTCTTGGTTGTTCTGTAGAAAACCCTTTATATAATTGGAATTCGGTTTACGGTAAGCCACAAACGGAAGTTCGTTTTCAAATTGAAATCTTAATCTCTCAAAGCAATCTGAAATGTTCATCTTACTTCGTTTTTGGTAAGGAAATGGTCGATAATCTACAGATTGAAATTAAGTTTTCATCATCATCGGTTATTTTAATTTCCAAAAGTTGCGTTGTACGTCCCTTATGGATAAACGTCGCTTTAGCGTAAACATGGCCATCACGAACGCTTTTCAAGTGATTTGCTGTAATCTCGAGTCCACGAACAAATTTATTCTCAATATCCAAAAAAATATGAGAGGCAAAACTACCAACACTTTCAGCTAAAGCTGCTGTGGCACCACCGTGAAGAACGCCATCTGGCTGATGTACCTTTGGAGTAACTGGCATACTGGCGATGAGAAAATCCTCTCCGTAATCAATCATTTCAATACCCAAGGTTTCCATAAGCGTATTTTTACTTACCGCATTTGCTCTGGCAAGGACTTCGTCTTTAGATAATTGCATAGATTAGAGTATTTTTGGATGTTTTGTGATAATTTTCAGCCTAAATTTAGTTTTGCAAAAATACAAAAAGCCTATACCAAATGAATCCCGAAGAAAAGGAAATATCCTACACATCTACGAACACCTACTCTACCCTAAATCAATTTGATGAAAAGACGGAATACGTTTGGTTTGTTTGCCACGGTATGGGCTATTTAAGCCGATATTTTCTCAGATATTTTAAGGTACTTAACCCTGAAACAAATTACATCATCGCCCCACAAGCGCAAAGTAAATTTTACATACCACCCAAATTTAAACACGTTGGCGCAAGTTGGCTCACTCGTGAAAATACGGTAGCTGAAACTAAAAATGTCTTAAGCTTTTTTGATGCTGTTTTTGCAGCAGAACCCGCTCTTTCCTCAAAGAAGTTAATTGTATTAGGCTATTCACAGGGCGTGAGTGTTGCGATGCGTTATTTAGCAAAAAGACAATTGCAATGTGAACATCTCATACTCCATTCCGGAGGAATCCCAGTCGAGCTGAAACCGTCTGACCTTGATTTTCATAAAGCTAAAACAACCCTAATTTACGGGAATAAAGATAAATATCTAACTGGAGAAAGAGCCGCCGAACAGACCCGAATGGCCAAAGCCCTTTTTAAGAAAAACTTGGATATTATTGAATTTGAAGGTGTGCATGAAGTCAACGTTGAATTTATTAAGGGGCTGGTGTAAATCAAACGGGAGACCGGGGAACATGAAAATCGAAATTTCAAAAAAAATTTTACTGTCATTGCGAATGAAATAGACACGCGTAAATCTCATTTTTTAATTTAAAAATCCCAATAAAATCTGGGTAGTGTTTGTTCTATTTTCAAAGATGTACCTATAAAAAGTACTATTTACTCACAATCAAGTCTTTTTTTTGTAATTCTAAATGCGAAAAGGGCTTTACATGTGTTTTAAAAGTTATCTGACGCATTAAAAAACCCCAAAGGATTAAAATTCTTCGAGGTCTATGTATTGTAAAGCCTTAAGTTTATTATTGAATATCACTTTCCAAATCCAACATAAACGCATACATCAAAGCGGTACGCTTATAACGTTCAAATCGTCCGGAAGCGCCTCCGTGACCAACATCCATATCGCAATCCATTAAAAGAAGATGATCATCGGTTTTATTGGCTCTAAGCTTGGCCACCCATTTTGCAGGTTCCCAATACTGTACTTGGCTGTCCCAATACCCGGTTGTAACTAACATATTAGGGTAATCCTTAGCTTCTACATTATCGTATGGCGAATAGGATTTCATGTAATCGTAATACTCTTTTTCCTTTGGATTTCCCCATTCATCAAATTCAAAAGTGGTAAGCGGTATAGTTTCATCTAGCATTGTAGAAACAACATCTACAAAAGGAACTGCTGCCACTACACCATTAAATAATTCTGGAGCCATATTAATCACGGCACCAATTAATAACCCACCGGCAGAACCTCCCATGCCGTAAAGTTGGTCGGTATTGGTATAATTCTCGGTGATTAAAAATTCGCCACAGTCAATAAAATCTGTGAAGGTGTTTTTCTTTTTGAGCAACTTTCCATCCTCATACCATTGTCTGCCCATTTCCTGCCCGCCACGAATGTGTGCAATAGCATAAACAAAACCCCTATCCAATAAACTGAGGATATTACTTCTAAAGTAGGCCTCCTGGATACTTCCGTAAGAACCGTAGCCGTAAAGCAACAGCGGATTCTTTCCGTTTTTTTCCAATCCCTTTCTATAAACTAATGAAATTGGTATTTTAGTGCCGTCATCGGCTGTTGCGAACGATCTTTCAGAGGTATAGTTTTCAGAAGAAAAATTACCGCCCATCACTTCATCTTGTTTGAGCACCTTCTGTTCCTTGGTTTCCATATTGTATTCGTAAACCGTGTTTGGTGTAGTCAAGGAGGCATAGCCGTAGCGCAATAAATTGGTGTCAAAATCCAAATTCTGACTTGAATAAGCAATATAAGTCGGGTCTTTGAACTCCAAATAATAATCCTGGCTGTCATCCCAAGATTTCACCCGTAATTGCCTCAATCCGTTTTTTCGTTCTGTCAAGACCAAATAATCCTCAAAGAGCTCAAATCCTTGAAAAAACACCTCATCCCTATGTGGAATCACATCTACCCAATTGTCCTTTGTTGTTGCTGTAACTGGTGTTTTTACAAGTTTATAGTTTTTGGCGTCGAGGTTTGTCCTTAAATAAAAATGGTCGCCATAATGGTCAAGTCCATATTTTAAATCTTTCTCTCTGGGTTGTACTATTTTGAATTCGCCCTGTGGCTTATTGGCATCTAAAAACCGAAATTCACTGGAAATCGTTTGGTTGCTACCGATAATAATATAAGCATCGGACTTTGTTTTATAGACAAAGCAATTAAAAGTTTCATCTTTCTCCTCAAAAACAAGAACATCATCCTCTTGGTCAGTTCCCAATATATGGCGGTAGATTTTGTCATTTCTTAAGGTTTGGAGATCCTTTTGAATATAAAACAAGGTTTTATTATCGTTTGCCCAGACCATTTGTCCGTTGGTGTTTTCCAGCTTATCCTCCAGTAATTTATCAGCACTTAAATTCTTGATGTAAATGTTGTACTGTCGGCGTGAAACGGTATCAACCGCATAGGCCAATAGCTCGTTGTTTGGACTCACGTCCCATTGGCCCAAACCAAAATAGGCATAACCTTTGGCCATTTTTGGTCCATTTAGGATGATAAACTCCTCGTTTGATCCGTCCTTTTTTCTGCAATAGAAAGCATAATCATTACCTTCCTCAAATCTAGTGTAGTATTCGTAACCATTATCGGTTACGGGCACAGAGCTATCATCTTTTTTGATTCTGCCCACCATCTCCTTGTAGAGCGTGTCTTGAAGTGGCTCTGTATGCGCCATAATCTTTTCGAGGTAGTCGTTTTCGGCCTCTAAATAATCGAGCACATCCTGGGTTTGCGCATCTGGCGTCTTCGCCTTCTTCTGCTCATCGCTTAAGCGCATCCAAAAGTAATCGTCAGTTCTGGTATCGCCATGCTGAACCAGCTCCTTGGCTATTTTTTTGGCTTTTGGCGCATTGGGTAGTTCTGTTTTGTTAGCGGGCTTATCAGATTTACAGGAAGTTAAAAAAAGTAGCGGGACTAGTGAAAGGTAATACAATGTTTTCATTTTAGTATGGTGGTTTTTAATTAGAACAGAAAGATACAATTTAAAAGCAGTTATCTTTTAATCACTTTTAGCGGTGTCGGCTTTAATTTCCAACCCGTATTCAATCCTTACCTTTTTACGGCCCCATTGTCTCGCTGCCTCAACATCAGTACCCATGTATATATCTATTTTATCCTTATAACGCCGATTCATTTTATCCTTAACCAAAAAAACACCCTCCAGACCTTCAATCTTCACCGGCGTGTTGTGTTTAAAGCCCTCTTGGAGTAGGTTTCGCGATACTGCAATACATTTCATACCGGGCTTTAGACTGTCGCCAAATGCAGTTATTTGCGGGTCGCCGTCCGTTTGCCAAGATACCGAGTTAAACGCAGAAGCGGTTACCTGTTTTGTTTTCCACTCGTATTGAGGTTTTTCAGAATTGTTCAGTTTACATCCAATTAGCAAGAAGAAAATGACCGATATGGTAGTATATTTTAACATTAGTAGGCGACTATTTCAAGTAAGGCTTTTTCAAACTTACCTTTTGCGAGATACTGCTGCTCCAGTTGGTTGATAAAAGGAATCGGCGTATCCATACTCGCCACGCGTTTTACGGGAGCGTCTAATTGCTCAAAACAATGTTCCATAATCAAGGCACAAATATCACTGGCAATACCACCAAAAAGTGAATCTTCCTGAAGGATAATTGCCTTGCCCGTTTTTCTAACCGAAGAAAATATCGTTTCAACATCCAATGGCTTAAGGGTTCTTAAATCAATAATATCTGCGGAAATTTCCGCATGTCGTTCTAAAGTCTCTAGTGCCCAATGCACTCCAGCACCGTAAGAAATTACAGTTATGGAATTACCTTCTTGCAAAACAGAGGCCTTACCTAAAGGAAGATTATAATAATCGACAGGTACATCCTGACGAATACTGCGATAGAGCGCCTTATGCTCAAAATATAATACTGGGTTAGGGTCTTCAATAGATGTTACCAATAAGCCCTTGGCATCAAAGGGAAAAGCTGGGTAAACAACTTTTAATCCCGGGGTTTTTGTAAACCAAGCCTCATTGGTCTGTGAGTGAAATGGTCCTGCCGCCACGCCCCCACCACAAGGCATTCTAATAACAACATCGGCGTTTTGGCTCCAGCGATAATGACTTTTTGCGAGATAGTTGACAATTGGGTTAAAGCCCGAACTGGCAAAATCTGCAAACTGCATTTCAACAACCGCTTTCATCCCAGCAATAGAAAGCCCCATGGCTGTCTCAACGATAGCCGATTCACAAATGGGTGTATTTCTCACGCGTTCCCTTCCAAATTGCTCAACAAAACCCTCGGTAATCTTAAAGACGCCTCCATACTCCGCAACGTCCTGTCCCATAATCACAAGGTTTTCATATTGTTGCATCGATTGTTCCAAACCCTTTGAAATGGCATCAATAAATCTAATATTTTCAGTGCTACTGTTCGGTTTGATTTTTTGATACTCAAATGCTTTAAAAACATCATTTAATTCAGTACTTTCAACCGGGTTTATTGCTTCCTCGGTATTGGCCTGGTCTAAATGCTGATTAATTTCTTCATTGATTTTAATCTTGAGGCTTCGGTTTAATTCTTCTGAAAGAATTCTGGAATTCAGAAGAAATTGCTCAAAACTAACAACTGGATCTTTTTGTGCCCATTCGTCCATAAGTGCATCGGGTACGTATTTTGTGCCACTTGCTTCCTCGTGACCGCGCATTCTAAAGGTCTTGAATTCCAAAAGAATCGGTCTTGGATTTTGTCTGATACGCTCAGCGAATTCTGAAACTGTCTTGTAAACTTCTAAAATATCGTTACCATCAATGATATGTGATTCCATGCCGTACCCATCAGCGCGGTCTGCGATATGTTCGCAACGGTATTGCTCTGTGGTTGGCGTAGAAAGCGCATAACCATTGTTCTCTACACAAAATAGAACTGGTAGGTCCCAGACAGAAGCTACATTTAAGGCTTCGTGGAAATCCCCTTCGCTGGTACCACCTTCTCCAGTAAAAACCGCTGTGGCTTTATTATTTCCTTTTAAAAGATTTGCTAATGCAATCCCATCAGCCACGCCCAATTGAGGGCCGAGATGAGAAATCATTCCAACTAATTTGTACTCCTGCGTACCAAAATGGAAGGAGCGGTCCCTACCCTTTGTGAATCCACCGGCTTTACCCTGCCATTGTGAAAACAATTTTTTTAAAGGGACATCTCGCGTGGTAAAAACGCCAAGATTTCGATGCATCGGTAAAATATACTCATCCTGATGCATAGCCATGGTCACACCCACAGAGATAGCCTCTTGGCCAATACCAGCAAACCACTTTGAGAGCTTTCCCTGTCGCAATAGAATGAGCATTTTCTCCTCGATCATGCGTGGTTTGAGCATGTGCCTGTAGAGAGTTATTAGGGTCTGGTCATCAATATGGTCTCGATTAAATGATAGTGCGGAATTATCCGAAGTGAACATGGTTTACACAGTTGAATTGATGAACCAAATGTAATTAAATTTTTAAAGGTTTTAAGCCACCTAAGTGCACTAGTCCGGCAAGCTTTAAAAAACCTTCATGGTCTAATTTGGGTCGATTGGAGAATTTCATCAGGATTTCTTTATTTTTGCTTAAGTAAGCGAATTTTACCCACTTAAAACTTCCTCAAAACAATGGAAAGAATACCAAGCGTTAACCTCAAGGATTTTCTCTCAGACGACCAAGATAAAAAACAGCAGTTTATACATGATATTGGCCAAGCATATCAAGATATTGGTTTTGTAGCCTTAAAAGGGCATTTTCTCAGTGACGAGTTGGTCGATAAACTATACGAGGAGGTTAAAAAGTTTTTTAATCTACCCGTTGAGAAGAAACGAAAGTATGAAATTGAGGGCATCGGGGGGCAACGTGGTTATGTATCCTTCGGAAAGGAAAGTGCTAAAGGTAAAACAGAGGGCGACCTGAAAGAGTTTTGGCATTTTGGCCAGTACGTTGAGGATGACCCAAAACGTGCTAAGCAATACCCTGAAAACGTTTACGTTGAGGAACTTCCAGAATTCAATGCTGTAGGAAAACAAACCTACAGAATGCTAGAAAAAACCGCAAAATTTGTGCTCAGGGCCCTAGCGTTATATCTGAAACTGCCCGAGACGTATTTTGATGGCTTTATCCACAATGGAAATTCCATTTTAAGACCAATACACTACCCGCCCATACTCGAAGAACCTGATAATGCAGTAAGAGCAGCAGCACACGGAGATATTAATTTAATAACCCTTTTAATGGGTGCCCAAGGGCGTGGGCTGCAGGTTCAAAATCATAAAGGCGAGTGGCTTGATGCCATTGCAGAACCAGATGAACTTATGATCAATGTAGGCGATATGCTATCTAGACTAACCAACAACAAATTGAAAAGCACGATTCATCGTGTTGTCAATCCTCCCCGTGAATTATGGGGCACATCAAGATATTCCATTCCATTTTTTATGCATCCCATAAGTGAAATGAAATTGGATGTACTTGAAAGCTGTATAAATGAAGAACATCCAAAATTATATGCCGATACTACTGCTGGGCAATTTTTAGACGAACGATTAATTGAACTTGGACTAAAGCAGTAGTAGTTAGTCTTTAGTAGCAATAATCAGGCGCAACTTACAGCTGATAAACTGAGACTGAGACTGCAAACTGAAAATAACTGGGACTGCAAACTGAAAAACATGGATTTACAAGACCAACTTAAAAACCTATTCCCCGACCACGAGCTAGAAAATGCGCCAGAAGAACCTGAAAATACAAACAGTGGTTTATGGATACAAGACGACCCAATCATCTGCAAATACGAAAAGCGCAAAGGGAAACCCATCACGATTCTTGAGGGTTATACGGGAGCTGATGCCGATTTTAAACAATTGACCAAAGCGTTAAAGCAAAAGCTTAGCGTGGGTGGCAGTTATAAAAATGAAAAAATCATCATACAGGGGGATAATAGAGACCATATTATGAAACTATTAAAAGAAAAAGGCTTTCAAGTTAAACGTGTTGGTGGTTGATGGGGAAAACACTTCACATTACCAATGGACAAGTCCTAACCGATTACCTTACAGAACTAGAAGTTGAAGGCGATTTCCTCACGTGGCACGAAATGTTATGCGAGGGACCGACGATTGCCCATATAGATTCTAATGAGTTTATTAGTTTGCGCAAGAAATTTCTTAAGGACTACTATGATATTGAGTTGGATGAAAATCAATTTAAAACCGAGCTTAAAAAGCTGAACGACGTTGATAGATATTCTGAAATCGTCCTTTGGTTTGAATATGATTTGTTCTGCCATATTAATCTTATCGCGGTAATGAGTATTATTCATCAACGCGAGATAAAACTACCACTTTATTTAGTCTGTAGTGGATGGGTAGATGGCGAAACTGAATTAAAAGGGTTGGGCGAACTCAACAAAAAGCAGCTATTAAGGCATTATGTAAACAAGATTGAGATGACCCCAGCGGATAGGGATTTAGCGATTTCCCTGTGGCGAATTTACAGTGGTAAAGACCATAATTTATTTAAACCGTATATTGTTAGTAAGTCCTCGTTTAAATACCTAAGTAATTGCCTCAAAGCGCATTTAACGAGATTTCCAGACTCAAAATCCGGTTTGGGCGTGCTTGAGAAAAATATACTCGATATTGTAAAAACCAAGGATATCAAATCAAGAAACCATCTTCTGGGCTATATTTTAAATTATCAGGGCTATTACGGTTATGGCGATTTGCAGATTCGTCGTAAAATTGAGCATCTGAGTTATTTCTTCAACGAGGCTGAAGACAGAATAACTTTAAACCGCATGGGCCATGAAGCCGTTTTAGAAACTAAAAACTACGCCAATCAGATTAACAACGCTATTAATTTTGGAGGGATAAAGCGCTTGGACTTTCAGTTTGACAGAACTTTAAATAAACTCGTAAAAACACTGTCTAATGCCAATTAAGGAAAGTGAACTCATATTAAATCCCGACGGTAGCGTTTACCACCTCAATTTAAGACCAGAGCATGTTGGCGATACTGTAATCACTGTTGGCGACCCCGATAGAGTTAATAGTGTAACCGCCCACTTTGACAGCATTGAATTTAAAATACAAAAGCGGGAATTCCATACCCAAACGGGTTTTTACAACGGTAAACGTATTACGGTTATTTCAACCGGGATTGGTACAGACAACATCGATATTGTTTTAAATGAACTTGACGCTTTGGTCAACCTGGATCTAGCCAAAAGAGAAGTTAAAAAGAACACTCGGTCAATTGACATCATTAGGATTGGCACATCTGGAGCAATTCAAGAGGATATCCCGATTGATTCTTATTTAATTAGTGAGAGTGCCATTGGCTTAGATAGCTTAATGCATTTTTACCGTAGTGAAGCGGTTCAGGACTATAATATGTATGAAGCCTTAAAGCTGCATTTAGATTTTGATAAGAGAAAATCTGCTCCGTATTGTATTAACGCACATCCTGATTTGATTGCCCACTTTAAAACAGATAAAACTATTTTAGGTATAACAGCTACCAATGTAGGATTTTACGGCCCACAAGGGCGAACGCTGAGATTGAAACTGCAGGATAAACATTTAAACGAAAGGCTTAAAACCTTTAAACACGACAACAAGCGAATCACCAATTTAGAAATGGAGACAGCTGGTATTTATGGTCTATCCCTCCTACTTGGCCATCGGTCTATTTCTATAAATGCAATTATTGCCAACCGGGCAACAGGAACATTTAGCAAGAAGCCTAAACAGGTGGTGGATAATTTGATTGTTTACACTTTGAATAAAATCGTAACTTTAGAATAATCAATAAGTAAGTTAAGTTTGAAAAGAATAAATATTGGTGGCGTACCAGAGCATTTTAATCTGGCTTGGTATTTAGATTTAAAGAGGGGGTCTTTTAAGGAAAAAGGTATCAACTTGAGGTGGAAAGATTTTTATGGAGGCACTGGTGAAATGAACCAAGCGCTAAGAACAGGTCACATCGATATGGCGGTCATTTTAACCGAGGGCATTATCAAGGACATCATTGATGGCAATCCCAGTAAAATCGTTCAGGAGTTTGTGAGCTCGCCGCTCATCTGGGGAATACACGTAGCCACAAACTCAAATTTTGAGAACGTTTCAGATTTAAAGGGGAAGCGTGCAGCTATAAGTAGATATGGCTCTGGCTCGCACTTAATGTCTTTTATAAACGCTGAAAACCAAGATTGGAATCTATCAAAGGATTTAAAGTTTGAGGTTATTAAGGATTTGGAAGGTGCTATCAAAGGTCTCTCTAGAGGACAGGCAGACTACTTTTTGTGGGAAAAATTTACAACTAAGCCAGTCGTAGATAAAGGGTTGTTTAGAAGAATTGGAAATTGCCCAACACCCTGGCCTTGTTTTGTTATAGCCGTTAGAGAAGAGTTACTTAGGGAAGACAAACAGTCTGTACAACATATATTAGAGATAATCAACAAAACCACAAAGGCATTTAAGGCCATACCACACATCGATGATTTGATAGCAAAGCGCTACGGGCAAAAGCTCGGTGACGTAAGAGAATGGTTAAGTATTACCGAGTGGTCCCAGGATTTGCCCTCAAAAGGTATTATTGAGACCGTGCAGGAAAAGCTACTTGAACTCGCTATTATTTCGAACAAGGTTGATTATAACAAGTTAATTCTGGACCTAAAGGATAACTAGTTTAATGTAATATACTTACAGATAAAAGTCCTATTTCTTAGATTAAAACGTTAAAATTTTAACAGATGTAGGTCTAAACTTTCGGTAAATGAAAAATTTAGTTACTTTTGACTTACCAAATCTTATGACAACTTTAAGAACTAATGAATTATGATAATCACTATAGCCATCATCTTATCTGGGTTAGTTGCTCTTAACTTCCTACTGTTAATATTTAGTTGTAATAAAAATACAAAGGCTAAACGCCAGGTCGTACATCCTACCTTGAGCCGGATTGAGCAAAATAAAAAATTAACCAAGGCTATACCTTCTACCCCTTTGGCCGCCACAGGTAGCTAATTAATTACCAATTGATTTTTTCCTTTCCTAAACGTTCTAGTATAGCATTAGTTTTAGTAAAATGTTTATTACCAAACCAATAGCCACGATTAGCGCTTAGTGGTGATGGATGCCCCGAGTACAAAATGTGATGCATTTTGGTATCAATTAATTTTGCTTTTCTTTTGGCAAACCCACCCCATAGTAAAAACACAATATCCTTTCTATTACTGCTAATTGTTTTGATTACAGCATCTGTAAACTGCTCCCAGCCTTTCCTTTGATGACTCGCTGCTTGATGCGCCCTAACCGTCAATGTTGCATTGAGCAGTAAAACCCCTTGGTTTGCCCAACGTTCTAAATTTCCAGATTTTGGATAATTTACATTCAAATCGGTCTCAATCTCCTTAAATATATTCACGAGTGATGGTGGATGGGCAACCCCATCGTTCACCGAAAAACAAAGGCCGTTTGCCTGACCATGACCGTGATAAGGATCCTGGCCAATAATTACGACTTTAACGGCCTCAAATGGGCAATGGTCAAACGCTGCAAAAATCTGATTACCCGGTGGAAAACAACGATGTGTTTTGTATTCCTGTTTTACAAATTCTATTAAGCTATTAAAATATGGTTTTTGAAACTCTGCTTCTAATTTAGATTTCCAACTAGGCTCAATATTTACACGCATTATAATCTTATTTAAAATTTAAAGTTACAATGCTCATTATTATTTTAAGGTGGTTTACAGTTCTTAATTTCTATTTTACTTCCCTTTTATAATTTTTATCTAACATAATCTTGGCAAAGTCTATAAGTTAGCTTGAAAACAAATCTTCAGAATAGCTACCTTTGCTGAAATTTTCAATTTTTCGGACAAAAAACGAATGATTCATATTCACGAGAAGACCTTAAAAGATTTAGAGTTTCAAACTGTTTTAGACCAGGTTTCAGAATTGGCAATTACAAGTATTGGCCGTTCAGAAATAGAAGCAATTGTACCTTACAACGACATAAGTGCCATTAAAAAATCGCTCATTTTCACCAACGAGTTCTTGGCATCATTTTACAACGACAATCGAATACCGAATCACGGTTTCGAGCCTATTTCAAAAGAGCTGCAGTTGCTGGGTATAGAAAATTCTACCTTAGAAACGCGAAGCTTTAAAAATTTGGTTTCCATATCTCTTACCGTAAATAGCATCTTAAAATTTTTTAAGAAGTTTAAGGAATACTATCCGTCACTGTATCAAAAATCATCGTTCATCGCTATCACAGCCCATATCATTGAAGAAATAGATAGTGTAATTGACCGTTTTGGAGAAGTTAAGGATAATGCCTCAGACCATTTATTTCAGCTTAGAAAGTCCATCAACTCGGTTAGGGGTAAAATTAACCAAAGTTTTACGAAAGCCATAAACACCTATCAAAACCTTGATTATCTGGACGATATTAGAGAATCTGTCATTGAAAACAAGCGCGTTCTTGCCGTTAAGGCCATGTACCGCCGTAAAGTTAAGGGCAGCATCATGGGTAAGAGTAAAACAGGAAGTATTGTTTACATCCAACCTGAAGCTACTTTTCAATACGCCAGGGAACTAAATAATTTGGAATACGATGAAAAGGAGGAAGTTGAACGTATTTTAAAACAGCTTACCGAATATGTAAGACCAAATGTGTCATTATTCAAAAATTACCAAACCTTCTTGACCCATCTTGATGTTATCTACGCCAAGGCAAAATACGCACAGTCGTTGAACGCTATAATGCCAAAAATCAATGAGGAAAAAATATATGAAGCTCGGGATGCATACCATCCACTGCTTTTTCTAACTAATAAAAAGGAAGGAAAGAAGACCTTTCCACAATCGATAAAACTAAGTAAGGAAAACCGAATCATCGTTATATCCGGGCCAAATGCCGGTGGGAAAAGTATTACGTTAAAAACCATCGGCCTACTTCAGGTCATGCTCCAAAGTGGACTCTTAATCCCAGTACATGAGACAAGTAACTTTTGTTTTTTCGATAAAATCATGAGTGATATTGGCGACAACCAATCCATCGAGAACCATTTAAGTACGTATAGCTACCGATTGAAACAGATGAATTATTTTCTTAGGAAATGTAACAAGAACACGTTATTTCTTATAGATGAATTTGGTACCGGTAGCGACCCCGAACTTGGTGGTGCCCTGGCCGAAACGTTTCTGGAGGAGTTTTATAATCGTGAGGCTTTTGGGATCATAACTACCCACTACTCCAACCTTAAGGTTTTGGCAAATGAATTGCCCTACATGCAAAACGCCAACATGATGTTTGATGAGAAGAGCTTGGAGCCTCGTTTTAAATTAGCGCTCGGTCAGGCCGGTAGTTCTTTCACGTTTGAGGTCGCCCAAAAAAACGGTATTCCCTACAGTTTAATTAATCGTGCGAAAAAGAAAATTGAACGAGGAAAGGTTAGATTTGACGCGACGATTGCCAAACTACAAAAAGAGCGCAGTAAACTAGAGAAAACCCAATTATCGCTCAAGGAGAATGAAAAGAAAAAACAAAATGAAGCCGATAAACTTGAAGAGGTTAATGCTAAAGTCCAAAAAAAGTTAGAGAATTTTCAACAGTTATACGATAGCAATCAACGCTTAATATATCTCGGGCAAAAAGTGAACGACCTGGCCGATAATTATTTTAATAACAAGAAGAAGCGAGTTCTTTTAAATGAACTATTTCGCTTGGTTCAGATTGAAAATTCAAAACGCAAGAAAATTTCAGCTAAACAGAAAAAAGCAGAAAAAGCTAGGGAGCGGCAGATTAAGAAAGAGGCAGAGCAGAAAGTAAAAGTCATAAGAAAAAAGAAAAAGGCCGAAAAAGAAAAAGCGAAGCCAGTTGAGAAACCAAAACCAGTTTTAAAAATCGGTGATCGGGTTAGGATGTTTGATGGTAAGGCTGTTGGGAGTATTGATGATATAGAAAAGGGAAAGGCCACTGTAAATTATGGAATGTTTACTACCAATGTCAATTTGGATTTATTAGAGTTGGTGGAGGCCGTGAAGTAAGTTTTGTCTTAGGTTTCTGGCAGATCGGTTCTTTAATTGGGCAATTGTAAGTTTTCAAATAATTTTTATAATTTGTAGAACTAGCCCAACCCTATGAAAACGAAATATTTACCCCTAGTAATTCTTTTGTTTTGGGCCTCTATTTAAAGTGCTCAAATTTCTGCTGAAGGTTAAAAAAATTGATTGATAGTCTTTAAGATGAACTCGTAAAACGTAAGGCTAAAGACACACTAACACTTAAGATACTCGCTGTTCTTCATGAAAAATTAATGTTCTCAAATCCAGGATTGGCAAAATCCTATCCCGAGGAGGAGTTTAGGATTGCGAATAATATCGGCAACAAAAAAACAAATTTGTGGCCTATATGCACATTGCCGATTAATTTTCAAACCAAGGTATTACCGACTCCTTTTTGTTTTATTACAATAAAGCGAAATCTATTTTTAAGCAAATCAAAAGCTCTAAGAGTATGGTATTTATAAACTACGCCATGGCAGATATACTTCGTAACAAAGGCCGCTACGAGCAAGCTATAGATATAACATAGAAAAACATCAAACTCATAAGAGATACCGAAAAAAAAGCCATTCCGTTCAAAATTCACTGGTGAACTATATGATGTTCTTGAAATGATTTACTTAAATAAAGGGGATTATAAAACTACACTGATTAAGGTACAAAACACTTTAGACCATTTTGATTATATCGACAATAAACCAACAAAGGCTGATGTTTTGATGACTATGGGGTATTTAGAATACACTTTGGAGAATTACCAACGGTCTCTCAAACATTTTAACTCTGCAATAAAGATTTATGAGGATTATGATGATGAGGTGTACTTATCTTATGCCAAAAACAATATCGGGCTTGTTTTTGCAGCCATGGGTAACTACAATAAAAGTAGAATTTGTTATGAATAAGCACTTTCTTTAGCACAAAACACAAATAACAAGGCCGCCATAGCTGAAGCTCCCCTTATTTTAGGGGAACTTCTGATTCAAAAAGAGTAATACGAAGCGGTCAAATATTAATAAGCGAAGCGAGCGCGATTGCCAAAGAAGAGCAAATCCAACTTCTATTTATAAATGCACAACGCAAATTGGCAACTATTGAAAACCATCAAGAGCAGGTTATAAGAGCCTTAGAGAGCATTGAAAGCGTCATTAAAATTGTAAAAACAAGTGGTGCCATGTTTGAGCTTTCAGAATTCTACAGTGATTGCGCAAATTTGTTGGAGTAGCTAAACATAGATAACGAGGGTATGTTTAATCTTAGAGCGTACAAAAAATAATGGACAGCCTATTTTCAATTGAAAAAGCCAAAGCGTTTATAGAATTACAAACCATATACGAAACAGAAAAAAAGAAACGGCAATTGCACTACAGCAGGAGAAGATAAACAAACTTAATGCTCAAGCCAAAACAAATAAACTTACCAAAACCCTCTACGGGATTGGTATGTTTTCATTTATAGCCATTGCAGGTCTCATCGGCTTCGGGTTTAAACAAAGAATGAAGAAAATTAAAATGGAGCGCGACAAGTTAAATGAAATATACCAACAGGAAATAGAGTTCAAGAAACAGGAATTAACTTCCAAAATATTACAATTAGTCCAGAAAAACACCTTTATACAGAAGTTAAAGTAAAACCTTGAAAAATAAAAAATTCGCTACCAAATATTTAAGGTTGAAACCCGTAGAATAGTGATGCTCCTTAAAAAACAGTATGCCGAATATGGAGACTGGGAAGTTTATAAATCTTATTTTCCCGAAGTTCACGATAATTTTTTTAAGAAGATACGCTCTATTTCAGATGGTATTACCGAAAAGGAAATTTGACTTTCAGCATTTTTAAGAATGAGCCTTTCTACCAAGAAATTGCATCCATATTAAATGTTATGCCAGACAGCGTTATGAAATTTAAATAACGATTAAAAAAGAAACGCAATTTAACCCGAGACGATGATTTAACGCAATTTTTAAATACCCTTTAGTATTTCTGCTTTAATTTTGTTTTGTGATTGAATCCATTCCAAACAAAAAAAAACTTATATTATTTGATGGTGTTTGTAATCTATGCAACTCGGCCATACAATATATTATTAGACACGATAAAAATGATGTTTTTTTATTTGCGCCATTGCAAAGCGAAATTGGACAAGAGGTCATCTCTAAATACAATATTAATACTGAAAAAACCGATTCCATCCTTCTCTACTCTAATGAAAACGGGCTATCTATAAAATCTACTGCGGCACTACAAATCTCCAGACATCTTGTTTTTCCGCGTAATTTAATGACCGGATTTTTAGTAATCCCAACGTTTATTAGAAATTGGGTCTATGATTTTATAGCAAGACATCGCTACAAGTGGTACGGCAAGAAAGAAAACTGTATGATACCGACCCCAGAGCTAAAAGCAAAGTTTTTAGATTAATCTCTTAAGTTGCCTACTCCTCCTTTACTAGGTTTGATTTGGATAGTCCCATCTCGTATAAACTAGCTTCAACGGCTTCCATCATAGGCGGAGGGCCACAAAGATAAACTGGCCTTGTCGTCTCTAAACCGTGCCTTTCAAGATAATCCTTATCGATATGTCCATGGTCAAATTGTTCGGTCTCCTCTTTTGACAAAATCAGATTAAGATTTTCCCCTAGCCACTCCTGTAGGTTATTCTTATAAATAATATCCTTTTCCTCATCATTTCCGAAGAACATTTTATTTCCAGATAATTCACCTTTTCTATTTAGGTCCTTTAAAATAGCTAAAAACGGGGTAACCCCCGCTCCACCAGCTATAAACGTCCCTTTTCCTCGGTAGTTGATAGCGCCCCAAGCGTCGCCAATTAATAACTGGTCGCCAACTTCAAGCTTTTCAATCTGTTCGGTTACGCCGCTATGGGAGGGATAAATTTTTATTGTGAATTCCAATTCATCATCATCTGGTAAACTTGTAAAGGTAAAAGGTCTTTTTTTGTTTTTCCAACCCTCTTTATCGATAGAAAGTTCTGTTGCTTGACCCGGAGTAAATGCATAGTCCTTAGGTTTATTTGTTACCAAATGCACCACGTTATGATTTACATGTTCTATTTTAATTAGTTCTATTTTATATTCCATATTAATTTTTTTATTTAATCGCTACTATTGTTTTGATACCCTCCAGATAATGCCTGCATCATCATCATTTACCAAAAGTGATCCATCTTTAGCAGAAGTGACTCCTACTGGACGGCCGTGCACCAAGCTTTTTTCCTCATTTGCGATAAAACCGGTAAGGAAATCTTCGGGCTGTTGCGGTTGGCCTTCTGAAAAAGGAACAAATACAACCTTGTACCCTGAAAAATTTGCTCGGTTCCATGAGCCATGTTGCCCTACAAACGCTCCGTTTTTATATTTTTCTGGAAATTGATCTTGGGTATAAAACACCAAACCTAATGAAGCCGTATGGCTCCCAAGTGGAACATCTGGAACTAGAGCAATATTTACCAGACTGTCGTGCGGCTCCTCATTCCACCTCGGGTCTTTGATATTACCGTAGTAACTATAGGGCCAACCGTACCATCCCTCTTTTTTTACACTCGTTATGTAATCTGGGACTAAACTGTCACCTAATTTATCACGCTCATTTACTGCTGTCCATAATTCTCCATTAACGGGATTCCAATCCATCCCAACTGGGTTTCTTAGCCCTGCGGCATATATGATTTCATCACTCCCGTCTAGATTAACCTGAAGTATGTTAGCGCGCCTTTTTTCTTTTTCCATACCCTGTTCACCAACATTGCTGGCAGAACCTACTGAAATATAGATTTTATCCTTAGCTTTATTTGTAATGATATTGCGCGTCCAATGGTTATTATATCCACTTGCAGAAAGTTCTACGATTTTTTCTCCTTTGGTAGTTATGTTATTGCTTCCCTCTGTATAAGGATAACGATATAGACCATCAGTGTTGGCTACATAGAAAAAATCATCAATAATCAACATACCAAAGGGTTGGTTTAAATCCTTGAGAAACACGTAACGTTCATCAACCATTCCATCGTTATCGGTATCGCGCAATAATCGTATCTGGTTGGCACTGTCTTTAGTATTAGCCTCAGACACAAAATAATCACCGTTGGGAGCTAGATAGGTCCATCTTGGGTGCTTTAAACTATCGGCAAACCTGTTAACCTTAAAACCCAAGGGCGCTTTAGGGGTTTTATTTTTTGGCCATCCAATAATCTTACTACGCTTGGTAACTGATTTAGAAGAATAAGGCGCATTGAGATGCAGCTCCCCTATTGCGGTTACCACTGTATCTTTACCAGTAGATGCAATTTGTTGCTTATTCGGCTCGGTTGGTTTCGTTTTACAGCCAAGAAACACAAAAAAAAGCACTAAACTTCTTACATATAACATCATAAATATTTATTAGGTAGTTTAATACTATTAGAACGATTAAGAGTATGTTATCGAATTGAAATTTATCCCAAATAAAAAAACCCTCACATGTTGTGGGGTCATTTTAAATAGCGCTTTATATGGGTTTTACCTTATAGCCATTTGAGAATCGTTGAGAACAATGTCCCTATTGGCCACTAAAATATCATCTTGCTTTGTTGGCTTTAGGATGTTATTGGCTCCCGCTTTTTTAAGTCGCTTTCGGCAATACTTTGTGAGATACGGGTCATCTTCAAAAAGAAATCCTTCAATTTCATATTCTGGCATATTGGGCTGTTTAATTACTGTATGAATATGTTTCATTTCATTTGAGCCATAATTTGTGCCTGGAACGAATGTATATAATGTATATTTTCCATTTTCATCGGTTTTGATCCAGGTTCGGTGGTATATGTATCTATCATATTTATTATTACCCCTTACTTCAAACTCACCATCCTCATTAGTTTGGTAAACAAAAATTATGACATCACCAGCAGGTGTTTTACCATCATTTTTATAGACCGTTCCTGAGATTTTAAGTTTTTGGGACGCTTCGGTGTATCCAGGAATGGTTGCGGTCGGCATGAGTTCGGTATCTCCATGCGCGTAAATTGGGTGGTTACTCTGGGCATATATGCTGTTTGAAATTATGGCTACTATGCAACATGCAACTAAGTTTTTTAATAAGGTTTTCATCGGGACTATTTTTTAATTACATCACAAATCTATAATAATCAACAGGTTAGTTTGCAAAAAACTATGTGAACGCCTATATATTTGCGACAAACTGAAATTAGATTCAGAAAATACCGATGAACTACAGGTTTGTGATTAAATTAAAGTGACATCTATTAATTCGAATATGCCTAAGAGAATAGTTTATGCTTCAAAGTGCGCAACGCATTAAGCGTACACTTTATACTTGTGGTGCCCTTGAAAATTTAATTTGTATTTGAGTTAATAAACGATTATATATAGCTAATTGTTTAATCGTTTAAAAAATATATTGTTGCTAATTAATACTAATGTAAAAATCAATCACTATGCTACAAGACTTAGGAAATGCGAATTTTGAGAACTATATCGGTGCAACCGAAGGATTCTCAGAAATCGCTTATCAATCAACCTCACATATCCTTACTTTGGGCTATGCAGTAATGTTAGCCGGACTTTTCTACTTTATACTTACCATAAAAAAAGTAGATAAGAAATATCAAATGTCGAATATACTATCAACGGTGGTTATGGTTTCGGCATTTTTGTTGCTGTTTGCCCAAGCACAAAACTGGACTACCAGTTTTACTTTTGATCCAGACCAAGGACGTTATTTTTTAGATCCTGAGGGTGATTTGTTCAACAATGGCTACCGTTACCTTAATTGGCTAATAGACGTGCCTATGCTCTTGTTTCAGATACTATTTGTGGTATCATTGACAAAATCGAAATTTTCCTCAATAAGAAATCAATTTTGGTTCTCTGGAGCTCTTATGATTATTACGGGTTATATTGGCCAATATTTTGAAGTAACAGACCTGACTAAATTTTTTGTATGGGGCGCAATTTCCACTGCTTTCTTTTTTCATATCCTCTGGGTAATGAAAAAGGTTATTAACGAAGGTAAGGAAGGAATACCTCCCAAAGGACAGAAAATTCTTAGCAATATCTGGGTGCTATTTTTAATCTCATGGTTTTTATACCCTGGAGCTTATTTAATGCCTTACCTAGCAGGTATTGACGGATACTTTTATAGTGAGGTTGGAGTTATGGCAAGACAATTAACTTATACCATTGCTGACGTTTCAAGTAAGGTAATTTACGGTGTTTTACTAGGTAATTTAGCTTTAGTGCTAAGCCATAAAAATAAGGTAGTAGAGCCGACGGCCTAAATCATTTAAATTTAAAATTTATAGAAAAGCGCAATCAGTAAAAGATTGCGCTTTTGTTTGTTTGATGTCTATTTGACTATTTTAAATCATCAATTGCTTTGCCAATTAACGTGTCTCCCTCAATGATTTCAAAGGTTTTGTTAATCGCCGCGTCATCGTGTAGAGACCTAACAAGGGTTTGCGCCACATCATCCCTACTAATGGAACCGCGCTTATTTAAATGTCTTGCGAGTTCTATTTTCCCCATTCCTGCATCATTTGTTAGGGCACCGGGTCTTACAATCGCATACTTTAAACCGCTCTTCTTTAAATACTCATCTGCCTCATGTTTGGCCTTTAAATACTCTTTTAAGTCCTCTGCCTGCTCTGGGCGATCTGCTCCCAAGGAGCTTAGCATAACAAATTTTTTAGAGTTGCTACGGTGAGCACTTTCAATTAGCTTTATAGCACCATCTCGATCTACTGCTTCAACTTTTTCCCCTCCAGAACCAGCGGCAAATATAATCTTATCGATATTTTTAGTTGTATGGGAAATATCATCTTCTAGATCGCCAAATACCGTTTTGATGTTTCTGTTTTCAAACTGCACTTGCTGCTCTTTTTTTCGAACCATTGCAATGGGTTCAAAATATTGTGATGAAGTCAATAATTCAACTACTTTTTTTCCAGTGGTGCCAGTTGCACCTGCTACTAATACATTTTCCATATTTATAATCTATAATAAGATTTGATTAAAATTAATCCTCATAAGATGCATATTAATCCAATAACCAATGTTAGGATAAACTTAACAGTTTAAGGTTTATTATCCATAAAATCAGTTATTTATCGTTTAATTGTAAATTGACTCCGTTTGTCCGACTAATGCCCAATTTCAGCCATTATTTTTTGAATGCGCTTATTCTCTACCTAATTTTGATTTGTACTTAAACTTAACCATTTAAAAAACAATTAATTATGGATGCAAATTTATCACTTTATAACCAAATCAATAGTTTATGCTATTGGCTATTAACTGAAAGTAATTACAAAAGTTCTGTTATATTAGATGCTGAAAAGGATACCTTTTTTGTAAAGGTTAAAAAAGGGGCACAAAATTACTACGCTTATAACATTAAGCAATTTAGCCGTAAGAATCCAAGGTTCTTGAATTTTGAATTGACCGCTATTGCAAATAGCCTACTTCATATAAAGGATTCTGTTGTAGAACGCCAAAGCCAAAGTGCCTAATTAATAGAAAATTTAAAATACAAAACCGCTGAAATCTTTTTTTCCAGCGGTTTTTTGCTATCAATCATTTTCAATTTATACTCACATCTCAGTATTTGAGGCCAAGTAGTAACTATCAACAAGTAAGCTGATTTAATAATCTCAGCTTAATTCAACTAAATTTTCTTTCAACACTCAGGATTTAAAACTTACAGTTTTTGTCTTTTTTCCCTTCGCAATTTTAATTTTATAAAGTGCGGTTTTTTCCTTACCCTTCTTATAGGAAATTTTACAGGTTGTACTTTCGGTTGTCCAATTTGGATATTTTATAGCAAGTTCTTTAGCAATATCGTAAGGCAATCTCATATCCTTATAACTTTCCGTGCAACTGAGTAATTTACCTTCCTTGTCATATACGGCTGTTATTTTATTTGATTTCTCATTGAATTTAACTTTATAGGTACTCTTTGATTTTGGCGCGTAAATGGACTCTTCGGTTATATCGTGATTTGCAACCAACTTTTGAAATTTGTCGATTCGTTTTGCAAATTTTTGATGAGACGAAGCTTTTAGGAATTCTGAATTAATTGCTTTCGTTTTTGATTTTGTTTTAAAAGTATTTGCATCGGTATAGGCCATCGCCATTTCGTTCTGAGCCGAAAGCGCGGTGGAAAAACCAATAAATAGGATTGCTGCAATACATTGTTTTGTAAAAGAGAAGTTCATAATCAATAGGATTTAAATTAGACGTTTTTGATATTTATTCGAGAAACCAGTTTTTAGTTTCAGTGGTACTAATTTAAATCGCTACTATTCTAAAAAATAAAATTGACCATAGACAGCTGCTCTACTACCAATAGACAATCTATAGACATAGACAAAATAAGATACTTAAAATATTGAATTTAAATACTTTATATATTTTGAATAAAGTTATCTAAATCGTCATTTTCTGAAAGATTTAATTTTTTCCTTAGTCTGTATCGACTCGTATTGACCGAAGCAATGGTAATACTCTGTAGCGTTGCGATACTCTTGCTGTTCATATTTAATCTAATAAGCGAGCATAACCTTATTTCGTTCTTACTTAATTTCGGGAACTTTGTCTTCAATTTACTGTAGAAGGCATCACTTAACTTGTCCAAGCGTTCGTAAACGATTTTTGTATCCTTATCGTAAGTGGTTTTATTTCTAAACTCCATTTCAAACTCCTTGAACAGTTGTTCTTTTGCAGATGGCTTGGCAGAATTTATCTGTTCTAACTTTGCTGAAATCCTCTGGACCCACTCTTGGTTCTGGGTTAAGTTGAGTGCAAAATTGGATAAATCCCGCTGCTTTGATTTTACCTCAGAATTCAATTTTTCAACATTTAACCGACTATTTTTCAGTTTCTGCTCGGCTAAGAGCTTTTCATTTTTGGCATTAACCAGTTGTTGTTTACGCCTTAAAACAGAAATAACAATATAATTATGAATATTGAGGATAACAGACCCGAAATTCAAAGTCTGGAACGTTGTCTCTTTATTTGATTTTCCTTTTGGATAGCCTCTATCTCTGATTTTAATGCCACGCGTTCAAGCGTTATTTCATTGAGCTCATCGTACCATTTTTTATCCAACTCTGCATTTACTTTTATCAAGCTGTCGCTATATCGTCTAATTTTTTAGAGGTTGCATAAGCCTCTTCTAAATTATTCTGGGCATACAGTAAATTTTCCTTGGCATTTAAGTATGCTAATTGGGACGTAGGCCTGTTAGCAATATTAGTTGTATCATTTTGTACAATAGTGGTTAATTGATTAATTACGTCTTTGGCAGTTTCCAATTGGTTTAATCTGATTGCTGTTTGCACGGATTGCGCACCGGCGCTGATTAACCGTTCAACATCGCGCTTGAGGGTTAATTCATTATTTACCGTTTTAAAAAACTTAAAATTCTTTCTGTATAGCTTAAGCGCTTCGCCAGGGCGGTCAGTATCAACGTAAACGTCTGCGATATTGTCCCTTATACTTCCAATTAATGAATGTTGTGGAAATTTCTGCTTCATTATGTTGCGGGCTTTTAAGAAATAGTCAAGAGCAGAATCCACTTCCTTTTTATGCCAATGATAGAATAATCCATAATTATTCAGCGCCGACGGGTAATAAACATAATCGAGGGATTTAGTGTAATCGAGATTTTTTTCATGATATAGCGCCGCACTGTCCATCTTATTGAGCTTAGCGTAGCTCTCGGCCAAAATACCAAGGGCGAAGGTGCGCATCCCAACGTATGAGGCTTTTTCCTCATCAGTCAATTCACTCTCGTGTTTTTCATAGTAATCTGAAAATTTTTTATAGGATTTTACGGATTCCTTCGGAAAACCGATTTTTTCAAACCAATTTAAGGCGTGTAGATAACTATTCAGCTTTAAGCGATGTTGCCCCTCGATACTTTTGAGTAAATCCATGCGCTTAAATTGGTTAGACAAATATTCCTGTAGTTCTTCGCCCGTAAAGGAGTTTCGTCTAAATGTCTTTATATCATTCTCAGGAAATGAGGACTCCATTCTATTACTGATTTCAGTATAGCGTTTATAAGCTTCATCGCTAGATAGGTTTTCATCTGTTTGCGCCGACGAAAATAGAAACAAACCAAAAACGAATACTATGAGAACGTTGTATTTGGACATTTTCAGTAAATATTTGCTAGGTAAAAGAAGTAAAATTGAACCACTAAGGCTTAATTTGGAAGATGTATAAATATATGTATTCTATGACTATTTACTAATAGAAAAGTGTATTTTAATCTTTAAATTAGATGCTTGTATAATTCCGCGAGTTTTAGGATGAATTTCTGCTATACTAAACATTCCAATAAATAAATTATGAGTAACATTTTTGGCTATCTTCTAAAGATTATTTCCTTTTTTGCCGTTTTGGCCATCGTTGCATTGGCCTTCGGGGTAGAGGTTTACGCCTTTAAACAAATCTATAAAACACTTAATGAAATTTTTATGGGATATAAAGGCGAGGACACAATCATAAAAGATAGTCTAAAAGCTTTGGACATGGTGCTACTCGGTGTCATTCTGTTCTCAGTGGCTACAGGTCTTTTTGAGCTTTATGTTAGTAAGATAAACAATCTACCGTCTTGGCTGGTTATTAAGGACTTGGATGGACTTAAGGCCATGCTGATTAAAATGGTAATCTTTATTATGGCGGTTTCTTTTACGGGCCGCATTGTAACTTATACTGAAGGTGTGAACATAGCATACATAGGCGTTGGACTTGCTAGTGTAATATTTGCATTAACCTTTTTTCTAAATAAAAAATAGTGAGTGTTTTGATTAGCCTGCTTCTTTTTACTTTAAACTTCTCTTAAAAAATAAAGACTCTCCAGATATTCTGAAAAGCCTTTATATTTAAATTCAACGATTATAAATGACCAGGTAATAACTTATCCTCATTAGCATAAAATTTTAGTTTTAAATCCAATGAGGTTCAATACCAGTTAATTAACGTGTAATTGACCGCTTTCTCCAATATCCTGTTTATTATCGGTTACTGCTCCCACTCCCATTTTTATAAGGGTTATTAATTTATTGTCTTTGGGCTCCCAGTAATGTGCGCTCAGCGGTTTTACCTTGATAGCAGAAAGATTGGGATCATCAATACCTTCAAACCAATTGTCATCTGCTGATGTGTACAGATTCTCTAATACCTTTTTATCGAGACTAATATGGGCCTCGGCGTACATTGACATAAAGGTCATACTTTTGGGACTGCTATATATCAATTCAATTTTATTGTCTTTATTGATATTACTATTATGCTCGCTATCTCTTCCGCTCAAAAACCAGATGTAACCCTCGTCATCAACCTTTTTTGTACTCATAGGTATAATATGCGATGGTTTTGAGGTAAGTTGGGTTGCCATCATGGCAAAATCTACATCATTAACAATGCTTTCAATTTTCTCTTTTGCGTCCTTGTTATATAAATTATTCATTTCAATATTATATTTGATTAAATTATTATACTTAATGCTATTATTGATTCAGATTCATGATAGCTTTTTCATTTACAAATTCCTTAATACCAAATCCCCCGTGTTCACGGCCATGACCTGAATTTTTCACGCCACCAAAAGGCATATTGGGCTGTGCCAGTCCAAACGAATTAATGAACACCATCCCGGTATCAAAATGAGATTTTGCCAATTGAATTGCCTTATCCTCATCCCTTGAAAAAATACCGCCTCCAAGACCAAATCGGCTATCATTCGCTATTCTCATGGCATCTTCATCGTCTTTTGCCTTAATTAATGAAGCAACTGGGCCAAAGAGCTCATCATCATAAGCTGGCTGGCCAGGTTTTACGTTCTCTAGAACGGTCGATGGGTAGAAGTACCCTTCATCGCCGGGAATTTTACCACCACATAGCACCTGTGCTCCTTTTTCAAAACTTCTTATTACTTGGTCGTGCAGCTTTTCCCTTAAATCCTTTCTGGCCATCGGTCCCATTTTTGAATTTTCGTCTGTAGGGTCTCCATAATTTATGTTTTTCATACCCTCTACAAATGCTTGTTTAAACTTATCGTAAACTGATTCTACCACGATAAAACGTTTTGCTGCAACGCAGGTTTCGCCATTATTATAAATTCTTCCCTTAACGCAGGTTTCTGCGGCCATTTCAATATCTGCATCCTCTAAAACTAAGTAAGCATCGTTGCTTCCAAGCTCTAATACGGTCTTTTTTAGATTTTCACCAGCTTTTTTAGCAATGATTTTTCCTGCTTCGGCGCTACCGGTTAGGGTGACACCTCGCACTAAATTATGTTCAATGATTTTATTTGATACATCGTGATTAATAATCAGAACTGTAAATAAGTGTTCTGGCAGACCAGCGGATTCAAGTATTTTCTTAATTTTTAGTGCAGAGCCTGTAACATTTTCGGCATGTTTTAATAACACGCCATTACCCGCCATTAAATTCGCAATAGCATATCTAATTACTTGGTAGGTTGGAAAATTCCACGGCTGGATTCCGTAAACAATGCCAATAGGCGCATACTGTATAATGCCTTTTCCACCTTCTGGCAGAGTTCTATTTTTATCCTTGAGTACCTCCTGCCCCTCTTTCGCGGTATAGTCACAGAGCGTTACACACAAATCCACTTCCTGCTCTCCTTGTTTTAATAGCTTACCCATTTCTGTTGTCATTAATTTGGCCAATTCATCACGGTTGTCTGAAAGTTTCTCACCGATTTTTTTGATGATTGATGCCCGATGTTCTAACGATTTTTGCTTCCAGCTCTCAAATGCAGTCTGACATTTCTCCACCTTAGAGATGGCTTCCTCAGCCGTCATTAAATCGTAGGATGTTATTACCTGCTCGGTAAATGGATTTATAGTTTCAATTTTATTTTCATTACCCATAGTGTACTATATTTATTTTAGATTAAAATAGGGGTTAATGAAGAATATACATGATGCAATCAAAACTCTAATTGACCGGATTGAGTGCAAAGCTTACAGCAAATCAAATGAATCAAAGAATGGATTGTTTAGCCCTGTTTTTTTAAAGTTTTAATATCATATTGAGCATTCAACCTTAATTGCATTTTTATGAATTTCAAAGTATGTTTTCTTGTGGTGGTTATTTTATGTATTGCAGAAACAAAATCTATTTCCCAGGAACTTGAAGATAGGGACAGTATAAGTTTCAAAAACGAAATTAGGGATATGCCTTCTTTCACAATTTACAAGAATAATTACCTCATTGCAGGAACCACCGTTGGAGAATCACCAAATGCAAACAATAGCGATGCAAAATTGAAAATAGGTTTTAAACAGCGATTAACAAATAAGACCCTCCCTTTTAACAGTTATCTTTTTTTCACCTACCAGCAAACGGCTTTTTGGGACGTTTTCAAAAAATCCTTTCCGTTTAGGGAAATTAATTACCATCCTTCACTAGCCTTAATAAAGGCACATTATAAAAAAGGGAAATACAATGGATTTTGGCAGTTTCAATTTGAACACGAAAGTAATGGCTTAGATGGAGACAGCTCTAGAAGTTGGAATCGTTTTTCATTGATATATGAGCGATTTTTAAGTGCAAAGCTTACAGGACGTCTAAAAATATGGGCGCCCGTAGGCAATGTTGATGACAATCCAGATATTACAGATTTTAGAGGCTTTCAAGAACTAAGTTTCGCGTACAAGTTTAACGAAGATTTTATTCTTGAAACCGAAATGAGAAAAGGATGGAGCTTAGATTTGAAAGGCAGCATCCTATTGGGCGCTAATTATAGAATTTCCAAAAGGTCAAACCAATTTCTCTATTTACAATATTTTTTGGGCTACTCTGAAAATTTGATTACGTACGACCAAAGTACGCATCGCATTCGCTTAGGGGTTGTTTTCAAGGATTTGTTCTTAAAATTTAAAGAATAAAAACTAAGGCCATTATTAGTTTAGAGGCTGGATTTTTCTTTAAGTTCAAGAGCGGAGAACCTACCGGTATATTCAATTGGGAAGCGGTTATTACCATTGAGTCTTAATGATGTTCGGCCGTTTGTAAATAGGTTTAGGAATATCCTATAACCTTCGTTTTTAGCGATAGTCCTAAATTTAAGTTGATAACCGTTTTTTTTCCTCTCAATTTCCAAATCATCGATAGTATTTTTAATCACTATGGAACCATCATCATTACCGTAGTGCCCGGCAGACATCTGTACTTCCCCGTAGTAAGGTAAATAAGCAAAAACCGAATCATTTTTTACCTTGAAATAATTGGGATTGCCAATAAGATTTATTTGATTGGCATTACTCCCTGGCGGGAAAAGACCTGCATTTTGAAGACTTACTAAGGCGTTTGTAGTTAGGGGTAAAGCCCAATCTGATTCGATTTCGAAATGCCTCTCATTAATTACTTCCTTCAATTGCCGCATTTGCTCTGGAGATGCCTTTGACTTAGGTGTAGCACATCCAAAAATCAAATAACCAGATACAATTAGAATAATATTTTGAAATTTCATCATTATTTTCTTTCTAAGTTAATAAAAATTAAAACATACAAGTCAAAAGAAAATCCCAAAAATAATATCCAAGATTTGCGTAACACTCATTGGATGTTGCTTACATCAAGATTCTAAATATACGTATTGGTCAATCTAATCAGATTAAATCAAAAACCTATGGCCAACCTGCGAGTACGAGCTATTGCATAAGCTCTAGGTTCATCTATATTCAGAAGTAAAGCCCTCAACCCTTAGACCATCTTCCAGGGTTAAAATCAATCCCTGGGCGGCTCGTTCCCCAGAGACCATTGCGGCATTAAGAGAAGCATTCAACATTTGGTCTCCTGCAAGGAAAATAGTAGGCTTTAGCTGCGTTTCTGTAGCCGAACAATCATTTTGTAATTGAACTAAATCTGGTAGGGCCTTTGGTATTTTATAGCGTTTTAAAAATTTAGCATCCTTAATTTTGCAGAACGTACTAAGCTCACTCTTAACTATTGCAATTAGCATGTCCTCCGTCAAATCATGATCTTTTACAACAGTTACGCTTAAAAGCTCGCTATTTCCCTTATTTCTGGGATTTAAATTATTATTGAAACAAATATTATTTATTAGGGCATCTTTATCGGCAACTAATCCAATGATGGCTTTATCAATATGCCTTTTTTTGCAAGTAAAATAAAGATTATCGCAAGATTTCCAATTGGTTTGGGTATTTAAATTAGAAATTAAGGATGCGGCTTCTGTGGCAATAATAGTAAAATGTGTGTTTAATTTTTTCCCTCCCTCAAGTTCAATATGATCATCATTAACTTTTGAAACATTGGTATTAAATATAAATTTGGTGTGTTTCAATTGATTTTTTAACTGGTCTGGTATCGCTTGAATGCCATTTTGTGGTAAAGTCGCCAAGCCGTCGCCAAACATTTTATAAACAAACTCAAACATTCTGCTAGAGGTTTGCAAATCAGGTTCAAGAAAAATACCCGTAAAAAAAGGTCTAAAGAAATTTGCTATGATGATATCACTAAATCCTTTATTCTTTAAATAATCTAGAGTAGTGGTTTCTTCAGAAGAAAATATTGCTTCAAGGCTTTTCTTTTTTAATTGTGAATTTAAGTTTAGAATTTTGAGCTTATCGCGCAAGCTTCCAATTTTGGCGGTCATTGTTGAAAAAAGAAGCGATAAATCCCTAAGGGGATCACCTATGGATACAGATTTACCATTTTTGAATATTACGGAGCCCGGCACAAATTTTTGAAGGTTTAAAGCCTCATAATCCAAATGTTTTTTAGCCATTGGATAAGCATCCAACAATACTTGGAAGCCTTGATCTAGTTGATGGCCGTCAACAACATCGGTTTTTACACGACCTCCAACGCGATTGGCAGCCTCTATAATTGTTGGTTTGTAGCCCTTTGCTTCGAGCGTTTTGGCAGCGATAAGTCCACTGATTCCCGCACCAACGATATGTATTTTGTACTCTTCTCTTTGCATCTATGATTGTTTAGTTTTGGAAACATCAAAATAAAACCGCCCTTAAAATTTTCGTTGTATTGCCGTAGCTTGTTGTCTCATAATTTCTTGTCATTAATTGTAGTAGTTGAGTAAAACCATAAAACGCCTTAAGGCTAAACATTGCGATTTCAATAAAAACGAATTGAGTATAGTTAATATATTAAAGATAGGTTATTCTAAAAAGAAAGCCCAAAATACCTTATGAGTATTTCGGGCTTTATGACATTTTAATAGGAGTTTAAGCCTCTCCCCTCGCAGGATAATCTTTTTCTTGAACAAAATCTATAGCCGTCAAGATTTCGTCAAAACTAGGTCTTGCAAAGGGCATGCTCTGAATCGATGAACAATACAAATTTCCATCAGGCTTAATTAAAAATAGGCCTGGCTCAAAGAAAGTATCGGGCTCTTCATCACTAATGCCCTTTGAAATAAACAGACCAAATTCGCGAGCTTTCTCAATTGAAAATTCAAAGCCAATGGGTATGTCGGGTATATCCCAGGAATCGTAGGTTTCCTTTCCTAGTTTTTCGGTGTTGGCACTAATGCCAATAACGTTAACGCCTCGATTTGTAAATTTATCTAACTTACTCTGTAGTTCTTCTAAATATTTTTTACAGATTGGGCAATGCTTCCCTCGATAAAAAGCAACCATTGTAAAATTTTCGGGTGTTTGCTCACTCAATTTCCATTGGGTATCGTTTACTAAATCAACATCTATTTCAGGTACTTTTGTTCTTGGTTTAATCATTGTCTTCATTTTTTACAGAATCATCATCCTGTGGTATTAATAATCCAGATATATTATGTACAGCCCCGTTTGTGGCTTCTGTATCCAACTTTAGTATAGTATGCTCATTCATTAATTCGTCGGTAATCACAATTTCCCCATCTTCTTTTACGAATGACAAATAGGCACCCTGCTTTGTCTTTAACCTGTAAACCTCCTTATCGGCGGGAAGTACACTGCTCTTTAAAACTGGTCCGGTAATGACCCTGTCAACAATATGATAGTTAATAATGTTCCGTAATTTTTTTTGACGCTCTTGCATACTTAAACCGTCCAATTCATTGTTTAAAATCGTATTAACGTTAAAATCATCGGGTGCAAAAACGGTAACGTTATCCAAAGCTTGAAGTTCATCAAACATATTGGCCATATTCACCAATTTTAAAAAACCGTTGTAGGCAGGGTTAGTTTCCAACACTTCAAAAAGAGACGGTTTTTCACCAAACTCCCTATTTGGTGCCATATCACCAGAATCTTCCATAATTACTGGATTGGTTTTTGGGTCGCCTTTACAGCTAAACAGCAATGCAACTACTAGTAGAGGTAATAATATCTTTTTCATTTTTTGGTTTTAAATTAATCTTCTTTTTCTATATCGACAATCTTTAAAGGTTGGATTTTCGGCTTTAGTTTTAAATATAAGTCAATTTGTGGTTGTCTTAAAATATTCTTTACCCTGAGCGTTTCCTCAGCTTGTAAATTTTTTAAAGCGTTAAGTTGTGCTTTTCCCTCTTTTGTGTCAAGTATCCCTTGCCTTAATATTAAAAAATCTTCAACGGTAGTTTTAAAAAGTTGCTTTTCCTTATAGGTCATTGACAATTCTTCATCGTATTGATCTGTAATATTATCTGCGACACTTTCGATAGATTCCCCACCATCTTCTATGGGCGGATAACCTTGCGAAAAGGATATCATAGATATACCGGATATTAAATACAATAATAAACTCTTCATATCTTCATTTAAAATTATATATCTAAATTAAGCTTATCACTAGCTATATATGATTCTAATAGATAAAAATATTGACGGGAATACAGAAATAGGCTGGTTTAGGGCTAATCTGATAACTACCTAAGTTTGAAATTTTACAAAAACAAACTATAGATGGCATAGTATAAAATATCATCAAATTAATGGTAATGTGAGGTTATTGTTTGGAAATAGAGAATAAAACTTAAAACCAAAACTTCAGAAAAATAAGTCTAGGAAAGGGCATTACCGGCCGCCACTTTACCTAAGCGAAATGTTTTACGATACGTGATTAGTAGGCGTTGGGCTTTTAGAGATTATATTATTTGAAAGCTGGTAGCCTTTAATTATTCCTCTGGTGGATGCCCGTGGATTTGTTCAAAAACCTCATCGAAATTCTTTCGCAAATAGCTGTTTAGCTTTTTCCTGTAATCTTCTCGCAGCCATTTAATAAAATTGTAGGTGCTTTTGCTAATGCACTTAGCATAAACCTCAATCCGGGCATCGATATCCTCTCCTAGCATTTTTGCTAAACCCAATGCATCATAGATATCCTCACTGTTTTCAATACAGATTTTGGCATGCTGTTCAATTGAGCGTTCCAAGACCACTTTTGAGGATTCACCTTTAAACGTTGCATCCTTATACACCTGCCTGATATCAAAATAAACCGTGTTAGAATTCGAAAATTCCTGACGCAATTCCTCTGGCATTTCGTGCCTAAACTCGCTTTCAATGGTTTCGTCATCCTTAATTCTTCCAAAGTAATATTCAGGATTTCTAAAAATAGCACCCCAATCTAAATCGGCTCCCCAGGGTCCAAATCTGTAATAATTATTACCGAGGTCAATGACGGTAAATTTGGACTTATTGTTTAATATACGAGACCCACGACCAATCATCTGGTAGTAAAGCGTTAGTGATTTGGTTGCACGGTTAAGAATAATGGTATCAATTGTGGGTTCATCAAATCCCGTAGTTAAGATACTTACCGAGGTTAGGATGGCATCGGGCGTTTCGTGAAACCATTTTAAAATCTGTTTACGCTGTTTTTTTGTAGCCGTATTATCCAAGTGCATGATTTGTAGGCCCGCATCCTTAAATGTATGGTATATCATAATTGAGGTATTGATACCATTATTAAAGATTAGCGTTTTTTTCCCTTCGGAATGCTTTTTATAAGCATCCAAGGTTTTTTGGAGCATGGCGGGACTCGTGTATAAATCCTCAGAGGATTTTACCGTATAGTCGCCGTTACTGCCAACTTCAAGGGACGTAAGTCCCATGTCGTATTTATGCACTTCTGCGCGAGCCAAAAACTCGTTCTCAATAAGTGCTGGGATAGATTCGCCAGCAATGAGTTCATCGTAGTTGGCTTTCATTGGCAAATCCTTATTCGAGCTTAAAGGGGTTGCAGTCACGCCAAGTATAAACGAGTTATCAAAGAACTTGAATAATTTAGTGAATGAATTGTAGTGCGCTTCATCAATAATTACCAAACCAACATCTGAAATATCAAGCTTATCATCGTTTAACCGGTTATTTAGGGTTTCAACCATAGCAACGTAACAGCTGTAATCTTCTTGATCATCTAGATTTGCCTTGCTATCCACAACCTTGTTGGTGACCCCAAAACTGGTTAGCATTGCCGAAGTCTGCTTGCAGAGCTCAATGCGGTGCGTCATGACCAAAACTTTTTTCTTATGCGTTTTTAGATATTGGCGCACAATTTCAGAGAAAATAACCGTTTTACCCCCACCAGTGGGAAGTTGGTACAATAGGTGATGGTCATCTGGAGCGTTTTCAAATTTATCAAAAATTTGGTCTATTGCTCCCTTTTGGTAATCATATAATTCTTTATCTGTTTTCTTGTCTAAAATCCCTAATTCTTTCTCGGTCATGCGTAGTTTTTCATTTTTGCAAAATTAAAGACTAAACCTTTTAACCACGAATGATTTCGGCGGAAATTTTAAGACTCAACAATAGTTAGCTTTCACGCTCCATGGTTAAATGCTCAACCGTGCCATCAAACTCCTGATCGCCAATGGAGGTTAAATACACGTCAGAATAGACCTTTGTAAAGTGCGCGCCATAAAATAAAATCAAGCTAGAATAAGAAACCCAGAGCATAACCAAGATGATAGAACCCGCAGCACCGTAAGTAGAACCGGGCTGCATGGTACTAAAGTAGATAGCTAGGAGATACTCACCAATGACGAAGAGTATGGCGGTTATAGCAGCCCCGACCCTTACCGCTTTCCACCTTAGCCTTTTGCTCGGTAAAAATTTGAACATAGCGGCAAAAAGTATATAAATAAAACCAAGTGAAAGAATAATATCAAAAAGTACTATAAATTGAAAAAAGAATTCGGGCAATAGCTCATCAATACGCTTACTAAATGTACCTAAAAGTGAAGATAATATAAAACTCACAAGCAAAAGAAAGCCTATAACTAGAATAAACCCAAAACTTTTAAGTCGGCTTACAAGTATGGCAATAATTCCATTAGCGAATTTTGGCTCTGTTTTCCAGATTTTGTCAAATGACGACTGTAATTGAAAAAACACACCGGTTGAACCATAAATCAAGGTGGAGATACCAACTATTGTAGCAAAGACCGATGTTGATTTATTTCCTTGATCTACAATCATCTCTCGAATGCTATCGGCCGTATCCGGCCCCAAGGCTGAGGATATTTCACCAAGAAGCTCTCCTTGAACGATATCTTTTCCCCAAATGCTCCCCACTACATTCAAGATAATAATCATTAAGGCTGGTAACGATAATATCGCATAATAAGCCACGATTGCGCTTAGCCTAAAGGGCTCATCGTTAAGCCAACTCTTTCCAGAGGTTAACAGTAGCTTTGGCAAATGGCTAATCCTAAAAGATTTTTTTTTAGACATATCAATTCTTCAATTTCCATGAATTTACAAAGAGCTCTAAAGTTTCTAGGCAGATAACATTGTAAACAATTGTTAAATATAATGGTTCGGTGTAAATCGATAGGACTATTTTAAACGGAGTCAATAAATTTTTAATGAAAGCACGTATTAGTTCTTTTAAATACGTTCTTTAGGTCACATTTCAATTAAAACAGGTCATTCATGTTGAAATTGAATTCATAAACAAAACTTATTTAGATAAAACGCCCCTTTTGAGGAGCAGTATAAAGAAAAGAAACTATGAACACAACATCCATAATTTTAAAAAAGCGACCACAGGGCAGACCACAAGAATCTGATTTTGAATACAGACAGGAAGAGTTGCCAAAAACGAAAGAAGGACAGGTAAGATTAAAACTGAAATATCTATCAGTTGACCCTTATTTACGAGGAAGAATGAGCGATTCAAAATCCTACGTTGAGCCATTTAAGCTCGACGAGCCAATCGAGTCTCTAGCCGTAGCGGAAATTACTGAATCCAAAAATGAAGACTTCAAAAAAGGAGATCATGTAGTTGCGGAACTCCCTTGGACAAGGGAGCAGAACCATACTGGAGAAAACCTTAATAATGTAAATAATAATCAAGTTTCTTATTCAGCTTATTTAGGTATTTTGGGAATGACAGGTCTGACGGCCTATTTTGGACTTACTGAAATTGGCAAACCCAAGGAAGGCGAAACAATGGTTGTTTCGGGAGCCGCTGGGGCTGTTGGCAGTACCGTAGGGCAACTGGGTAAAATTATGGGCTGCAAAGTAGTTGGGATTGCAGGCTCTAACGAAAAAATTGATATGATAACTAAAAGTTTCGGTTTTGATGCTGGTATAAATTACAAAACCACAGAAGATATGAAACAAGCCATTGCTGAGACCTGCCCTGATGGTGTAGATATTTACTTTGATAATGTTGGCGGCGAAATTTCAGATGCCCTACTTTTTAATCTAAACCAATTTTCAAGAACAATCAATTGTGGTGCAATTGCCGTTTATAATGATACAGAACTACCAACCAGTGTTAGCGTTAGACCTTTTCTAATAAAAAAGAGCGCGCTTATGCAGGGATTTATAGTTTCAAATTACTCAGGAAAATTTGATGAAGGGCGTAAAGAGCTATCAAATTATCTCAAACAAGGCAAGCTTAACCACGAAGAGACTATAATAGAAGGCTTCGATAATGTTATAGATGCTTTTCTCGGGCTTTTTGACGGGGATAATAAGGGAAAGATGGTAGTAAAAATCTAAGATTATAGGACTCAGGTTCCTTAACACGTCGTCTAGGGAATGATTCGATTGATTTTTATAAACCTGATAAAGTGGTATTATCTTATCCTCCAAAGGATAAAAAAATAGCTTGAATTCCGATTCAAGCTATTTTGATTTTGTAACTAAACAACCTTCTATTTAAGAAGCCCTTAAGGATTCCATATCAATAACGAAACGATATTTTACATCAGAGTCCTTTACTCTTTGATAAGCCTCATTAATAGTATTTATATTTATAAGCTCAATATCACTGGTAATATTGTGCTCACCGCAAAAATCCAGCATTTCCTGGGTTTCCTTAATTCCGCCAATTAAGGAACCGGCCACGCGCTTTCTTCCCATAATCAAATTACCACCGTGCATTTCCTCTAAGGGCTCAATGGCACCCACCATTACCATGGTTGAGTCTCTTTTAAGCAATTCTAAATAAGGATTGATATCGTGTTTTACCGGGACGGTGTTAAGTAAGAAATCGAAACTCCCCTTATGTTTTTTCATATCATCGTTGTTACTTGAAATTAAAACCTCATCGGCTCCAAGTGATTTTGCATCATCTGCCTTATCTGGAGAGGTTGTAATCATTACAACATGTGCTCCCATGGCGCTAGCAAATTTTATGCCCATGTGACCAAGACCACCCAGACCAACTACGCCTACCTTATCCCCGTCGTTGACACCCCAATGGGCTAAGGGCGAATATGTTGTTATCCCTGCACATAATAATGGTGCAGCCCCTTTTTCGTCTATAGTGTCAGGAACATTTAATACAAACTCTTCCCTAACTATAATCATTTCAGAGTAGCCGCCGTAAGTGCGCTCACTAGTATGCTCATTTTTGCCATTGTAAGTGGCAACCATACCATTTTCGCAAAACTGCTCTAGATCATCCTCACAAGCATCGCAGTCTAAGCAAGAATCCACCATGCAACCAACACCTACTAAATCATCCTTCTTGAAGGTTTTAACGTCTTTACCGACCTCTACTACTCTACCAATAATTTCGTGTCCAGGCACCACGGGGTATTTACTATTGCCCCAGTCGTTATCAACTTGATGGATGTCACTATGGCAAACACCACAGTAGGTAATTTTTATTTTGACGTCGTTGGCCTGTAGTTCGCGACGTTGTATATTCATTTGCTTTAAATCTGCCTGTTGTTCTTGTGCACCGTATGCTTTTATTTGTGTCATGTTGTGTTTTTTAATTATTCATTTAGCTTGGTTATGAAATTTTCATGCTTATGATAATTTCTCAATAATCGATATAACCCTCTTTTCCGGAAGTATAAAACAAGTCTGCATTGGGTTCTCTTAAGTCTTTTCCATTTTTGAATTTCTCAACCAAATCAGGATTGGCAATAAATGCGCGACCAATGTAAACCAAATCAAATCCATCGTCTAAAACCTTCTTAGCTTTCTCCTCAGAGTCAATATTGCCTCCGGTTATTACAGTACCTGCAAAGAATTTCTTTATTTCTTTTTTTATATCGGTTTTAAAATCTGGTGCTCCCATGGCTTCCCTGTGATCTACTAAATGGATGTAGGCTATATCCAGAGCTCTCAACTCTGATGCTAAATACAAGTACATCTCTTCTAAATCCTCATAGTAGGGTTCAACGTCATTCATGGCGCCATAGGGCGAAAATCGAATACCAACTTTATCCTCTCCAATTGCCGATACAACCTTTTTTACTGTTTCTATCACAAACTTGGCTCTATTTTTAAAACCTCCTCCATAGTCATCATCGCGTAAATTTGATTTTGGATTTAAAAATTGTTCCATTAAATAACCATTTGCAGAATGGAGTTCAACGCCGTCAATCCCCGCTCTAATTAAGCTTTCTGCACTATCAACAAATTCTTTTTGTGCATGTTCTATATCAGCTAGGGTCATTTTGGTTGGCGTTTCATGGTCAACCTCCCCTTTTTCATCGGTGTACATTTTACCGTCTGCCTTAACTGCGCTTGGTGCTAAAGTAGTCGTATTCCCAGGCATATTTTCCTTTGCTGTAACCCTGCCACAATGCATAAGCTGCAAAAAAAATTTTCCTCCATTATCATGTATGCCCTTCGCAATTTCAGCCCATCCATCAATTTGTGCAGGATCGTATGCCCCTGGAATCCTAGGGTATCCCAAACCATTTGGAGAAGGTGACGTACCTTCTGAAATAATCAATCCCGCACCCGCTCTCTGGGAATAGTAGGTTTTCATTAAATCATTTGGGAGATTGTTAATGGCTCGGGAACGCGTCATGGGAGCCATAACTATCCGGTTATTCAAGGTAATATCTTTTAACTGGTAAGGTTCGTATAAACTCATTATATATATTTTAGATTTGCTCGAAGATATTTACTTCTTGCCTATTTACTTAACCCTAACACTTATAATTATAACGTTATGCCTGATGCAATGCTAGACTCCTAATTATATGAGAGACATTTTGATTAATAAGAGCTAATTTTAAACATTGCTTAAAAGTACCTTTAATAAAAACCGTCATGCAACAAAACGAATCTCCAGAAACCATTGCCAAATTATTCAGGGATTATCTTGACTCAATAATTGACCAGCTACCAAACATTGTTCTTGCCATTATCATCATTATACTCGGTACGTTAATTGGCTCGTGGATAGGGCGATTCGCAAGGCGAAGAATTTCATTAAGAACCCAAGACCCCTTAATGAGCCGCTTTTTGGGCCAAGCTATTAAATATACCCTAATTGTATGTGCGATTATGCTGGCATTGCGTGCAGCTGGTCTCGGCGGGATTGCAGCGGGAATATTAACAGCTGCCGGAGCCAGCGCGGTAGTTTTGGGTTTTGCCTTTAAGGACATTGGCGAAAACTTCATATCTGGGATTATACTAGCCTTTAGCCGACCTTTTGATGTCAACGATACTGTTGAAATCGGAAATAACTTTGGTAAGGTTAAGGCTTTGGAATTTCGTTACACCAAATTAAAAACCTTTGATGGTAAGGACGTTTACATCCCAAATAGTGATGTATTGACTGAACCCGTAACAAATTATACTGAAGACGGTTTTTTCCGTTGGACATTTATAATAGGTATCGCTTACGAAGATAATATTGAAGGTGCAAAAAAAACCGTATTAGAGGCGCTTAGAAAAGAGCCAACCGTCATAGAGGATGCTGAACACGAAAATTTCGTGATTGAAGACGAATTGGCCACCAGCACCGTGAATCTAAAGGTGTTTTTTTGGGTCGATACCAAGGATTTTAGGCGAATGGCACTCATTACAAAAGGTAATGTAGTAAGAAATGTAAAAGAAGCCTTAGAGGAAGCTGGGTTCTATATGCCAGCAGATATCCAGGAAATTAAGTTATATGGCGGCGAAAAGGAATTCCCAGTGAGACTTGCAGAAAAAAAACCCCAGTCCTCATAATCGTGCATCTGTATTAATGTTAAATGCTATTGAGCTATTTAAAACTTTAGGAATCAGTTAGCTTTACATAAACCACAAAATCAAATTATTATGTTAACCATTATACTAAATATTTTATTACCGCCATTAGCTGTGTTTTTAAACCATGGATTAGGCTCAGAATTTCTTGTTAGCTTACTTTTAACGTTAATCGGTTGGCTGCCTGGGGTTATTTATGCATTTTATGTGAACTAAAAACATTTAAAATTAATATTATGAAAGATAAAGAAAAGGATAAAAAAGACTTACCGTATAATCCAGAAATAACTGAGGAGGATTTAAAGGCTATTGGTGACAAGGATGGAAATCTTAAACAAGAGTTGAGTGATGATGAATTGCTAAAGGAGCGACAAAAAGCAGTCGATTTTACCGGTAAAGATTTAGACGTTCCCGGACGTGATTTACCAGCGCAAAAAACTAAAAAAACAATGAAGGATGAGGAAAATCAGTTATACGCCCAAGGTAGCGATCAAAACGAATCATTGGAGCGGACGGATGAGCATTTGAAATAAAAAAGATTGAAGTTCACTAATAAAAAAAGGATTGAATAATTTTCAATCCTTTTCTCTTTTTAAATGATAGTGGTAATAAACCACTAACTTAAATCACTCATCTCACGACCATCTTTTCAAGCTCAGCCCTTGAGACCGTTTTGCCGTACAAACTTTGGTCGGGATCCATTTGCTTGGTACTAGTTAAATCACCTACATAAACCGAATCAAACCCAATATCCTCAATTAATTGTCGAGTTTTATGTTTACTATCCTCATCTTGTGCAGCGTAAGGGATGGCAATTTTATCTGTGTCCCTCCAGGCCAAGGTTTTTAAATGTTCTGCTTGTATGGTATTAAAGGCTTTTGCAGTTTTGGCCGTGTTGAATTTCATCGCGGTATATTCTGAAGCGTTGCGATTACTCTCCCTAATATCTTTTGCCATTTCACCATCCCTTTCCGGGTACGGGTTTGTAGCATCTATAATGACTTTATTGCCATATTCACCCGCGTACAGTTCTGATAGCCTATCAATCGCCATAAATGGTGTTGCCAAGAGGTAAACATCGGCATTTGCCTCAAAAGCTTCTTCTATACTTACAGCTTTAGCGCTGCCCCCGCTTTCCCTTACCAAATCACCGAGTTGCTCGGGGTGCCTTGAACTAAACAAAACCTCATGTCCTGCCTTGGTCCAATGCTTTCCAAGATTACCTCCAATATGTCCACTTCCTATTACTCCTATTTTCATTGTATTTATTCTTTGATTAGAATTTAAAATTGCAATTAAAAAATAGAATTTCTCAACGGCATAGCATTATGTTTTAACTCAAATAAACACTTAAAAGACAGATTATGTTTTTAAAACATCTAACATTGCTTTAGATTTTACCAAACATTCCTCATACTCCTTTTTTGGATTACTTTTTGCCGTGATAGCACCACCAACAGAAATTGACGCGTATTTTTTTTCTAGGTCATAGAGAATACTTCTTATAACTACATTAAAGTCAAAATCTCCATTAGGTGTAAAATAGCCAATTGCTCCTGAGTATAGACCACGTTTGGTCTCTTCTAATTCCTCAATAATTGTCATAGCCGAAATTTTAGGCGCCCCGGTCATGCTTCCCATAGGAAAGGTCGTCTTGAGGATATCAACCGGGTGAGTGCATTTTTCAACTTCTGAAGTAATCGTGGAAATCATCTGGTGCACCTGCTTAAAGGTATAAACCTTGCATAGCTCCTCTACCTTAACGCTCCCTTGTTTTGCGGTTTTCGCCAGATCGTTGCGCACTAAATCCACAATCATAACATTCTCACTGCGCTCCTTGGGATCATTCTTTAAATTTTTCTTTAAAGTCTTATCCTGCTTTAAGGATTTTGAACGCTTTGAAGTGCCTTTAATAGGTTGGGAAATTACTGTATTACCTTCTTTTCTTAAGTATCGTTCTGGAGATGCCGACAATGCAAAATTTACATTATTTTTAAGAAACGATGCAAATGGCGGCGTAGAGATTGCATTTAGACTTAAATATTTTGCTATGGGATTGATATTAAGGTTTTCAGCATAAAATTCTTGACAAAAATTAGCCTCGTAAATATCGCCCCTGTGAATGTGGCTCAATAAAGTTTCAACTTTAGCTATATAGTCGTTTTTCGAGATTCGGGATTTAATGTCAATATTATCGTTAGAATAATCATCTATAGTAGGTTTGATATCGGTGCTTTGAATCGCTTTCAAATAGGTCTCAATAGCATCAGCCACCATCCCTAAATGATGTACTTCAAGAACATTTCCTTTTAGAAAAAAAATAGTCTTTGGTTGAAAGAAAAATAGTTCTGGAAAATTTAAACCATCAAAGTTGTTAGAACTTAGTGCCTCTACATCATTTTTTAAATCGTAAGCTAGGTAGCCAAAAATCCAGTCATTAGTACTATTTTGATAATCCTTTAATTTTTCAAATGCGTTTTCAAAATCGGTTTGAATAGCTGTTAGGGCATCGACTGCAAGAACAGCATCGTAGGAAGAGTTTTTCAACTTAAAATTATTACTGTCCAGCCACAGAACATGCTCAAATTGCTGTGCCCATAACAGCAGCTTTTGCTTGAGTTTTGATGGATTTAAAATTTGATGCCGATGGATGTGTCTCAATAGGGGGTAATTTTAAAACCAAAGTACCGAATTAAAGACGTCAATAACAAGTCTATTATTCGAAAGTAAAATTTACCTTTGCCCTATGGAACCCAATCAGAGCTTTCAAGACCTAAACCTTAATACGCCACTTTACAACGCCCTGGCTGATTTGGGTTTTGAGCGACCCACTCCAATACAGGCAGAGGCCTTCAACATCGTAGCATCTGGAAGGGATGTTGTAGGGATTGCACAAACCGGAACGGGCAAGACCTATGCCTACATGCTGCCGATTTTAAGGCATTTAAAATACAGCCGCCAGGAAAACCCCAGAGTGCTCATTTTAGTGCCAACCCGTGAACTTGTGGTACAAGTGGTTGATGATATAAATAAACTTGCTGCTTACATTAACATTAGGGTTCTTGGTGTTTACGGTGGTACCAATATCAACACCCAAAAACAGGCGGTGGCACAAGGTCAAGACATTATTGTAGCCACACCGGGCCGTTTATTTGATTTGGCGGTAAGCAGGGTGTTACAGCTTAAGTCTATTCAAAAATTAGTCATAGATGAGGTGGATGTGATGCTGGATTTAGGCTTTAGGCACCAACTGCTCAATATTTTTGACGTGCTACCAAAACGCATGCAGCACATTATGTTTTCCGCCACCATGACCCAGGATGTTGACGAACTCATTACCAACTTTTTTGTCAAGCCAGAACGAATCACTATCGCGGTATCTGGGACACCCTTACATAACATCAAACAAAAGCGTTATGATGTTGCTAACTTTTATACCAAGATCAATCTCTTAGAACATCTGCTTCAGGACAGGGACAAATTCAATAAAATTTTAATTTTTGTCGCTTTTAAAAAAATGGCAGATAAACTGTTTGAGGAGTTAGAGCAACACTTTCCCGACGAGTGCTGTATCATTCACTCTAATAAAACCCAGAACTATAGACTTAGAAGCATTGAGGATTTCCGTGCGGGGAACAGTAGAATATTAATTGCAACCGATGTTATGGCCCGGGGCCTGGATATTGAAAATATTAGTCATGTAATCAATTTTGACACCCCGCATTACCCTGAAAACTATATGCACCGCATTGGTAGAACCGGTCGTGCGGAACAGCAGGGAAATGCCTTGACGCTTTCAACCGAAAAGGAAAAAGAGGCCATTGCTCAAATTGAAGCCTATATGGGTATGAAAATTGAAAGTATAGGGTTTCCTACCGATGTTGACATCTCAAAAGAATTAATTGCAGAGGAACGGCCACAAATAAAAGAGCGAAACAATCCCAGCAAAAGGAGATTTGATGATGTTGGCGAAGCGTTTCACGAGAAGAAAGATAAAAACAAAAAAGAAAACCAAGGTGGCAGTTACCGCACCAAAATAGCCGCGAAATATAAAAAACCAAAAACACGTGGCGATAAAAATTATAATAAGAAGCGACGAAAGTAAATTAGGGTCAAAATAGATAGCGCTCAGCCAGCAGTAAAACACAGCTAAAAATAGGAAACTTTAAACCCTAAACGGCTAACTTTAAACCAATAGTCCCATTAATCCAAAAAATGAAAAACCAGGTCACAATCCTCATTCTTATAATTTTCAGCTTAAACGCATTTGCAAATACAAACCCAATCTGGGGAAAAACTGGTCATAGAGTAGTTGGTGCCATAGCTGAAAAACACTTGGACTCAACCGCCAAACAACACGTTAAAATGCTGCTCAATCAGCAGTCCCTTGCGCTGGTTTCAACTTTTGCTGATGAGATAAAGTTTGATGATCGTTACGACCAATTTAAACCCTGGCATTATTTGAACATGCCTTTGGATGCTGAGTATGAAACTTCAAAAAAAAACCCAGAAGGCGATTTAGTAGTTGGTATCAATTACTGTAAAACCGTGCTAGCCGATAAACAAGCTACTAATGAACATAAACTATTTTATCTGAAATTTTTAATTCATTTAATTGGTGACCTTCACCAACCGTTTCACCTTGGATTGAAATCTGACCGTGGCGGCAACGATATTAAGGTAAAATGGTTTGGAAGGCAAACCAACATGCACAGCGTTTGGGACTCTAAAATGATTAACAGTTACCTAATGAGCTACTCTGAGCTAGCTGAGAATACCCATCATTTAAGCCCGTCTGAGATTAACGACATCAAAAAAGGTGATGTTTTAGACTGGGTTGATGAGACCCACGAGCTTACAAAAATCCTTTATGCAGATGTTAATAAAGGGGATAGCCTTGGCTCGGCTTACTTATTTAAATATTTAGACGTGGCCCAAAGGCAAATGCAAAAAGCAGGAATACGATTAGCTAAGATATTGAACGAGTTGTTTGGATAAAAATGCCATATACTTAATAAATATTTTATTGGCTCTTTTTAAAGACTTCAGGTAATAAACCCAAACATTGAGTAGCTCGCGCTGGATTCGTAATTAAAAAAATGGCTCAGATTGTTTAATGGAGCTCTTCTTCAATTGCTTCACTTTTAAGATGTAGGTTTTACTAATAATCCGATAATATTTCCGTTAAACTAAAATAACGGACTGATTTGCAGACTTAAGCCTATTTTTTATAATTTCAATGCAGATTGCAAAATTAGGCTCAAAATATGGAGTTTATAGATTTTAAGGTTTTGCAATCTATATTTTTCGATTTATTCAAGACGTTTAACTTTAAAATTCCTACTTATGACTAGTTCGTTACTGGATACCATTCCAAACCTGAAACCTTTCGATTTTGAAATGCATCATGATTCGTTACTATTAAATCAAGAATGGATTTTAGTTAATGGCATTGATAAGAAAAAATCGATTTATACCTTTAAAAAGGATAATGTACTTAAAATCTCAGAACAGGAAAACACTACTGAAACTTCTTGGGCAATTGACCTAGAAAATGTGTTTAGTATTGAAACCGAAGACGGCATAATTACCGTAAAGGCCTACTTTAAGGATGATGACGTTTTGGTATTGAACCATCAAGACAAAAAAGATATAGCATTATTTATAAATGAGAGTAACTATAGTACAGATGTAAATACCATGGATGACGTGAAAATCTTTTTAAAGGAAAAGTACCGTCAAAAAGTATCTAAATTGATTAATAAGCATGAATTTTATTACATCTACCAGTCGGAGGAATTCGGCCCGGTAACGGTAGAGACCTTAAATAAGAAGGTTGAAAATGAGGAAATAAGCCCGTATTGCTTTGTACGCGATATAAATGAGGAAAACTACGCAAAAAGATTGCGCGTTTATGATTTAATCAATGAGCTTTAAAATACGTTCAGTTTTAATGAGGCGTTTTAATTCATTTTGTTTTTGAGTGCCTATAACAAACGTTTTACCATTTTTCAATTGAACCCAAAGGCCCTTATTGCCTTTGGTATTATAAACCGTACCATATTTGCTTCCCAAACGAATACCGTAACCTACAAAGCCATATTTAACGATATTGAGCGATTTTATATCTGTCCAACTGATATGTTTTTTCACGAATGGAAAAAACTCCATATAAATCCCTTTTGAGCCTATTTCTGTTTCCATGCGTAAAATACCAAATAAGGCCAATACACCTAAGCATACGGCACTTGGGATAATATTATCCACAAGGTTTTCTTTATTAATACCAATGTCATTGACTCTAACCGCTTTAAGTAAACCATAAAGGGAAATGGCGGTTAAAGCTAAGAGAATTAGCCATAACCACCACTGTGTAAATTTTTGGGTTTCCCTAAAATAGGTTTTATTCAATGCGTAACAGTTTAACTGATAAATTAAACATGCAAAGCCCTATCCTCAGTAGCTGCCAATGCCGCTTCCTTGATAGCCTCGGCATAGGTTGGGTGTGCATGGCTCATTCTCGCGATATCCTCAGCACTTGCGCGGTATTCCATAGCTACGACGCCTTCAGCGACCAAATCGGCACCACGGGCCCCGATAACGTGAAATCCAAGAACTTCATCAGTTTTCTTATCGGCAAGAATTTTAATAAACCCGTCTGTATCGCCACTAGCACGGCTTCGGCCTAAAGCACGCATTGGGAATTGCCCAGCTTTATATTCGACTCCAGCTTCCTTGAGTTGCTCTTCGGTTTTTCCTACTGAAGCAACTTCGGGCCAGCAATACACAACACCCGGAATTAAATTATAATCTATATGGGGTTTTTGGCCAGCTATCGTTTCGGCTACAAAAACACCTTCCTCTTCGGCTTTATGGGCCAGCATCACGCCCTCTACGACATCTCCTATAGCGTAGATGTTTTTTACGTTGGTCTGTAAATGTTCGTTAACTTCAACTTGGCCTTTGTCGTTGAGTTTTACTCCTGCCGCTTCGGCATTTAAGCCTTTGGTATATGGCTTTCTACCAACAGAAACCAGGCAATAATCCCCTTTGAACTCTACCTCCTCGCCCTTTTTATTATCAGCTTTAACGATAATTTCATCACCGTTTCGTTCCACAGATTTTACCTTATGTGATACGTTGATTTTGAACTTAGCCTTTTTAAAAACCTTTGCTAATTCTTTAGAGAGGGATTTGTCCATGGATGGAATAATTCTATCCATATACTCAATAACCGTTACCTCGGCACCCAATCTTTTATAAACTTGACCAAGCTCTAGACCAATTACCCCTCCTCCTATCACAATCATGTGTTTTGGGATTTCCTTGAGCTTTAAGGCCTCGGTTGATGTGATTATTCTTTCCTTGTCTATATCTATAAAAGGGAGACTTGCGGGCTTAGATCCCGTAGCGATAATTATATGCTTTGCCTCTATTTCCTGATTGTCCTTGCCATCGATTTTAATATGGGTTGCATCCTTAAAACTGCCTACACCTTCAAATCTATCGATATTGTTTTTTTTCATTAAAAAGTCAATTCCACCAGTTGTTTGGTCAACGACAGATTGTTTTCTCGAAATCATTTTCTCAAGATTTACCTTTACCTCGCCTGGAATTTCTATACCGTGCTCCTCAAAGTGCTTAACGGCATCTTCGTAGTGATGTGAGGAATCCAGTAGGGCCTTACTAGGAATACAACCGACGTTAAGACATGTACCTCCAAGCGTTGCATATTTTTCTATGATTGCGGTTTTCATGCCCAGTTGCGCACATCGTATCGCGGCTACATATCCTCCAGGTCCAGAACCGATTACTGCTACGTCGTATGTTTTCATTTTATTAGATCTTGATTTTGTTTAAAATGACCACAAAAATACGATATTGAAAGATGATTGCCGAATGTTTTCCCACTGAGATTCGTTTATCCCTAGCGGAGACGCAAGGGGGGCAAACAGATTATGGGTCAGAATCATGTAAAATTTAAATTGTACTATCTTCTATAAATCGCTAAATATTTATTTAAAATGATTATGTCTTATACTATAGTGCGGGTTTCCAAAGAGAGGTAAGAATATTAAGGATTATGCCTCTTGTAAATTCTTCTGGATTTTCGTGAAATAATGAAATCTACATTTTTCTCCTAAACGTCGATTTCAACCTATAGATTTGCCTGTTAAATTTCCCTAAACCAAATTCACTATATACTAATGCATTTTCTATATTTGACCTCGCACGATAATAGCAACAAGCACGAATGCAGTTTAAACATCCAGAAATTCTCTACGCCCTACTGCTGCTGGTTATTCCTATCATAATTCATTTATTCCAGTTACGTCGATTTAAAAAGGTTGCGTTTACCAACGTTCAGTTTTTAAAACGCATAAATCTACAGACTAGGAAAAGTTCGCAGCTTAAAAAATGGCTGACCTTACTTACCCGCTTGTTATTATTTATGTGCATAATTCTTGCTTTCGCCCAACCTTATTTTTCAGAAAAAGATAGTTTTTCCACCACCAATGAAACGGTGATTTATCTGGACAATTCCTTTAGTATGCAGGCAAACGGTGATTATGGAACACTTTTAAACAGAGCGGTTCAGGATATTCTAGAGCGTTTTGATTCAAACGAAAATGTATCGCTATATACCAACAATTCTAGTTTTAAGAATATTACCCTTAAAGCCATAAGCAATGATTTAATTGACCTAGGTTACACTTCAAATCAGTTGAGCTATGATGCGGCGATTTTAAAAGGTAGAGACTTATTTTCCAATGATAAAAGTTCGGTCAAAAATTTCATTTTAATTTCAGATTTCCAGCAACAACAAGCGCCTTTTGGCCAGGTTCAAGATAGTTCCCTCCAACTAACATTGGTAAAATTAAAACCCAATACAGTTAATAACAGTGTTATTGATAGTGTTTATATTTCAAAATCAACTATAGAGAACATTGAACTAACTGTTGACATTGATTATTCTGGTAAGAACGAAGAGACTATTTCGGTCTCATTATTTAACGATGACAAGTTAATTGCAAAAAGCGCTTTAGATTTCGATAAAAGCAGGCCATCATCAAATGAGGTGGTGTTTACTATTCCTGCTGAAAAAGCATTTAATGGAAAACTATCGATTGACGATGTTTCGCTCCAGTATGATAATGAGCTCTATTTTAATATAGCTGAAAAAGAAAAGATCAACGTATTATCCATCAACCAGACAGACGATACTTTTTTAGCGAAATTATATTCTGAAGATGAATTTAATTACACCTCAAGTACCTTTGACCAATTAAATTACAATCAAATATCCAATCAAAATTTAGTGATTTTAAATGAGCTTGAAAACCTCCCAAACTCCTTAAACAATGCCTTATTGAAATTTACTGAGGATGGAGGCTCTGTATTGATTATTCCTTCAAACAAATCTGAAATTTCTACGTATAATCAACTGTTTAGTAATTACGGCTTGAGTGCATTCAACACGCCAATCACGTCTGAAAAAAAAATCACCAACATTAATTTTTCACATCCGCTACTCGCTAATGTTTTTGACAAGCGCATCACTAATTTTCAGTACCCCAAAGTCAATGCATTCTTTTCAAATTCTGAAAACCCGACCAACTCAATTCTTTCTTTAGAAAACAATCAATCGTTTTTATCGGGGAGCGGGAATGTATATAGATTTTCCGCTGCGCTTAATGACAATAACTCCAATTTTAAAAACTCCCCCTTAATTGTTCCAGTACTTTATAATATTGGTAAACAGAGCCTTAATATGGGTAGCCTCTATTATTACATTAATTCAAAAAATGTAATTGACATACCGGTCACGATCGCTCAAGACGATATCCTTTCACTTGAAAGTGCGAGTGCCTCGGTCATACCATTGCAACGCACATTTACCAATAAGGTTGAAATTGTTACAGATGAGTATCCTACGAAGGCCGGCATCATCAACGTTAAAAACAAGGAAGAGGTACTAAGGCGTTTAAGTTTTAATTATGACCGCTCAGAAAGTCAATTGCAATATCTAAATTTAGAAAATATCAAAAACGTTAGGGTTAGCGATTCTGTGGCAAGTGCGATAGACGATATCAAAAGTGCATCAGAGGTCGATGAACTATGGAAATGGTTTGTTATTTTTGCATTGGTTTTTTTAATAGTCGAACTGCTCATCCTAAAATTCCTGAAATGAACGTACTCATAAAATCTGCTACAATCATAGATTCTGAGAGTAATTTTAATAATGAGACCGTTGATATTTTAATTGAACAGGGAACGATTAGTGAAATTGGAAAATCTGTAAATAACCCAAAAGATTACCAGGAAATTACTTTAGAAAACCTACACGTTTCCCAAGGCTGGTTTGATAGCAGTGTGAGCTTTGGAGAACCTGGCTATGAAGAGCGTGAAACGATTGCAAATGGGCTTACAACAGCCGCAAAATCTGGTTTTACCAGCGTGGCCCTAAATCCAAATACAAAGCCAGTTTTAGATACCAGTTCAGACATTTCCTTTGTAAAATCGAAATCGATAGGACATGCCACTGCCCTCTACCCTGTTGGTGCCTTGACTAAAAATAGTGATGGCGTGGATTTGGCAGAACTTTTCGATATGAAAAATGCGGGTGCGGTAGCATTTCACGATTATCAAAGCCCGATATCTAATCCTAATCTTCTGAAAATTGCTCTACAATATGCCAGTAATTTTGATGGTTTAGTACTTTCGTTTCCGCAGGAATCAAAAATTAGCGGTTTAGGCGTAATGAATGAGAATGCAGTGAGCACCTCTCTTGGTTTAAAGGGAAACCCCAATCTTGCTGAAGAACTTCAGGTTGCTAGGGATTTATTCATTTTAGAATATACCGATGGAAAATTACACATCCCAACCATTTCAACGGCAAAATCCGTAACATTAATTCGGCAAGCCAAAAACAAGGGCTTAAATGTGTCTTGCAGCGTAGCCGTTCATAATTTAGTTCTAAACGATAGCGAGCTTGAGCAGTTCGAAACTAGATATAAGGTACTACCGCCATTGCGTACCCAATCTGATATTGATGCGCTAATTGTTGGATTAGAGGATGGAACAATTGATATGGTAACCAGCGACCATAACCCGATTGACATTGAGCATAAAAAAATCGAGTTTGATTATGCAAAGTACGGTACGATTGGCTTGGAAAGTGCCTTTGGAGCACTGAACAAAGTTGTGACACCCAATAGGGCGGTTGAACTTTTAACGAAGGGAAAAATACATTTTGGAATAAAGTCTAATCCAATTGCTGAAGGGAACACCGCCAACCTGAGCTTATTCAACCCAAAGGGCAATTATACATTTACGAAAAAACACATCCATTCTTTATCTACAAACACAATATTTGAAGATACATCCCTAACGGGAAAGGTTTACGGTGTGTTTAGCAATAATGAGCTTGTTTTAAATTGATATTTCCATGACCGAAAATAGTGAGAACTCAAATAAAACTTTGGCTCTTGTAGCCTATATAACACTAATTGGTACGTTGGTCGCTTTCTTTATGAACCAGGAAAAACAGGACGACTTGGTAGCTTTTCACGTACGCCAAGCCTTAGGGCTTTGGCTATTACAATTATTATTGGGATATTTTGTTGGCGGCTTTGATAGCTGGATGATTACATTGTCTTTTTGGGTTTTCTTTATTGTACTTTTCCTTTACGGTATTTTTGGAGCATTGGCCGGAAAGAAGACGGCGGTTCCTATTTTAGGACCGTTTTTTCAGAAAATTTTTAAAAGCGTTTAACTAAAGTTGCCTATACCATTAAAATATCTTTTTTAAAGATTTTTATAAATCATTCTGGCATAGCATACATTCAAATACTTAGATGAGAGACCGAATGACCCTTTAAGGCTTAAATAAAATAATAGGTCTAAACAGTAAATAATCAAAATATCTTAAACTAATAGCTGAGTTAAATAAAAACCATGAAATCTGAACTTCAATACATTACCCGCCCATCATCACTAAAAGATAACGCACCACTCATAATACTTTGCCATGGTTACGGCAGTGACGAAAACGATTTATTTTCATTTGCCAATGAATTGCCAAAAGAACTTTTTGTCATTTCACTTAAAGCTCCATACGCCATGCAACCTTTCGGTAATGCGTGGTACGCCATTAATTTTGATGCCCAGCAAAACAAATGGAATGACGTTGAACAGGCCATTTCCTCAAGGAACAAAATTGCCAAATTTATCGATGAAGCCGTGAAGGAATTCCCAGTAGATAAGAACAATGTAACTCTGCTTGGTTTTAGTCAAGGTACAATTTTAAGTTATGCAGTTGCGCTAACCTATCCTGAAAAGGTAAAAAACGTCGTTGCCCTAAGTGGTTACGTGAGTGAAGATATGATGCCTAAAAACCTAGGTAACAAAGATTACGCACATTTGGATTTTTACTGTTCCCACGGCAGTGCTGACCAAGTCATCCCAGTAGATTGGGCTAGAAAAGCCCCAAAATTCTTGGATAAATACCATATCAAAAACACCTATTCAGAATTTCCGGTCGGGCATGGTGTAGCTCCACAGAATTTTTATGAGTTAAGGAACTGGCTGGAGAAACGCATTTAATTGCCAAAACTTAGATTATACACTTAACACTCTATGTCTTTAAAACCTTCGACGTTTGGTTAAAATCTTTATTTGAGCCAAATCAAGTAGATAAAATTGCCTAGACCTACCACGCCGGTCAAACAGCCAATAATCAAATCCATCTTACCTGCAATATAGGTCAGCTTATCTTCAATTTTTGAAGCTACAGTAGCATATATGGAATAGGTGAAAAATGACCCCGCAGTAGAACCAAATGAGAAAAACAGCGCATTTTTAAAAGAATATTCAAAATAGTCCAGCCCTATTAAAAATGAAATGGACGTAAAGTAAAATGGAATGGCAAATGTATTTAAGAGCGATAACCCGATGCCCTGAGCGTAAGCCCTTGACTTCTTAATTTCAACCTTTTTAAGCTGTTTATTGGATTTGATATAGGACCAAATAAAATATGCTGAAAGTACTATTAAAATACCCGTGCCTATTTTTTGGATAACTGAAATGTATTCTGAATTTTTCATTAGAATACTTGCAAGGTAGGCCCCTAAATTAGCCTGAAAAAATAGCACCGTGGCGAAACCGCCAATTAAGAATAGCGCCGCTTTTCTCCCACCCTTCAAACTAAATTTTACTACCGTAAGATTTAAAAAACTGGGTGAGATACTACCAATGGAGGCGATACCAAAGCCTAAAAGTACGCAGATGAGTAAATTCATATAAAAATCAAAATCACAAAGAAACGTTTATTGGTATAATAATCTTACCATTATTATATTTATATGCTATAAATCCGTAGTTTTTTAGCATTAATCCACAGGATTTTGGTTATAATCTACCATTCATTGACATTTTATTTAGTATCCATAAACCAACTTTATTAAATCGAGAGAAAAAAAGCTTAGTAATACGTTAAACTAACTTTTCACTCATATACTTCCAATACCGTTTGGGCACATGCTGAACGTGAAGTTTCATATTTTTTCGGGAAGCGATATTTACGCTTTGAAAATAATCCTGCCACAGTTTTTGAAATTCAAATTCTTTCTTTGTAAAATAATCCTCATCGGTTTTTGTTAAGTCAAAATGCTCTGGCAAATCCAAAATTATCGTTTCAACGTTTTCTAAGTCGTAGTATAGGCCATAACGCCTTCTTATATCATAGATTAGCCATTTTTGGTCGGCATATCGTTTTTCAAAATGTTTGGAAATGAGTGGTAAGACATTGAAATCTGGTTCAATATTAGCAAAATAGATGCCGTCTTTCATTAATCTAAAACGAACAAATGCTTCCATGCGATGCTTTTCCCTGCCTACCATTTTGGCAATTTTGGATACCTGTAAAACTGAAGGGTGAGAAAAATCCTTGGCTGCATTATTTAGATCACTAAATATATACCGTATCATATCCAATAACATAGACTCCACATCTATACGTTCGCTTAAAAACGCATAGTAAAGTTTATAACTTTGAGACCTGCCGGCTTTGGCCTGGATACCTTTCCATACACGGTCTGCTTTTTGGTTTTCGGTATAAATCTGCACTTTCTCAGAAAATAATCGCTCTTGCTTACTGTACTGATTCATGATAAACACGTCATACAACTTGTATTCAAATGCATAGAAAACGGCTGATAGAAATCCATCGAAAGTCCCATCGTAAATTAGGGTTTTTGCGTTCATTAGTTAAAAAGACTTAATTGGCTGCTCAAGGTTTTTCGATATTTAGAATGGCTATTTTGAAGAATCAATCCTTTAATACGCTCGGGACTGAGGTCTCTACGTTCAAATTGATTGGAATCGCAAACCATAAAATATTGTGCACGATTTAAGGCAACACCAATTTTTTTGAGATGTTCCCAATTTAACTTTCTGAAACGTCTCGCACTCATGATTTTATGAACCGATTTCATTCCCAGTCCAGGGATTCTGGCTAACATGTGCATATCTGCAATATTAACATCAACTGGGAATTCATGAAGATTTCGCAACGCCCAACTTAATTTTGGATCGATGTCCAAATCCAGATTTTGATGATTTTGGTTTAAAATTTCACTAACATCAAAACCATAGAAGCGCATGAGCCAATCTGTTTGGTAAAGACGGTTTTCTCTCAGCATTGGGACTTCTGAGCCAATTTGGGGCAATCGACTATCATAACTTATGGGCACATAACCAGAGTAGTAAACACGTTTTAGATTATAGGATTTATAGAAAAAATTTGAGGTCTGCATAATCTGAAAATCATTCTCACCACTTGCACCAATAATCATCTGAGTGCTCTGCCCAGCAGGTGCAAACTTGGGAGCTGATTTAATGGTTTTTCTTTCAGAAACATTTTCAATAATATCATTTTTAACTTTGAGCATCGGTTTTATAAAGTCGGCTCTATTTTTATCTGGTGCCAATTTTTTCAATCCCGATTCTGTAGGAATTTCAATATTAACGCTCAATCTATCTGCATATAGGCCTGCCTCGTGCATTAATTCATCTGAAGCTCCCGGAATTGATTTTAAATGGATATAGCCATTAAAATGTTCTTCCAAACGCAGCTTTTTAGCAACGGCCACCAAACGCTCCATGGTATAATCTGCATTCTTAAAAATACCAGAACTTAAAAATAGACCCTCTATATAGTTTCTACGGTAAAAGTTTATGGTCAAATCTACAACTTCCTCAACCTTAAAGGCAGCGCGTTGAATATCATTGCTCTTTCTAGTTACACAATAGGCGCAATCAAATATGCAAAAATTAGTAAGTAATATCTTTAATAGGGAAACACAACGTCCATCCTCTGTGTAAGAATGGCAAATCCCCATACCTGAGGAGTCACCCAAACCTTTATTGGTATTAGTGCGTTTACTACCGCTGGAGGAGCAGGACACATCATATTTTGCCGCATCGGCAAGTATTTTCAATTTTTCCTTGGTTCGCTCAAATGACATTAAGGTTGTAAATTCTTTTTAATAGCAAATGTCGAAGATACAAAATAGCTCAGGCAATTTTTGCTTCAAATTGTAGCATTCAATAACATTTGGAACTTTATCTTTGCATTTTGCATTTCCCCAAAGATTACTATTGTATGAGACAGATTTGCACGATGATTATGGCGATATTTATGCCACTTATGACAAATGCACAACATATCATCCCAGAGGCTATTAAAAAGGAGGTTACTACAGCATTGGAGTATTTTCCGCAATTTGAAAGCATTAATATTGAATTTCGATTTAAAAGAAATATTAAAAAATCCACCATGCAGGCGCGCCCAACCTTTGGCAGCTTTTTTCGTAGTCGGAAAAATAGACGATATGTTATCTTGATTAGTGAGAAATTTAAAATTGCTGGTGAGGAATTTAAAACGCGTGATATAGCTTCTGATATTTTAATAGGCTGGATTGGTCACGAGCTAGGGCACGTGATGGATTATCAAGACCGTAACAAACTAAATTTGATTTGGTTTGGGATTAAATACTTGCTTTCTGACAATCACATCGTTGAGGCTGAACGGGCTGCAGATTATTTTGCAGTTAAACAAGGTATGGATAGCTATATTCTTAAAACCAAGGATTTTATACTTAATAACGCTCAAATTACCCAAAGTTACAAAGACCGAATCCAGAAATATTACCTTTCACCAGAGGAAATCATGCATTTGGTTGAAGAGCGAAATAAGGAAGAAACCTTAACAGAGGCTTTAAAAAAATAAATCTGGAATTTTGGGATATATAAAACTTAGAATTCCTTAATTCATATCTAGGACATCTTTTATTTAGAAACTTTAAGTTCTTTATTTTGTTTATAGATGAGATGAAATACTATATGTGAATCATAACGCATTCAATATGATATTTTGCCCTATATTAATCAATTCTTATTAACAAAGGTTTCCCATTCTTCAAATTTCTCCCCGCCCATAACCCGTTCCATTTTTACCTGCCCACCTTTTTTCTTGTTTTTAGCATTCCAATCGTAAAATTTTTCGGGGGATATAATGTTAACCTCAACACCATGCAACGCTTTACTCCGGGCGACCCTATAATTCTTATTAGCGTTTTTTAAGCTCTCATCCAGAGCTCGAGCAATTTCTTTTTCATCGGGATTTTCAATCTCGGCACCTAAGTACCAAAAATGATAGAACTCACCATCATCCCCACGTTTGGCGCAAATGGTATATTCAGGAATTTTAGTATCAAACTGTTCCTCCAAATCGCGCATGGCGGCATCCATTTTATTCACGGAGAGTTGCGAGCCAACAGTATTTAAAAAGAATTTTGTACGGCCTGTAATTTTTATTTCAGCACGTGCAACATCGGTAAATTTTATAGTGTCGCCAATAAGGTAGCGCCAAGCCCCGCTTACCGTACTAATAATTAGTACGTAATCCTCTTCGGTATTCACTTCGGCCAGGGTAACCGACGGTGCGTCATCCACCAAGGACCCATCTTGGTTAATATACTCTGGCTTAAACGGTACAAATTCAAAATAAATACCATTATCAAAATTAAGTTGCATGGCATCGGTCTCAGGTCGAATTTGTGTGGCAATATAGCCTTCAGAGGCCAAATAGGTATCAATGACCGTAACGGGTTTGCCCATTAAGGCTTGAAAACTCTTTTCATAAGGGCCAAATGCCACGCCACCAGAGGTATAAACTTTAAGGTTGGGCCAAATATCGTGTATGTTTTCCAAATTGTGGTAATTAATCACTTCCTGGATCATAAGCTCAATCCAAGAGGGTATGCCGCTAAGTGCTCCAATATCCCATTTCCCTGCGTTTTCTGTAATGTGCTTTACACGTTTATCCCAGTCATCAATCCTTGCAATTTTTTCACCAGGCTTGTAATAGCCTCTAAACCAAGATGGAATATTACTGGCGGTAATACCGCTTATTTCACCCTCGAGATGGTCGTCCTGTTCTTCTAAATCAGTAGAACTTCCGAGCATCATAATGTCCTTTTCAAAAAAATCGGCGGGCAAATCAAAATTATTCAGGGCAAATACCTGTTTTATACCTGCTTGCCTAATCGCTTCAATCATATCGTTGGTTACAGGGATGCGTTTACTGGTTTTGCCGGTGGTACCGGAGCTTAAGGCAAAGTATTCTGGTTTACCGGGCCAAGTGATGTTTACTTTTCCATCGTGTAATTTAGACCACCACTCGTCATTTAGTTTATTATAATCAAAATAAGGAAGCTCTTTAGAAAACACCTCTCCTCTGTTCCTGCTGTTTATAATACTCTCAAAATTATAATGTTTTCCAAATTGGGTATGTTTGGCAGTCTGGAGTAAGTGTTCTAAAACTTTTTTTTGAGACTCAATTGGGCTTGAGTCTGGAGTTAATGTGTCCTTAATGGCAATTACGCCTTTAATAATATTACCAATGATTGCCATACGCCCGTTTTTTAGCGAAAATATTACTTTTAACGCTGTAAGATATAATTAGTTTTTATTAAAGATTCGAAATTACGAATTCAAAATTCTTGAATTCGTTTCTTATAGCTCAATTAATGACTTATTTGAAAATAGATTTGACTAAATACACTTATTGATCTTATATAAATCCCAGATATATTATTTTTATCGAAAACTATCTATGCCCAAAAGCAGGTTAAAAAAATTATTTCAAGTGTTTGGTATTGTTGCAATACTTTTCACAGTGATACCGATTATAGAACTCGATTTTTGGTGGATACGAATGTTCGATTTTCCGCATATTCAACTTACCTTACTTACACTTGCAGCCTTTCTCTTATATTTCATAAAGTTTGATGTCAAAAAAATAAGTGATTATGTTTTTGTATTTGCTTTATCTGCCTGCTTGATATATCAATTCAGTAAGATATACCCCTATACGGTTTTATCTGATTATGAAGTTTTTAATGCTGAAAACAATAAAAACACGTTGTCGGTTTACACCTGTAACGTTTATCAAGATAATAATAAATTTGATTTAATAAGGGGCCAAATAGCAAAGTATAATGCCGATATTATTTTACTTACCGAGACCAATGAAAAATGGTTAGGGGAAATAAAAAAGGGAATTTATCAGGACTATACCTATCGCTACGAAGTACCCAAGGAAAACACCTATGGTATGGCCTTGTATTCTAAATTGCCATTGATAAATCCCAATGTGAGCTATTTAGTTAGTGATAGCGTGCCTTCAATTCATAGTAAGATTTTATTGAAAAGTAATGATACCATACAGCTTCATGCCATACATCCAACACCCCCTATGCCAAATCATAACACAATGTCAACAGATAGGGACACACATTTGATGATGATTGCTAAAATGGCTTTGGATTCTAAGTATCCGGTAATTACCGTCGGGGATTTTAATGACGTTGCCTGGTCTGAAACCTCAAAGCTTTTTCAGGAAATAAGTCGCTTGTTGGATGTTCGTAAAGGCCGAGGTTTTTACAATACTTACAACGCCAAGAACATTTTAATGCGCTGGCCACTAGACCACATTTTCATTTCCAGTGAATTTCGGCTACAAACTGTAGAAAAATGCGACTATGTGGGTTCAGACCATTTTCCATTATATACGGCTTTCAGCTTTGAACCTGAGTTGAAACACGAGCAGACAAGACCAGCTCCCTCCGCCGAAGATTTGAAGAATGCCGAAGATCAAATTAAGAGCTTTAAAGATAATGATAAAAGACGATTAACTACAAATACAGCGACAAAGTAATTAGATTAGATGGGAGATTACGGATGCCTGTTATCAATAAATAATATCCAAAGATTTTTAAAACAATAAATATCAATATATGAAAGAATGGTTTACAAATTCATCGGAAAGTTTAATAGCCATACTATTAACGGCTCTCGGCATCTATATCGCTCTAGTGATATTCACCCGCGTATCGGGGAAGCGTAGCTTTTCAAAAATGTCCAGTTTTGATTTTGCCATAACGGTGGCAATAGGCTCAATTATTGCCACAGCAATTTTATCAAAGTCTGTATCCCTGCCTCAAGGTATTGTAGGCTTGGCCGCACTGTATGTAATTCAAATTTCGGTAGCCTATTTAAGGCGCTTTCAAGTTATAAGGGACTTACTTGACAATGAGCCCACCTATTTAATGAAGAATCAAGACATTCTTTATGAAAATTTGAAAAAATGCAAGGTTACAGAATCTGACCTTAAGGCAAAATTAAGGGAAGCCAATGTTATTCAACTTTCTGAAGTTAAAGCCGTTATTTTCGAATCCACGGGGGATATATCTGTGTTACATGGTACTGAAGATAAAAACCTCGACGATTATATCATAGACTTTTAAGGCACTAAGCTTTCACTCATGGCTTTTCGGTATATAACTTCATATTTTGGAACCACATTTGCAATGCTGAAATTTTTGGATTCCTTTTTTGCATTGGCCTTGAAGGTATTTAATCGTTCTGGATTCTCAAGAATATGTATGGCATTCTCTGCCATGGACGCCACATCGCCCACATCACTGAGGTAGCCCGTTACCCCGTCTATATTAACCTCTGGGATGCCACCAGTATTACTGGAAACCACTGGAACGCCAGATGCCATCGCCTCTAAGGCAGCTAAACCAAAACTTTCGGTTTTTGATGGTAAGAGGAATAAGTCACTAAAGCATAATATTTTATCAATCTCATTACTATTTCCAAGAAAAATAACATTTTCTGAAATACCAAGTTTTCTTGCTAGGCGTTCGGCTGGTTTTTGCTCAGGGCCCTCACCCACCATCATTAGTTTAGCCGGTAAAACTTTTTGAACTTCATGGAATATTTTAATCACATCTGGGATTCGTTTTACTTCCCTAAAGTTACTGATATGTGTTATAATCCGTTCGTCATCCCGCGCCATCAAAGCTCTTTGGCAGTCCGTAAATTTCGTTTCGTGCTTGGTTACATCAATAAAATTAGGAACTACAGAAATATCTCTTTTTATATCAAACAAACGTTCTGTATCTTCCTTTAGGCTTTGGGATACAGATGTCACCGCATCCGATTTATTGATACTGAAGGTTACTGCCGGTCTGTAATAAGGATGACTACCTACCAAGGTAATATCTGTGCCATGCAATGTAGTGACTATTGGGATATGATATCCTTCTTCCTGAAGCATTTTCTTGGCCATGTATGCGGCGTATGCATGTGGTATGGCATAGTGTACGTGCAGCAACTCTATACCATGTAGCTTTACCATATCTACTAATTTACTGCTAAGTGCCAGCTCGTAGGGTTGGTAGAGAAATAAAGGATATTCGGGCACATTTACTTCGTGGTAATGCACATTTTTACCAATCAAATCCAATCTAACCGGTTGGCTGTAAGTAATAAAATGAATGTTATGCCCTCTTTTTGAGAGTTCAATCCCTAATTCTGTTGCTACTACTCCGCTACCGCCGAAGGTTGGGTAGCATACGATTCCTATTTTCATTTTGTTTTTTCTCGTAAAGTTTTATCGCAGAGGCGCAGATACGCAAAGCGGAAATTCATTGAGATTGTATCTCTTATTTATTTACAATGCCTTCTCAAATGTCTCTTTGTTCTTGGATCTTTATTCTAATCCCTATTCTCTGTTTTCTAAATCTAAAACCTACAGTAAAGTCAAAACTTAGCGACTTAAAACAAAACCGTCTAAGGTAATCACTAACAATTACTCTACAATCGCCTCATAAATTGCCTCTTGGATATCCGTTCTAATATTTTGCTTTAGTAATTGGTTTTCACTTGCATTTGGGTACGTTCTGTTGGCTAAAAATACGTAAACAATTTCTTCTTCTGGATCGGCCCAGGCATAAGTGCCCGTAAATCCCGAATGACCAAAACTGGTCATTGAAACGCAGCCGCAGGTTGGTCCATTAACGCCCAATTGTGGTTTGTCAAACCCTACACCGCGCCTTACATTTCTATGGCAATAATGACAGGTATTGAATTTATTAATGGTTTCGGTTTTAAAGTAGCGTTTACCACCGTAGTAGCCCTTTTGTAAATACATCTGCATTATTTTCGCTACATCATTGGCATTACTAAAAATACCAGCGTGCCCTCCTACTCCATTTTGCATAGCCGCACCCATATCGTGCACATAACCTTGCACCTCTTGAAATCTATAATAATCATCAACTTCTGTAGGAATTAGATTTTTGTTACTGAATTTTGAATGCGGATTGTAAGTTGTATAATTTGCACCAAGGGATTGGTAAAAATGCTCTTGAACCAATTCATCCAATGGCTTTTCGTAATGCTGTTCTATAAATCGCTTTAATATATAATAGGGCAGGTCGCTATAGCGGTAACGCTTTGACGAGAGCAGCTTGGTTTCCTTTAAAATTTTCATCATGCTATCGGGGTAATCCTTTCTAAGGTACAATTCGTCTGCGACCTTAATGTTGTACCGTAAACTTGGTGCCTTACGATAATATTTAGGATCTGGACGACCAGTGGCTGAATCTAGAGTTGCGACATAAAATGGAATCCACGGCCTTAACCTGGCATAGTGGGAAAGCATCTGCTTAATCGTTACGTTCCTTTTATTGGAATTAGCAAATTCGGGGAGCATCTTCGATAATTTGGTATTCAATGACACCACATTTTTCTCTACGAGCTCCATGAGCAAAGGCAGAGTGGCTAGAATCTTAGTTAAAGAGGCCACGTCGTACATGTCCTCAAATTTTACGTTTTCCTCTCGGTGATAGGTATGTTTCCCAAAATTTTTATTATAAATAACTTTACCTTTTCGAGCTACGAGCAGCTGAATGCCAGGAGTCATTTTTTTATCTATGGCATACTGTGCAATAGAGTCAATACGTTTTAACTTCTCAGTACTCATACCAACACGTTCGGGCAGTCCATAACTAAGTGATTGAATTGGGTTATAACGAATACCATCGCCTTGTTCAAAATACTCACCCGCAGTTACCGGGAATTCGCCTTTGGCCGAAACTGCTCCAAATAACATTTGTGCCGATTTCTCCTGCGAAATTTTACTGTTTTGATAACTCATCACAACACCCTCAATATTTTCAATGGTTGACAAATCATTTAAGGCGTAAGGTCTGGCGAACACATCTAAAATAACCGTATTAGTTCGGGCAATTTCATATAGCCATACTAACTCCTTGTCTGTAAACCTGTAATCCTGCCATGGATTGTCGTTTGGTTTATGCAAACCAACAATAACTGTATTGTAGTTCTGCAATTTTTTTATCAAGAGATTTAGTGAAATGGCATCTACCTTATGAATTTTAGTGTATTTTTTTAGCTCATTAAAAAATGGAGATCCAGAGTCATCACCCATCTCAACGTAAGCGATTTTTTTGGTTTCCAAATTTCGTAGCGGTAGTATCTCTGACTTGTTTTTTAAAATCGTAATGGCATTTTCCATTAGCTCGCCGTACAATAAATCATCTTCCAATCGATTTAAATCCTGTACTAAATTGGCAATCCCAATTGGCTCATATTCATCAAGGCCCACCTTGTATTTTGCCATAAGTATTTTTTTGACCGACTCGGCAAGGCGTTCTTCGGAAATTTCCTTTGCTTTATAAGCCCTTAGTATCTTTTTCACTGCTTTCGGTACATCTTCCGAAATAAGCAGCACATCATTTCCTGCCTTAAAGGCTGCCAAATCAATATCGCCTGGAGTGCTGAAATTAGAAACGCCTTTCATTTCAAGTGCATCGGTAAAAATAAGGCCTTTAAAACCGAGGGAGTTTTTCAAAATATCGGTTACAATATACTTTGATAAGGAGGATGGAAAACCCGGCCTTGACTCTAAACTTGGCACATTTAAATGAGCCACCATAACGCTTGAGAGGCCTTCCTTGATTAATCGCTTGTAGGGGTACAATTCAACCGAATCAATTCTTTTCTCATCAAAACTAATAGTTGGTAAGGTTTTATGGCTATCACTATCGGTGTCCCCGTGCCCAGGAAAATGCTTGGCATTTGCCAAAACACCTGCACTCTGCATACCTTTCATAAAGGCTGATGCGCTCTGGGTGACCCTATCACGGTCTTCCCCGAAAGAACGATTGCCAATAATGGGATTTTTCGCATTGGTATTGATATCAACAACCGGGGCAAAATTAAAATGTACGCCAATACGCTTGCAATGTTCGCCAATATGATAACCCGTTCTTTCTATGAGCTTCTGTTCCTTTATGGCACCGAGTGTCATATTCCAAGGGAAATCGTAGGTGGAATCCAATCGCATGCCC
>Ga0207419_1000073_pt1 | contig 72562 bp, 75 predicted proteins | sample ElkSloMetagenome_4_FD_184723 | JGI IMG/M metagenome (GOLD analysis project Ga0207419, IMG submission 184723) | Hot spring microbial communities from Elkhorn Slough, Monterey Bay, USA - MD2A (version 2) | ecosystem: Environmental > Aquatic > Marine > Intertidal zone > Estuary: Microbial mat ...
CATCGTTGTAAAGAGCGCGGCTCGTGACAACAGGCTCAGGCCGCGTCGAGGCTCAGGGATCTCGCTTGACGGCGATACCAGTCGCCCTCGATCGGTTCGAACACGCAACAGTGGTCCATCTCACCGGCATAGATGTGGAGGGTGACGGCGGTTTTTTCCAGGTTTGGATTGGCGATCGTGTGGTACTCGTGGGGCGGAATCAGGCTGCCGGCGCTGCCGACCCCCGTTCGCATCGTCGTGCGCGGTTCCAGGGCGTAGCGATCGATTTCCTGATCCACCAGCTCGTACTGAACCACTTCGATCTCGCCGGACCAGACCGCCTCGACACACCACATGCCCGCGTGGTCATGGACCGGTGTCGACTGGCCGGGGGGCCAGGTCATCGCGAGAATGGTATAGCCCAGACGCTCATCCTGGTGGATGAGCCGGCGACAGTAACGATCGGGCTGAACCTCGAACACGCAATCAGGCAGGCGGACCTGGTCATCTGGCACTAAGTCGATCAACACCTGGCGCAGGCTGCTGGTAATGCTTCGCGGACAGGGTTGATCTACCGCGCGCGAGACCTGTTCGATCATGTACGACTTGCCCTGAAAGTCCATGCTCACTGCAGCCACTCCCTGATTGGCGGTCCGAATCGTTCTGAGTCTACCAAAAACGCATCGTGACCCTGAACCGAATCCAGGGCGTGGAAACTGACGTCCGAGCCGGTTGCCTCGAGCGCGGCGGCCAGCTCTCGTTGCTGATGAAGAGGGAAGAGGAAGTCCGTCGCAACACCGAGAACGAGGGCCGTGCCGGTAAAGCTTCGCTCGAACAGGGCCTTGATGCTTTCGTCCGAGTCGCAGGCATCGAAACAGTCCATCGCGCGGGACAGATAAAGATAGCAGCAGGGGTCGAACTGGCCGACGAATTTTCTGGCGTGTGCCTCCAGGTAGGACTCGACTTCGAATCGCATGCCGAACAGGGTCTGAGGGAAATAGTCTTGACGCTTTCGACCGAAACGCTGGCGCCATTCGAGCGCCGAGCGATAGGTGATCATCCCGAGCTTGCGGGCCAGACGCATGCCGACTTCCGGCCATTCGTCATCGCTGTAGTGCCCGTCCTTGAAGTTGCGGTCGGTCACGATGGCTTCGCGCTGAAGCGAGCGAATCGAAATGGCGAAGGGCGTGGCGGAGCAGGCGGTGGAGATCAGAGCGACGTTGCGCGTGGTCTGGGGGAAAAGTTTCAGCCAGGCCATGGCCGTGAGGCCGCCCATGGACGGGCCGATGATCGCGTGCAGCTGCTCGATGCCAAGATGATCAACGACTTGTCGGGTGCTTCGCGCAATGTCTTCAATCGCAAGCTCGGGAAAGCTTAGGCGCCAGGGCCGGCCCGTTTCCGGATTGATGCTGGCCGGCCCCGTCGACCCCTTGCAGGATCCGAGAGAATTGACGCAGAGCACGAAGTAACGGTCCGTATCGATCGGGCGCCCGGGCCCGATCATCTGTTCCCACCAGCCGGGCTCGGGTTCCCGAGGGCTGGACGCTGCGTGGGCACCCGGCGACAGGCCGGTGAAGATCAGCACCGCGTTGGATTTCTCCTCGTCGAGCTCGCCCCAGCTTTCCCAGGCCAGGCGGATGCCCGGCAGCTTTTCGCCGCGGTAGAGCGGGTAGGGCTCGGCGATGTCGAGATAGCGTGTGGCAGGACCCATGTCAGGCATCAGCGTTTGGTGGATTCACGATTCTAACGTTTCCAGCGCTTCGCCCCCAGCTAAAAAAAACGCCGGCGGGCGATGGCCCGCCGGCGTTGGAGAACGCCACAGAAAAATGGGCGTCAGATCAGAAGCGCATTCCCAGGGTGGTCGAGAATACGATCGGATCGATGTCGGTTTTGATTCGGCTGTTCAGCACCGTCTGAATGCCTGCTGCCGTTTCCGTCGTTGTGGTCAGTTCCGCATCGGCTTCGATATCGATCCAGCGCAGGTCGAAATTCAGGAACAGCGCGTCGGAGAGCTGGATATCCGTACCAAGCTGCAGCGCGATGCCGAAAGAGTCATCGATCGACAGGTCGGTGGAGCCGCCGGTGAAATCGGTCCCCGTGAGCGCATTGGAGGTCCCGATAATGCCCTCATGCAGGCTGGTCTTCGCGTCCTCGTCGAAGAACAGGGTGTAGTTCAGGCCGATGCCGGCGTAGGGACGGATAGTGGCGTTCGGATTGAAGTGGTACTGCAGGCTGAGTACCGGCGGCAGGTGCTTGGTAGAACCCAGTTTGCCGAGACCGCTCAACACGCCGTCGCCGTCGATGTCATGCCTGAAAGGCGTTGCTGCCAGCACTTCGATGCCGATGTTGTCGGTCGCCATGTAGGTGCCGTTGATAACGAAGCCGAACTGGTCCTGCACATCGATCTGATACCCATCGAGGGGCGTACCTTCGAAGACGAGGTTGTCGCTGTCGCCGGTCGGATTCACCCAGCCCGCGCCAGCGCGGACGATCCAATCGCCCTGTGACTGTGCCACGGCGCCGGTAGACAGAAGGGTTGCTGCAGCAAGCAGGCCAATGCGTTTCATCGTTTCATCTCCAGTAGTTGTAAGGGTTGGCTTAATGACCGCCAATAGTGTAATGACGCCGGTGCGAACGGAACTTGACCGCCATCAAACGGACGATATCTGGGACCAGAGGCTGGATTTCAAGAGCCTGCCGTCTCGCGGTCGTGAGCCGCAGCCTTCGTCGATCCGGTGCGGCCTGCAGGCCGCGGACACCCCGCCTGCTTTCTTTGCCGCTGATCGCCAGACCCTGGATCGTCATCCCCCTGAAGGGCTGACCGCTGGCGGCTATCAGTCGATAAATCGAAGCGATAGGTCCAGGGGTGCGATCCGCTTCGTCAATTCACCGATGGAGATGTCGTCAACGCCGGTGGCGGCAACGTCGGCGACGGTCTCAAGGGTGATGCCGCCGGAGGCTTCGAGGGCGGGGCGGCCAGTCTTCAGGGTCACGGCCTGCTTAAGTTGGTCAAGAGGGAAATTGTCGAGAAGAATTCGGTCGGCGCCCGCGTCGAGGGCTTGCCGATATTCGTCGAGGTTCTCCACTTCGACCTCGACAGCCAGATCCGGGAAGCGGTCGCGAGCCGTGGCGACGGCACCGGCGATGCCGCCGGCAGCGGCAATATGGTTTTCCTTCAGCATGATCAGATCGAATAGGCCGATGCGATGGTTGCTGCCGCCGCCGCAGCGCACCGCGTATTTCTGCGCCAGCCTGAGCCCGGGCAAGGTTTTGCGCGTGTCGAGAATGCGCGTGCCGGTGCCCGCCACGGCCGCCACGAAAGCGTGGGTTCGAGTCGCCACGGCGCTGAGGAGCTGGAGAAAATTCAGGGCCGTGCGCTCTGCAGTCAGAATGCCGCGGGCCGGGCCGCTTAGGGCGACCAGTTCCTGATCTGCATCGAGGGCGTCACCGTCGCGCGCTGACCACGTCAGCTCGATGGCGGGGTCACAGGCCGCGAAGGCTGCCTCGGCCCAGGCGCGGCCGGCAAGGACACCGTCTTCGCGACAAATGATGCGCGCCAGAGCACGGCAATCAGCGGCGATCAGGGACGCCGAGGCGTCGCCGGATCCGACGTCTTCGTCGAGGGCCCGACGCACGTCCGATTCGATCGTCTCAGGATCAGGCTGATCGAGATCTCGGGCCACGTCGAGGGAGCAATCGAGGCGTCTTTTCAGAGCGGTTCGGGCAGCTGTGTCGTCCCGATCCCACGTTCGGCCAGGAGGACCGGGATGCCGTCGACGATGGGATAGACGACCTTGTGATTACGTGTGATCAGCGCGTCGCTCAGGGGCTCAGTCACGGGCTCATGGTCGACGGTTTCGATGCCACCGGCCTCGATCGCTTGATTGAGCGTTTTCAGCTTGCCCCGCGACAGCGGCAGAAGCGGTTCGTGGCTGGCCGGGCAGCACAGGATATCGAGAAGATGATCGGGAAGGCTCATGCTCACAATAATACACCGTCTCGGCCACCGCGCGGCAGTCCCGATTGATCGTTTCGCCGTCAGCGCAGCCCTGCTACCATGGCACGCTTTTCTCAGGCCGCAGGTTGTCAGGCAATGGCTGCACCCGTCCAGGTTGGCATCATCATGGGATCTCAGAGCGACTGGGAGACCCTTCGACACACCGCCGAGACGCTCGAGGGGCTCGAAATACCCTTCGAGACGCGGGTGGTTTCGGCGCACCGGACCCCGGATCGCATGTTCGACTACGCCGAATCGGCGGCAGATCGCGGTCTTAAGGTGATCGTTGCCGGTGCCGGGGGCGCGGCTCATCTGCCCGGCATGGTGGCGTCCAAGACCGACGTCCCGGTGATCGGCGTGCCGGTCAAGTCGCAGACCCTCAACGGCATTGATTCGCTGCTTTCCATCGTGCAAATGCCCGGCGGCGTGCCGGTGGGCACGATGGCCATCGGGAAGGCCGGTGCCATCAATGCCGCGCTCTGGGCGGCCGCGATGCTGGGCAGCTTCGATGAGGGAGTTCGCGCACGCTATCGCGCCTGGCGAACCCAGCAGACTGAACGGGTGCTCGCTGACGATCAGCCCGGCGAGTCACAGGGTAAGGGATGAAAATCGCCATCTTGGGCGGTGGCCAGCTGGCGGCGATGATGGCCGACGCGGGTTTATCGATGGGTCTGGACTTCGTTTTCCTTGACCCGGCGGCTGATGCCTGTGCGCAGCGCTACGGCCCGCTGATCACTGCCGATTGGGGGCAGGCCGACTCGATTGAACAGGTGCTGGCCGCTGATCGCGTCACCTGCGATTTCGAGAATGTCCCGGCGCGCGTTCTCGAGGCACTCGACCAGCGCGGTAAGGTTCGACCGGCCGCCAGAGCCTTTGCCGCGGCGCAGGACCGACTGGTCGAAAAACAGCTTCTCGAGTCCCTCGGGATTGCCCTGGCGCCATTTGCGCCGGTCGCCAGCCGTCCTGATCTCCTCTCAGCCCTCGATCGCATCGGCTTTCCCGCCGTGTTGAAGACGCGCCGCTTCGGATATGACGGCAAGGGCCAGTATGTGCTGCGCAGTATCGAAGACCTCGAGCCTGCCTGGTCATCGCTCGAGGGCCAGGACCTGGTTCTGGAGGGCTGGGTCGATTTCTCCCATGAGTGCGCGCTGACAGCCGTTCGCTCGTCGCACGGCGAAATCCGCTTCTATCCCCCGAGCTGGACCCTCCACGATGAAGGCATCCTGAGGCTGGCCCTCGGGCCGGCGCCCGTCACGACAGGGCTGACTCGACAGGCCGAATCGATGGTCGAAGGATTGCTGAACGACCTCGACTACGTCGGCTGCCTGACTCTGGAGCTGTTCGTTACCGAGAGCGGCCTGCTGGCCAACGAGTTCGCGCCGCGCGTTCACAACTCCGCGCACTGGACGATAGAGGGTGCTTATACTTCGCAGTTCGAGAATCACCTTCGGGCTGTCTGCGATCTGCCTCTCGGTCGGACCGAGGCGCGCGGCCACGCGCTCATGCTCAACTGGATCGGCGACATGCCCGACCCGCAGACTTTGCTCCGGATGCCGGGAATGCGTTGGCACGATTACAGGAAACAGGCGCGGGCCGGGCGAAAGGTCGGCCACGCCACGCTGATCACGGACACGCTCGACGAGCTGCGCGCCGGCATCGAGAATCTGCGCTCCGAGCTGCCCGATCAGTGGTCCGATGGGTTGGCCAGGGTCGGACGTTCGCTGGCCTGATCAGCGGGAAACAGCACAAGGTGATCGGCATCCAGCTCGATCTGAATTCGTGACTGAACCGCATAGTCGTCGTGGCTGGGAAACAGTGCGCTGATTTCTTCGCTATTGCCGAGGCGGAGGCGATAGAGAATTTCCGCGCCCTGGAACTGGCGCGCGACGACTTCGGCGTCGACACCCTTGTCCGCGGGTTTTACGTCATCGGGTCGAATCAACAGCGCGAGCTGGTCGCCCGAGGGCCGTTGTGCCGGCAGCGGTGAACGCCCCAGAGCGTGGATTAGCTGGCCATCCTCGATGCGAGCACTCAGATAACTGCCACGTCCGGTGAAGGCCGCCACGTAGCGACTCGCCGGGCGGTGGTAAATCTGATAGGGCGTGTCCCACTGGAGCATGCGGCCGTCCTTGAGCAGGCCGACGCGATCCGCCAGCGCAAAGGCCTCCTGCTGGTCGTGGGTGACCAGCAGGGTCGTCGTGTTTCGACCCTTGAGGACGCCGCGGATTTCTTCGCCCATGCGGCGACGCAGGCCCGTGTCGAGGTTCGAGAAGGGTTCATCCATCAGCAGGACGTCCGGCTCGGGTGCCAAGGCCCGGGCCAGCGCGACGCGCTGCTGCTGGCCGCCGGAGAGCTCGTCCGGGAAGCGGTGCTCGAAGCCGCTCAGCCCCGTCAGATCGGTCAATTGCTGAATCCGGTCTTCCCGTTCGCTTCGGGCCATTCGGCTGAGCCCGAAACCGATGTTGTCGGCAACGTTGAGGTGAGGAAAAAGCGCGTTGTCCTGGAACACCATTCCGACGCTGCGCTTTTCCGGCACCCGCGTGCGCGCGGGGGTGCTGACCTGTTGCCCGCCGACGCGGATTTCGCCCTGGTCGATGGCTTCGAAGCCCGCGATGGCTCTGAGCGCCGTGGTCTTGCCGCAGCCCGAAGCGCCGAGCAGGCAGCCGATTTCACCTTTTCCGAGCTCGAAGCTGAGACCGCGAATAACCGGACTCTCACCATAGCCCAGCACGATGCCCTGAACCTCAAGCGTCATTGGCGAAGCGCTGTTCGATCAGCTCGGAGACCGTATCCGCGATCTGTAGGATCTGATCGTCGTCGATGATCAGCGGGGGCAAAAGCCGAATCGTATTGCCGCGAGTCACGTTCAGGATCAACCCCTTCTCCATCGCTCGATCCTTCAGTTCCGGCACGGCCTCGCTCAGCTCGACGCCGATCATCAGCCCGCGCCCCCGAATGTCGACCACGTGGGGATGTTGGCCGAGTCGTTGTTGGAGGCAAGCCATCAGCCGGTCACCGCGCTCGGCAGCTCGCCGCGGCAGGTCGAGCTCTCGCATGATGTCGATGACCTCAACGCCGACGCGACAGGCCAGCGGATTACCGCCGAAAGTGGTGCCGTGGGAGCCGGGCTGGAGCAGGTCGGCGACGTGACCGCGGGCCAGGCACGCACCGATCGGGACGCCGTTGCCCAGGGCCTTGGCGACGGTCACCACGTCGGGTTCGATGGCCTCATGCTGGAAGGCGAACCAGCGGCCCGTGCGCGCCATTCCGGTTTGGATTTCATCGAGCATCAACAGGGCATCCTGGGAGCGGCAGAGCGCCTGAAGCTCGCCTAGAAAACCTTCCGGGGCGGGTCTGACACCTCCCTCGCCCTGAATGGGTTCGATTAACACCGCAACGATATCCGGATGGTCGTCGAAGGCGCCTCGAGCCGCCTCGATATCGCCGAAGGGCACACGAACGAAGCCCTCGACGAGGGGCCCGAAGCCTGCCTGGATCGCAGGATTGCCCGAAGCACTGAGGGCGGCCATCGTTCGACCGTGAAAGCTGTCGGCAGCCACCATGATCTGCGGTGAATCGATGCCCCGTTCCATGGCATAGCGGCGGGCGAGCTTCAAGGCGCACTCGATGGCTTCAGCGCCTGAGTTGGCGATGAAGGCTTGATCTAGACCTGAAATTTCCGCGAGGCGGTCGGCGAGCGCGTCCTGCTGGGGGATGTGGACGATATTGGCCGTGTGAAGCAGCGTCTTTGCCTGCTCGCCGATAACCTCGGCCAGCCGCGCATGGGCATGACCGAGGCTACAGACCGCGATGCCACTGAGCGCATCGAGGTAGCGACGACCCTGGTCGTCAAACAGCCAGGCGCCGTCCCCGCGAACGAGAGCCATCGGCATGCGGACATAGGTATTGAACAGATGCGACATGCCGACTGGCTTCTCTGAAAAGGATCAACCCTTTCAAGCGAGTTGCGATTCCACGTAATCCCAGTTCACCAGATTCCAAAAGGCTTCCATGTATTCCGGCCGAGCGTTGCGATAGTCGATGTAGTAAGCATGCTCCCAGACATCGGCCGTCAACAGGGGTTTGGCGTCGCCGGTCAGAGGCGTTTCAGCGTTGCTGGTCGAGGTAATGGCCAGGTTGCCGTCCGGCTTCTGGACCAGCCAGGCCCAGCCTGATCCGAAAGTGGTCAGGGCCGTCTCGGTGAATTTTTCCTTGAAATCGGAGAAGCTGCCGAAGTCTCGATCGATCATGTCGGCCAGCTTTCCGCTGGGCTCGCCGCCACCGTTGGGCGACAGGCAGTGCCAATAGAAGGTGTGATTCCAGACCTGAGCGGCGTTGTTGAACATGCCGCCCTGGGAATTACGAATAATGTCTTCAAGCGACTTGCTGGCGTGCTCCGTGCCTTCGATCATGCCATTGAGCTTTTCGACGTAGGTCTTATGGTGCTTACCATAGTGATAGTCGAGCGTTTCGGCCGAGATATGCGGCTCCAGAGCGTTCTTTGCATAAGGGAGTTCTGGAAGAGAAAAAGCCATGATTCGCTCCTTTGAGGTGATGAGTATTTAAGTGTAACGAGCCTTGGAGTATGCCGCTACCCGATGAAGCTCGAGTCGGTGCTCGAGAACTGAGCATGCACCGAGTTAACGCTTGGTGCTCTCAGGCCTCGAGCTCCTGCAGGTGCCTCCAGCGATTGACGATAGTGCAAAACAGCGTTGCCGTGCGTTCCGTGTCGTAGGCGGCCGAGTGCGCTGAACTGCTGTCCCACTCAAGACCGGCGGCATCGACGGCGCGCGCCAGAACGGTTTGGCCGTAGGCCAGGCCGCCAAGCGTGGCGGTGTCGAAGCAGCTGAAGGGGTGGAAGGGATTGCGTTTGTAGCCGACTCGCTCGATCGCTGCGTTGAGGAAGGAAAGATCGAAGTGGGCATTGTGGCCGACCAGCACCGCTCGCTTGCATTCCGTGTCGCGTAGGGCTTGGCGGACGGGGGTCATCAGGCCTTTCAGTCCCTCTGCTTCGTTGACCGAGGGTCGAAGCGGATGGTCGGGGCGGATGCCGTTGAACTCCAGCGCGGCCTGCTCGATATTGGCACCCTCGAAGGGGGCCAGATGGCGGACCTGGACTTCGCCGGGCTGGAGCCAGCCCTCCTCGTCCATCTGAATGATGCACATGGCCAGTTCAAGCAGCGCATCGGTGGCGGGGTTGAAGCCGCCGGTTTCGACGTCGACGACAACCGGGAGAAAACCTCGGAAACGCCTGGATATCTGCACGGGAAAATTCATGGGACTGATCATACTCCTTAGCGCGTAGACGGCGCGGGTCGTCGCGGTGAGCGCGAATCAACCCGAAGCGGCCTCGTCGAGGTAGCGTTTTTTCGGCCGCCATCGGCATAGATCGACAACCGGGCATTCCCCGCACTTCGGCTTGCGTGCCTGGCAGGTATAGCGACCGTGCAGGATCAGCCAGTGGTGCGCATTCAGGAGAAAGGGCTCTGGGACTCGTTTCAGCAGGGCTTTTTCTACGGCCAGCGGTGTTTTGCCGCGGGCCAGGCCCGTGCGGTTGCTGACGCGGAAGATATGCGTATCGACCGCCATCGTGGGCTCGCCGAAGGCCGTGTTGAGCACGACGTTCGCGGTCTTGCGGCCCACGCCGGGCAGGGCCTCGAGTTCACTTCGCGTTCGGGGGACCTGACCATCGTGTTCGGCAATGAGCTGCCGGCAGGCCGCCATGACATTTTTTGCCTTGCTGTTGAACAGACCGATGGTCTTGATATGAGACCTCAATCCTTCCTCGCCCAGGGCGACGATCGCTTCCGGCGTATTGGCCACGGGAAACAGGCGGGCGGTGGCCTTGTTGACCCCGACATCCGTGGCCTGGGCCGAGAGCGTGACGGCGACCAGCAGCTCGAAGGGCGTGCGGTAGTTGAGCTCGGTGACGGGGTTGGGATTGATTTCGGCGAGGCGCTCGAAAAAGGCCCGGCGATCGGTCGCATTCATCCGGCCTGCCTCAGCTCCGTCTCGATCGAATCCAGCGACTGGGCCCCGGTCGCCGGGCGCGGAGTTCTGCTGACCAGCATCTTGTGCATCGCGACCATCAGCCCGAGCAGGATGAACGCCCCGGGCGGCAGCACGGCCAGCAGCAGGCCCCAGCCTTCCGGCACAAGGCGCAGGGTCAGGGATTCCGCCCAGGGCCCCAGGAGGAGTTCGGCATCGGCCAGGAGCGTGCCCTGACCGAGGAGTTCGCGCGTCGCGCCCAGCGCGATCAGCACGAGGGCGAAGCCAGCGCCCTGGGCTAGCCCATCGATCAGGGCCGGCCCTGGCGGCTGGCGGGACGCAAAGGCCTCGGCCCGAGCCAGCAGGGTGCAGTTGGTCACGATCAGGGGCACGAAGATGCCCAGATTCTGGCTCAGTGCCGGGAGCCAGGCCTGCAGGCTCATGTCGATGGCCGTGACCAGGCTGGCGATGATCAGGACAAAGGCCGGTATGCGAATTTCCGGTGTCAGCCAGCGCCGGCTCAGTGAAACGAGCAGGTTCGAGCCGGTCAGCACCAGCAGCGTTGCAATCCCTAAGCCCAGGCCATTGATCGTTGTGTTGCTGACCGCCAGCAGCGGGCAGAGGCCAAGGAGTTGGACCAACCCCGGATTGTTGTGCCACAACCCCTCCGACCACACTCGCTTCAGCTCTTTTTCAGACATCGCTCGAAATGCTCGAATTGGATTCGGTGGCGCTTGCCGCTCAGCAGCTTGCGTTTGCTCCAGCCTGCAACGAGCAGCAGTTGTGCGTAGTCGAGCTGGGGTCGGATATCCGGAGCGCCCAGGGCGACGATACGATCGGCGAACTCATCGCGACGGCCTCTAAGCCAGTGCAGCTGGCACTTGGCGATGCCCGTACCAAGCAGGCTCTCTCGGCTGAGGCTTTCGGAATCGATGATTACGGCTTGGCCGTCCCTGAAGATGAAATTCTTCAGCGTCGGATCAAGGTAATCGATGCCGAACCAGGCCCGCTCAGGACGCACCGCGTCGGCCCTGTCGAGGAGTCTTTCACGAGCGCTCGAATCGAGGATTCCGGCCTGCTCGAGAAAGACGAGGTCGCTGCAGAACTGGCGATGTAGAACGCTATCGGACAGGCTGCGCTGCTCGGCTTCGCGCACGTGCAGGGCGGCGAAGAGCCGGGCCAGGGCGTCGACGTGGAGCGCCTGATCTGCGCGAAGCGCTTCGCCGTCGATGAATTCGAACCAGAGCTCATTTTCGTGCTGGTGAAAAAGCCGCGGCAGGGGGATTTCCTCGCCGCAGGCGTCGAAGGCATCCACCACCGTCGCGGCCATCGCGCTGTCGCCAAAAACGACGCGCTTGTAGCGTTGACCCTTGATGGTGACGAAATACACCCGCTGGGATTTGCCGAGACCGCCCAGGAACAGGGATCGGAAGCGGTCGAGGAGGCGACGCCCGACCGTGTGCGCCGGCCGGTGGCTCAGACGAGCGATCATGGCGCTGGCGTGAATCGCGCCACCAGGTTTCCGGACGTTGCAGCGCGTATACTGCCGCGCCATCGTCGCAACATTGTCTGGTCCGATCTGGTCATGAGCTCAAAGCCGCGCGTTACGGTGTTCATTCCGGCCTACAACCGTGAAGGCTACATCTGCACGGCCATCAACAGTATGTTGGCTCAGCAGTATACGGACTTTGAAATCCTCGTCGTCGACGATGGTTCAACGGACCGCACCGCCGAGCGAGTGGACGCCTATGGCGATCCGCGCGTGCGCCTCGTTCGAAGTGAGGCCAATCTGGGAATTCCCGCAAGTCGCAATCGCGGTCTCGAGCTCGCCAGAGGCGAATACATCGCCCTGCTCGACAGCGACGACTACGCCTATCCGAACCGCCTCGGTACCCAGGTCGCGTTCCTGGATCGCCATTCCGACATCGTCCAGGTCGGCAGCGGCTGTACGCTCATGAATGAAAACGGTGAGCTGCTCAAGCGGGTCAGACGACATCCTCTGCGGCCGGTCGATGTGGATGCTCATCTCCTCTTCCACTGCTCCTTGATCAATCGAACGATCATGGCGCGCACCGAGCCCCTTCGCGAGCTGGGCTACGACAAGGACTTTCCGCGCTGCCAGGATTACGACCTCCACGTGCGCCTGGCCAAGCGCTATCGCATGGCAAATCTTCCGCAGCTCCTGGTTTGTGGCCGGGAGCATCCAGGCCGGATCACGAAGAACACCCGCGGCCTCGGTCAGGACCGGAAGATGGCCATTCAGGCCAAGGTGCTCGACCAGCTGCAGATCGACTATTCGGATGACGATCTCTTGCGCCATTACCTGCTCAGCCAGAAGCGCGACCCGGCGATGGGTCGAGGCGAGGACTTCCTGGGCTGGGCCGAGGGCTGGTTGCGCGCCCTCGGCGCGGCCAACGCCCGGCTGGAGCGATTCGACGGCCGGGCCTTTCGCCGCGTGCTCGCTGCGATGTGGGCGGTGGCCTGCTGGCACTACGCCGGTGGCCGGGGAAATTCCCTTCCGCGCCGCCTCCTGAGCTCGCCTCTGACGCGGGGCCTGCCGGGCAATTTCGACCCGGTGACCTGGGCCCGGATGCTGTCTCAGCCGCGACGTCGACCGGCGCTTGACGAGCGCATCCCGGCGCGCCTCGCGACCCCCTGATTCCCTACCGACGAGATGATCCCCCCGCAACTCATTGCGTCAAAAAGGGGATAAGAAGTTCACGGTCAGTAATAGAGCGCCGCGGCGTAGCGCGGTGTAGCGATCAGGAACTGGCTGTTGACCGAGCGGGTCAGCTGGACGCCATAACGCACGCCTCGCGCATCAAGCAACTTCAGTGCCTGAGCAATGGTCTGGATCTCACCGCGACGCTCCGCGTCATCGAAGATCACGACGAACTCATCATCGAGGGCTCGTTCGATAAATTCGAGGCCGGTCCAGCGTGAGCGTCGGCGGCTGCCCCGAGGTCCGTCGACGAGAAGAACGTTGAAGCGCTCGTCCGCGGACAGGCTGTCCGGATCATAGCCCTCGAAACGATGGCCAGCGAAGTCGCGCTGATCCAGCGGTGCGTGGTGCAGCGTGGCCTGGACCTGCGCGCCAATGCGCGCCGCCCAGTCGCCGTCGTGTTCGAGGGTCGTGACCGCGTCGACCTGCTGGCCGAGGAACTGGGAAAGCAGGACGGTGGATTGGCCGGCACCCAGCTCGAGAAACCGCAGCGACTGATGGTCCTGCACGAGTCGCAGCAGCAGGTAGAGGTAGCTGTAGCTCGCCGCACTGCGAAGGGGATAGAAGGGCGTCGAGATGCCGAGGCGGTCGAGGTCGCGGTGCACGATGTTTTGATAGACCAGCTCGCGCCCCTGAAGCCAGGCCGTCGGAGCCAGCCAGCGTGAGCCGCGCTCGAACACCGGATTGAGCCAGCGCCGCGAGAGGAGACGTCCCCGCTGCCTGGGAAAGGACGTGAATTTCATTCGATCCGGGATCCTGAGTGACGGCCGGGAATCATAACGCCTCCGGCGGCGGGCCGCCCTCCCACAGCGCGTCTCCGGCCCCCTCGAAGCTGCTTAGGCTGCGGGCGACCGCATCGATCACGGCGGTGCTGGTGATGGTGGCGCTTGTCAGCGTGTCGAAGTCACCTCCGCGACGGTCGCTGGCCCACTGATCACGCGGCGGGTCGCCGAGAGACCGTCCCTGGAACTGCTCGATCCAGTCGCTACGGCGCGCCTCGATCTTGTCGCCCAGTCCTGGGGTTTCGCGATGTTCGACGACGCGAACGCTGATGACTTCGGCGGCCGGGGTGACGGCGATCAGCAGCCGGATGTCGCCGCTGTAGCCCCGCGGCGTGGTCACGTCGATGACCGCGGCGCTGGGTTGGCCGTTCTTGCGCCCCCGGAAAACGAGCGCCGCTGCGGGCAGCCCATCGACGGGCAGTTCGATCACGTCCTGGCTGATTCGATTGTCATAGCGGTCCGGCGGCAGAACCAGCCTCAGGGAAGCAGCGGCACGATCGGCACGGGCTTTTTCGATGCGCTCACGGGTGAGTAGATCGAGGGCGGACAGGGCCAGTGCGGCGATCAGCCCGATGGCGGCCAGCGCCAGCGCCGGGCGAATCCGGAAGCGCAGCGCACTCATTTCGGGTGTCCGTAGGCCCGCGGCACCGTGTAGCGATCGATGAGCGGTACGCAGAGATTCATCAGCAGAATGGCAAAGGCAACCCCATCCGGATAGGCGCCGAAGCGGCGGATGGCCAGGGTCAGGAGGGCAACGCCGAAGCCGAACAGCAGTTTTCCGGCCAGCGTCGACGGACCCGACACGGGGTCGGTCGCAATAAAGAAAGCGCCAATGACGAGGGCGCCGGAAAACAGATGCTGCAGTGGAGAGGGGTTGGTGTCGGGTCCGATAAGCCAGAACGGTAGGCTGATCAGGACCGTGGATGCCAGCACGGCGACGGGCACGTGCCAGGAAATCACTCGACGATAGATCAACCAGAGACCGCCGACAAGGTAGGCGTTGGCAATCCACTCCCAGCCACGGCCGCCGAAGTCACCGAAAATGGCGGCCTCGCGGATCTCGGGGATTCTCAGCCCCTCCTGCAGGCCGGTTCGCATGCTGTCCAGCGGGGTGGCCTGGGTGATGGCATCCCAGCTGGTCGAGGCCGGCAACGAGCCGGTCAGAATGGCATACGCCGTGTCCTGCAGGCCTGGCAGCCCTGGCGACAGGTAGCGCGGGGTCAGCCAGTGGCTGAGCTCCGTGGGGAAGGCAATGATGACCGCAGCGAAGCCCACCATGGTCGGGTTGAAGAGATTGAAGCCCAGGCCCCCGTAGAGCTGTTTGGTGATGACGATAGCAAACAACATGCCTGTCGCGGCCACCCACCAGGGCGCGAGCGGCGGCATGCACAGGGCAAACAGGACCGCGGTCACGACGGCGCTGTAGTCGCCGAGAAACATGGCCACCGGGCGGCGCCGCAGGCGCAGCATTCCCCACTCGAACAGCAGCGCGAAGCCGCAGGCCAGGGCGAGCTGGAAGAAGATGCCCGGCCCGAAGAACCAGGCGTGCGCCAGGATCGCCGGCACGAGGGCGAGCAATACCTGCTGCATGACTCCACGGACCGTGGTCTCGGGCGGCAGATGCGGGGCGCCGCCCAGAGTCGGGTCACGCCGGCTGGGGGTCGGTGTTGCCATGGACTCAGTCCTGCTCGCGCCGAGCCAGCTGCTTCTCGATTCGCAGAAGCGTCTCGTTGATCGAGGTCAGCACGGGTGCCAGGGATCGATCGTCCGTGCCGCTCGGCGTGGTTGCGGTCTCCTCCTCGCTGTCGCTGATCCGATCGCGCTGCTCGAGCACGGCGTCGCGAAATTCCTCCACGTCTTCGATGCCGGTCACCCGCACGAGCGCGCCGCCGCCCGACTGACCGGCCGTTTCCACGCCGAGGCCCTTGACGCCGAACAGGCGCATCAGCGGGCCTTCGACGAGGACCAGGTCGGTCACCTTTTCCAGCGGGATGGTTTTCTCTTCCCGCGTCAGCAGTCCGCGCCGGACCTGCAGGTCACGCTGGGTCAGCACCACTTCAAGACGCTCGTAATAGCGCCCGATCGCCCACAGTGCAATCGGGACGACGATGGGCAGCAGGACGACCCCGATCAGGGAGGCGACAAAGGCGATGATCACGTTCCACAGCTGGTAGCGCCGGGCGGCCGGCAGGATGCGGGCTTCTCGCAGGGTCTTGCTGACGCGCCGGCGACGCGGTGGGGATGGATTCTGCTGCATAAGCGCTACGCTCCACTCAGGGGGGTTGACCGGTTTGCTTCAGCCGGCATCCGAATCGCTGGCCTTCTTGCGCCGGGCCCGCTCGATGGCCGCCTTGATTTCATCCTTCGCCTGGCCGCCTTCGGCGAGGCGCCGGCGACGCTTCTCGCGCCGCGCCTCGCGCTCGAGACGCTCCTGTTCGAGGCGCGTCTGGCGGGCGTCATGGCGGCGCTGAGCCAGGCGAGCGCGGCGCTGATCGAGCTGTTCGAGCTGGCGCGCGGCCTTGCCGTGCCGGTACCAGTCGACCAGCGGAATATGGCTGGGACAGACCTGGGCGCAGCAGCCACACTCGATGCAGTCGAAGAGATTCAGCGCGGCGGCCGCGTCGTGGCGCTCGCCCTCGATCATCTTGTAGAGCTGCTGTGGCAGCAGCCGCGCCGGGCAGACGCGGACACATTCACCGCAGTTGATGCAGGGCATGACCGGTTGATCGCGCCGCACCTGTTCCGCGGTCAGAGCGAGCAGGCAGTTAGTTCCTTTGTGGACCGGAATCCTGTCGCTGGGCAGGGCCGAGCCGGACATGGGGCCGCCAAGGACCAGGCGACCCGCATCGTCACTTCGGCCGCCCGCCGCCTCGATCAGCTCGCCGACGGGTGTGCCGATTCGGGCTATCAGATTGCGGGGTCGCCTGACGCCCGGCCCCGTGACCGTCACGATCCGCTCGATCAGCGCCCGGCCTCGCTCGACGGCATCGAGGGCCGCCACGGCGGTCGCCACGTTATGGCAGAGCAGGCCGAGATCCTGCGGCAAGCCGTCGAAGGGGACTTCTTCGCCGGTCAGCGCCTGAATGAGCTGGCGCTCGCCGCCCTCGGGGTAGATCGTCGCAACGCGCACGAGTTTGATCGGGAAGTCGATCGGGCAGTCATCGATGGCTTCAGACAGGCGCTCACCCACCGCGCCCATCTGATCCTCGATGGCCAGAACGACCTCACCTGCGCCGGCGGCGCGGGCCAGCACGATGCCGCCGCGAACCACGTCATCGGCCCGCGTGCGCATCAGCATCTCGTCGCAGGCGATCCAGGGTTCGCATTCCGCGCCGTTGAGGATCAGCGTATGAATGCCGTCCCAGTCGCCGCGGAGCTTGGCCGCGCTCGGAAAGACGGCGCCGCCGAGTCCAGCCAGTCCCCGGTCGCGCAGGAGGTCGATCAGGCGGTGCCGGTCCAGCGTGATCCAATCGCTTAGCGGCTCAGCTTCGATGAAGTCATCTCGCCCGTCGGCGAGGAGCTGAAGACAGTCGATGCGCGAGCCCGGTCGCCAGAGGCTCTCGCTCTGCACGATCGGCCCGATGCGACCCGACGTCGGCGCGTGGGTGACGGTTTCCAGATCGCTGCTCGCGCGGGTCAGGGCCTGGCCGCCCAGAACGCGCTCACCCTCCTCGACGATGATCTTCGCGCGTCGCCCCTGGCGGTCGACGACCTGGAGCAAGTATTCCTCGGACAACGCGGGCCGCTCGAGAGGCAGCTCGCAGGCGACCTGCTTGTTGTGGCGCAGGACGAGCCCGCCTGGAAAGGCGTGGAGCGTGTCGCCGACGGCCAGAGGTTTCATGCGACTTTCAGCGGGATGACACCGGGCGATGCGTCGCCGGCATTGTCCGGGCGCGGCGGGCAATAGGGTTCGGCGCGATCGACCAGATCGATGCAGTCGACGGGACAGGGCGGCAGGCAGAGCTCGCAGCCGGTGCATTCAGACTCGATGACCGTGTGCATGCGGCGCGCGGCACCGAAAATGGCATCGACGGGGCAGGCCTGAATACAAAGCGTGCAGCCGATGCAGCGGTCTTCGTCGATAACGGCGACCACCGGCCCCTTGTGTTCACCGTGCGACTCATCGAGGGGCTTGGCGTCGACGTTCAGCAGCTGGGCCAGGGCCTCCACGCCAGCCTGACCGCCGGGCGGGCACTGGTTGATGTCGGCTTCACCCCGGGCGATCGCTTCAGCATAGGGGCGACAGCCGGGATAATTGCACTGAGCGCACTGGGTCTGCGGCAGGATCTCGTTGATGCGTTCGACCAGACGATCGCTGTCGTCTCGAAATCGCCTGCCCAGCCACAGAAGCCCGCAACCGACCGTGGCCATCAGTCCGGTAAGAATCAGCAGCGCGTTGAGCATAGGATGGAAGGATACAGGCTCGAAAGGATGACGTGAGCAAATGCGCAAGCTGATCATTGTCGCTGTTGGGCTGATCGTAGCCTGGGGCTGGTTCGCTTCGCCGAGCGCGCCCCACAGCGAGCAGCTGGCGGCGCTCGTCGATGCCCCGCCGAGACTCAGCGGCCTGGCTCTGAATCGTCCACCGCGCCAGCTTGCCCTCGAGGAAGAGCGAGTGATCGGAATCGAGGGCCACAGCCTGCGTCTGCGCGCCGAGTTCGGGCTGGTGGCCCGGGTTCTGGGGCGCCGCGATTATCGGTGGGACCGCTGGTCGGCGCTGTCACCCGTGGATCTGGCCCTGGGTTGGGGTCCGATGAGCGATCCTGAGGTGTTGGCCGCGATCGATATCCGTCAGAACGGGCGCTTCTATTTCTGGCGCGTCGATGAGTTCCCTATCCCTCGGGCTCAGATCGAAGCATCTTCGGCCAACATGCACCTGATCCCGGCCAGCCCCGCCGTATTCGACCGCCTCGATGAGATCGAGGAGGGGGATCGGCTTCGTCTTATGGGCTACCTCGTCGATGTCGACCGTGATGACGGGGCCTGGTGGCGAACATCCCTTCGCCGCGACGACACCGGCGAGGGGGCCTGCGAGCTCATCCTGTTGACCTCCGTCGAGCGTCTGTAGGGTGCCCGGGGCGGCGGCCCGGTCTCGCCATGTTGGATAATCAAGGCGGCGCGTGCCGTGTCTGCCCTGCTCAAAGTCGGGCAAATCCCGTAAATCCCATGAAAGCGAGTGCCATCAGGCCGGCGGTGATAAGGCCGATCGGGGCACCGCGAAACGCAGCGGGAATATCGGCGAGAGCGAGGCGCTCGCGGGCTGCGGCCAGGGCGACGAGAACGGCTCCGAAGCCGAGTGCCGCGCCGAAGCCGTAGACCGCGGATTCGACCAGGCTGTTCTGCTCGCGCAGATTGAGCAGGGCCACCCCGAGTACGGCGCAGTTGCTTGTGATCAGGGGCAGGTAGAGGCCGAGGATGCGATGCAGCAGGGGCGCGGTGCTGCGCAGGACGAGCTCGGTGGCCTGCACCAGGGCCGCGATCACGATGATGAAGCCGATCGTCGAGAGGTAGTCAAGTTCAAGGGGCTCGAGGATCCAGGTGGAGAGCAGGTAGCTGGCCACCGCCGAGAGGGTCAGCACGAACGCAGTGGCCAGGGACATGCCGACCGCCGATTCGACGCTGTTCGAGACGCCCAGGAAGGGACACAGGCCCAGAAACTGGATCAACACGAAGTTGTTGACCAGGGCAGCCGAAATGACGATCAGGACCAGGTCCATGAGGCGGTTGGGCTCAGCTGACCCGCATGCCGGGTTCAGCGCCGCTGTCGGGACTGAGCAGATAGGGCCGGCCGTTGCCCTCGCTGGCTGCCAGCACCATGCCTTCGGAGATACCGAAGCGCATTTTCCTCGGCGCAAGATTGGCCACCATGACGGTCAGCCGACCGTCAAGCTCGCCGGGCTCGTAGTGGCCGCGGATGCCGGCGAAGACCTGGCGAGTCTCGCCGCCGAGATCGAGGATGAGGCGCAGCAGCTTGTCCGCGCCCTCGACCTCCTCGGCCCGCGTGATTCGGGCTACGCGGAGATCGACTCGAGCAAAATCCGGAAATTCGATCTCCGGCTCGATGGCAAGCGGTGAGCGCTCCGCCGGGTTCGGCGCGCTGCGCTCCGCACTTGCTTCGAGGGATTCCTTGCTGGCCTCGATCAGGCGCTCGAGCTGTTCGGCTTCGACGCGGCGAAGCAAGGGCTTGAACTTGCTGATCTCGTGGCCGAGCAGCGGCTCGTCGATCGCATCGAAGCGATCCAGCGCTGCGTTGAGAAAGGCAGCGGCGTCACGGGCCATATGAGGAACGACCGGCTGCAGCCAGATCATCATGATTCGGAACAGATTGATGCCCTGAGAGCAGACCGCGAGCACCTCGTCCTCGCGGCCCGCCTCCTTGGCCATGACCCAGGGCTTGTGCTCATCGATGTAGCGATTGGCATCGTCGGCCAGCGCCATGATGCGGCGAATCGCCATCTGGAAGTTGCGCGCCTCGAAGTCCGCGGCAATGGCACCGTGGGCGTCGACAAAGCGCCGGTGCAGCGCGGGATCGGCCAGCGTGTCGGCCAGCCGGCCCTCGCCAAACTTATGAATGAAGCCGGCGCAGCGCGAAGCGATATTAACGAGCTTTCCGACGAGGTCGGAGTTGACCCGAGCACGAAAGTCATCGAGGTTGAGATCGATGTCAGCCAGGCCGGTCCCCAGCTTGGCCGCGAAGTAGTAGCGGAGCGTGTCCGGCGCCAGGTGATCGAGCCAGGTTCGCGCCTTGATGAAGGTGCCGCGGGATTTCGACATCTTGGCGCCGTTGACGGTCAGAAAACCGTGCGCATGCACCGCCGTTGGCCGCCGCAGGCCGGCTCCTTCGAGCATGGCGGGCCAAAACAGGCAGTGGAAATACATGATGTCCTTGCCGATGAAATGATGCATCTCGGTGTTGGAGTCCGGGCGGGTCCATTCATCGAAATCAAGGCCTTCGCGTTCGCAGATTGACTTGAAACTGGCCAGATACCCCACCGGCGCGTCCATCCAGACGTAGAAGTATTTGTCGCTATGGCCGGGGATCGGGAAGCCGAAGTAGGGCGCATCACGGGTGACGTCCCAGTCACGAAGGGGCTGGTCGAGCCACTCGTTGAGCTTGTTGGCCACCTCATCCTGAAGCGCGCCGGAGCGAACCCAGTCCTTCAGGCTGTCGCGAAACGGTTCCAGGTTGACGAAGAAATGCTCGGTTTGCCTCATCACCGGCGTGGCGCCGGACACGACGGAGCGGGGTTCGACGAGCTCTGTGGGGTCGTAGGTCGAGCCGCAGACCTCGCAGGAATCGCCGTACTGGTCCTCGGCCGCGCATTTGGGGCAGCGGCCGCGAATGAAGCGGTCGGGAAGAAACATTTTCCGCTCGGGATCGAAGAATTGATCGATCTGGCGGGCCTCGACGACCTGAGCGTCCTTGAGCGCTGCCCAGATGCGGTTGACGATCGCTTGGTTTTCGGCGGAGTGCGTGGAAGAAAACTCATCGTGGGAGAGGCCGAAGTCCGCGAAATCGCGCTGGTGTTCCGTAGCCATCTGTTCGATCAGCTGCTCAGGCGAGATTCCACGCTTTTCTGCGTGCAGCATGATCGGTGTTCCATGCGCGTCGTCGGCCCAGGCGAACCAGACCTCGTGACCGCGGGCGCGCTGGAATCGTGTCCAGATATCGGTCTGGATGTATTCCAGCATGTGGCCGAGGTGGATCGAGCCGTTGGCGTAGGGCAGGGCAGCGGTGATCAGAATCTTGCGCGGATCGCTCATGAACGGTAGGCCTGATGGATGGCGTGAAAACGATGGCCTGAAATTATCGCACGCTGGAAATGACCGCGACTGACATCCCCGCGTCGGGATGCATGATGCCTGAACCCACCAGGTCTGAGATCAACAGGAACGCCTGCACGCTTCCGCTACCATAGGCATTCACCCTATCGTAGTGGACCGTCATCATGTCCGAAACGCTTGAAGCCGAACTGAAGGAGCGCCTGCGCGCGCTGATCGATCCCCATACGGAACAAGCGCTTGCAGACGGGGTTCAGGTGAGCGTTCGGAAAGGCCGAGCCGCTGTCCGCGTGGTCCTGAGTTATCCCGCGGCGGGCTGGCATGATCGTCTCCGGCGCTTGATCGAGCGAACCCTGATGCACGATCAGTCCGTCGAGGCGGTGACCGTCGAGATCGAAACCGAACGCCTCAGCCACGCGGTGCAAGGCGGCCTGACTCCCCTCGACGGCGTCAGCAACGTCATTGCTGTCGCTTCCGGCAAAGGCGGTGTCGGGAAATCCACCGTTGCCGTCAATCTCGCTCTGGCCCTGCAGGCCGAGGGGGCTCGGGTCGGCGTTTTGGACGCCGATATCTATGGCCCGAGCATTCCTCGCATGCTGGGCCTGACGGGCCAGCCTGAGACCGCAGATCGGCGGATCGTGCCGATGCGGGCCCACGGCCTCCAGGCGATTTCGATCGGCGTGCTGGTGAAGACCGATCAGGCGATGATCTGGCGAGGACCCATGGCGACTCAGGCTCTGCAGCAGATGGTGACGGAGGTGGCCTGGGATCAGCTGGACTATCTGGTCGTCGACCTGCCGCCCGGTACCGGCGACATTCAGCTGACCCTGGCGCAGCGCATTCCCGTAGCCGGTGCCGTGACCGTCACCACGCCCCAAGACGTGGCTGTGGACGACGTGCGGCGCGCCGTCGCCATGTTTGCCAAGGTGCGCGTGCCCGTTCTTGGCGTGGTCGAAAACATGAGCACTCACGTCTGCTCGAGCTGCGGTCATGAAGAGGCCATCTTCGGCCAGGGTGGCGGCCAGCGCATTGCCGAAGAAGCCGGTCTCACGCTCCTCGGTGATCTGCCGTTGAGCGCCGGGCTGGGTCGGGCGACGGATCGCGGTACGCCCATTGTGGCGTCCGAGCCCGAAGCCTCTGCATCACTTCGCTTCCGAGAGATCGCGCGTCGCGTGGCCGGACGGCTTTCACTGCAGTCGCGCAATCAGGCGATCCGGATGCCCAAGATCAAGATAGTGGAATGATCCGTCAGGCCGACGGACCCTCGGCAACCTGCGCGTGCCTTCCGGGCCAGCCGGCAGAAACCGATAGAATGCGCGCTGAACTCGCAGTCCGGTTGCCCGAGGAGGGTGCTCTTGTCCATCAAATCTGATCGCTGGATACGCCGCATGGCCGAATCGCATGGAATGATCGAGCCCTTCGAGGCGGGGCAGGTGAGGGCCTCGCAGGACGGCCATAAGCTCGTGTCCTACGGAACGTCCAGCTACGGCTACGACGGTCGCTGCGCGAATGAATTCAAGATCTTCACCAACATCAACTCGGCGGTGGTTGACCCCAAGCATTTCGATGAGTCGAGTTTTGTCGACTTTACGGGCGATACCTGCATCATTCCGCCCAATTCCTTCGCCCTGGCCCGGACCATCGAGTATTTTCGGATCCCCCGGAACGTGCTCACGATCTGTTTGGGGAAATCGACCTACGCGCGCTGCGGCATTATCGTCAACGTCACGCCCCTGGAGCCGGAATGGGAAGGTCACGTCACGCTCGAATTCTCGAATACGACGCCCCTCCCAGCCCGCATCTACGCCAATGAGGGTGTGGCTCAGTTCCTGTTTCTGGAGTCCGATGAGGCCTGCGAGACGTCCTACCGCGACCGCGCCGGCAAATATCAGGGACAGCGTGGCGTGACCTTACCGAAGGCTTGAATCGGACCAGGGGGCGGGACGCGGGCCGTCTAGATGGGCAGACGAACCTCAGCTTCCTGTCAGCGGGGGCTGCTGCATGACATCAACGGTGACGGGAAAGATCTGGCGCCCTCTCAGGACTTCGAATTCGATCGTCGTGCCCGGCTCGATCCGCGAAATCCGCAGCGTCAGCTCTCTTGCGCTGGAGATTGCTTCGCCTCCGGCGCTCAGGAGAATATCGTTTGGTCGCAGTCCAGCGCGCCAAGCGGGGCTCTCGGCAGTGACGCGCGAAACCCGGGCACCGGTTACCAGACGATCGTCGATCTGGAGCGCGAGCGAGAGGTCCATCAGATCAACGCCGATCCAGCCTCGCCGAACCTGGCCGTAGTCGACGATTTGCTGCATGATCTGGCGCGCGAGAGGCGCCGGAATCGCAAAACCAATGCCCTGGGCACCGACGGACTGATTCAGGGACGCAGAGTTGATCCCGACGACCTCGCCAGCGGGGTTGATCAGCGCGCCTCCGCTATTTCCTGCGTTGATGGCGGCGTCGGTCTGGATGAAATCCTCGAAGGTGGTCAGATTGAGCTGGCCGCGCCCCATGGCCGAGACAATACCCATGGTGACCGTATGACTCAGGCCAAAGGCGTTGCCGATTGCCAGCACGACATCGCCGGTTCGCAGCTCGTTTTCAGCGCTCAGTCGAGCCATCGGCAGATCGTCGAGGTCTATTTTCAGCACGGCCAGGTCCGTTCCTGGATCGCTGCCTACGACCTGGGCTTCGGCAATCCGGCCGTCAAAGAGCGCAACGACGATGTCATCGACCTCGGAAATGACGTGACGCGTGGTCAGAATCAGCCCGTCCCCGGAAACGATCACGCCGGAGCCGAGGCCGCGCTGAGGGCGAGTCACCATGCGGTTTTCGTACAGGCGGCGGTAGAGCGGATTGTTCAGGTTCTGATACATCGGCTGGCGAACGAGCGTCCGCGTGTAGATGCTGACCACGGATGGGGCGGTGGCATTGACCGCGGCCGCATAGCTCTCAGTTCCCGGACTGGCGCGGGGCTCATCGAGGGCGGGCAGCAGGTCGGGTCGAAAGAAAACGACGACGAAGGCGATGGCGAGGCCGAGCAGGACAAACTGGCTGACGAACTGAATGAATTTGATCAAATTTAAGCCCCGTTCGATGACATCTCGTTCGCACTCAGAAGCCTAAAATACACGGTGTTGGCAGAGGATTCCGAGCAACGCATTCAACTCAGCGCATCCTCCAGTGCCATCACTATGTTAAAAGCTCATAAAGTTAGGTAAAATATTGGATTGCCTTGGCCATCGCTCTTGTGATTGATCGGCAAAGGGAACGAATCGCCGTAGGAGCGCTGAAAGTTGGTGTCCAGGCTGTTTTTCTTGTCATAGCCAATAGCTGGCCGTCAAGGGTATCTTAGGAATCGGAGAAAATCATGTCCAAAAGCAACACGTCCGAATCGATTCAGAAACAGGCCGATTCGGGCCGTAGAAATCTCCTTCTGGGCGTGACCGGCGTCGTCGGCGCGGCAGGGGCAGGTCTCGTCGCTTGGCCCTTTGCGGCCTCCTGGCAGCCGAGTGCCAAAGCAAAAACCGTGGGGGCGCCGGTCGAAGTGTCGATCGCCGACCTGCAGCCGGGCCAACTGACTCGCGTCCAGTGGCGTGGTCAGGCTATCGGCATTTTGCATCGCACCGAGCGAATGGTTGAGGACTTGAATCGGGTCTCGGACCGTTTAAGAGACCCCGACTCCAGCACGGCTCAACAGCCGGAATATGCGCAAAACGATCATCGCTCGATCAAGCCTGAATACCTGGTGCTGAACATCCATTGTACTCACCTCGGCTGTATTCCGGAGCTGCGCCCTGAAGTCGAGCCGCAGGTATTCGACCAGGACTGGCGCGGCGGATTCTATTGCCCCTGCCATAAATCGGCGTTCGATTTGGCAGGTCGCGTTTACGCCGGGAAACCGGCTCAACTCAACCTCGTTGTCCCTCCCTACTCATACATCGATGAGAACCGCATTCTGATCGGTGTCGATCCAGAACAAGGAGCTGCCTGATCATGGCCAAAGCTGCTAGCGCAATAAGCAAGAATGCTAACGCCTTCGGCGAATGGGTTGACAAGCGTCTACCCGTTTCGCATTTTTGGAAAGAGCACATCAGCGAGTATTACGCCCCGAAGAACTTCAACATCATGTACTACTTCGGGTCTCTGGCACTACTGGTGCTCGTCAACCAGATCGTGACCGGTATTTTCCTGACGATGCACTACAAGCCCGACGCGGCACTCGCCTTCGGCTCTGTGGAATACATCATGCGCGACGTCGAGTGGGGATGGTTGATCCGCTACATGCACTCGACCGGAGCATCGGCGTTTTTCATCGTGGTCTACCTCCACATGTTTCGCGCGCTCATGTACGGGTCATATCAAAAACCGCGGGAGCTGGTCTGGATCCTCGGTGTCCTGATTTATCTCACCCTGATGGCGGAAGCTTTCATGGGATACGTCCTTCCCTGGGGTCAGATGTCGTACTGGGGTGCGCAGGTCATCGTCTCTCTGTTCGGCGCGATTCCCTACGTAGGGGATGCGCTGGTCGAGTGGATTCGAGGCGATTACTACATCGCCGATGCGACCCTAAATCGATTCTTCGCGCTGCACGTGATTGCGCTGCCCCTCGCGCTTCTTGCGCTGGTGGTGCTTCACCTGGCTGCGCTCCACGAAGTGGGTTCGAACAATCCGGATGGTATCGATATCAAGTCGAACAAGGACGAAGCCGGGATCCCTCGCGACGGCATACCCTTCCACCCCTACTACACGGTGAAGGATATTTTTGGCGTCGGCATTTTCCTGCTCCTTTTCGCGTTCGTGCTGTTTTATGCACCGACAGGTGGGGGCTATTTCCTGGAGAAGGATAACTTCGCCATCGCCGATCCGCTCGTGACGCCGGAACACATCGTGCCTGTCTGGTACTTCACGCCCTACTACGCCATTCTCAGAGCCGTGCCAGACAAGTTGATGGGCGTCGTGCTCATGGGTGCCGCGATCTTCGTGCTGTTCCTGATGCCCTGGCTTGACCGCTCCAAGGTGCGCTCGATTCGCTACAAGGGTCTCGGAAGCAAGATTCTCCTGACTGTCTTTGCCATTGGGTTTATCCGACTAGGAATGCTGGGCATGGCCGAGGGCACGCCTGCAGAAACGATCGAATCGAGGGTGTGGACGGTGATCTACTTCGCGTTCTTCGCGCTGATGCCGGTCGTGACCTCCCTGGAAAATACCAGGCCGGTCCCAGAGCGGGTGACGACATGAAGACCTTGAAACTCCTGTCCGCTGCGCTCGCGGCACTCCTTTTCAGCCTCGACGTGAGCGCGGCCGGGGGAGGCGATTACGATCACGCACCAATCAATATTCGCGACACGGCATCGCTCCAGCGCGGGGCGACAATGTTCGTCAACTACTGTATGGGCTGCCACTCGGTCAAATACATGCGGTGGGGCCGCTTGGGCGAGGATCTTGCTCTCAGTGACGAGGAAGTCGAGGAATTCCTGATCAAGGGCGATCAAACCGTCAACGACAGGATGCTTTCGTCCATGCCGTACGAGCAGTCGGCCGAGTGGTTCGGCAAGGCGCCGCCTGACTTGAGTTTGACGGCGCGGGCGCGCACGGCCGATTGGGTTTACACCTATCTACGCGGCTATTACCTGACCGATCAGGGATGGAACAATACCGTTCTCGCCAACCCAGCCATGCCGCACGTCCTCTGGGAGCTACAGGGCATCCAGCGCCCGATCACTGCCGAGGTGACCGACGCCAATGGCCAGACCAGGACAGTGGTCGAATCGCTCGAGCTTGTGGAGCCAGGGCTGATGACGCCCGAGGAATACGACGCGACGATCACCGATATCACGGCTTTCATGGCCTACATCGCTGAACCTGCCGCTTTGGATCGTCTGGCGATGGGGCCCTGGGTGCTGCTTTTCCTGACCATATTTACCTTCCTGGCCTGGTTGCTGTACAAAGAGTATTGGAAAGACGTTAAAAAATAATGTCGGGCGCCGCGCGTCTCGCGCGGCCGGGCAATTGGAGGGAAAAACGAGATGATGGCACTGTACTCCTCGGAGAATTGCCTGAAGGGTCACCGCGTCAGGTTTGTCCTGGCTGAGAAAGGTATCAACGTGGAAATCATTCACGTTGAGCAGGATCGAGCGGCGACAGCGGATTTGGCGGAGCTGAATCCGTATGGAGAAACGCCGACGCTGGTCGATCGAGATATGGTGCTTTACGGCACCTGGGTGGTCACCGAGTATCTCGACGAGCGATATCCGCACCCGCCGCTGATGCCGGTCGACCCCGTGTCGCGCTCTCGCTTGCGACTGGTCATGTACAGAATGTATCGAGACTGGATCGACACGGGCAGGATCATCGAGACATCGAGCGGGGCAAAGAAAGTGGCCACGGCGAAAAAGCATTTGGTCGACAGTCTGATCGCCTCGGACGATCTATTCGGTCTCACGCCCTTCATCCTGAATGACGAACTCTCACTCGCCGATTGTGCGCTTGGTCCTTTGCTTTGGCGGCTTCCGTCCTACGAGCTCGGTCTGACGTCGAAGCAGACGCCGAATCTGCACCAGTACATGGACCGTATCTTTCAGCGCGATTCCTTCCAACGCAGTCTGACGGAGCCTGAAAGACTGCTGCGCGAATCCGTCTGATCAAGGCATGCTTGCGAGTCGGCCCTATCTGTTACGCGCGATGAACGAATGGATCGTTGATTCCGGTCTCACGCCCCACCTGCTTATTGACGCCGACGATCCAAACCTCGAGGTCCCGGACTCAGCGCGCGGAGACGGCAAAGTCGTGCTGAATATTTCCCCATCGGCCGTGCGAGACCTGCTGATGGATAGTGAGCTTGTCACCTTCGTCGCGCGCTTCGGCGGTGTTTCCCGCGCGGTGTCGGTCCCAATGGCCGCAATCGAGGGTATCTATGCTCGCGAAAACGGGCGGGGGATGATGTTTCCCGATGAAGATGCCGTCGGCGGCAGCGATAACGGGGACGGCGACGGACCAGACGATGACGGTGGGCCCTCCGGCCCCGGAAAACCCAAGCTCAGAGTCGTCAAATAGCGGTCGTCTCCGCAAAACAATTGTCGATTGTTCCGCTCAGAACCGGCGCCTGAACGTTTCAGGCAGGTCTTTCCCTATTCCACCAAATGGCTGCCGTCGGCGAGCTCACCGCGCAGGCGGGCGAGCCGATGACCCACCATCACCAGATCGCCCCGTCGACGATCGCCTCCCGTTGCGCTGAATTCGAAACGATAAAGCCGCCGCAGCTGCCAGCGGCCCGTTCGGCGCGTCGGGCGCATGAATTCGAGAGCAACGGTCTGATCAAGAAGTTGCCATTCCTGTCGCTCGCAGAAACGCCGCGCATGCTCCCTCGCGAATTCGCGGGCCCGAGTCGCGGCAGACCACCAGGCGCCGAGCGTTGCGAGAACGAGAAGCGATGGAATGGCGGTATCGATCATGGCTGGAACGATGTCAGGCGCGCGACTTCAGGAGCACGTAGACCGCACCCGTCCCACCGTCATGGGGCGGCGCCGAGGCAAAAGCGACCACTCGGTCGCGACGGGTCAGGATCCGAGCCGTCATCTGCTTCAGGCGCGGACCGGCAGGCCCGGAACGAAGTCCCTTGCCGTGGATGATTTTCACGCAGCTCAAACCGTCTCGCTCGGCTTCCTGGAGGAAAGTCCGAACGCTGCCGCTCGCCGCCTTGACGGTCATCTGATGCAGGTCGATTTCGTCCTGGACTCGCCAATGACCGCGGCGTAAGCGCGTCAAAATTCTTGGCCTGAGGCCGGGCTGGAGCCACTGCAGTTCGTCGCCGTTCTCGATGCTGCTGAAATCGAAGGGGGCCGAGGCCAGCTCGTCCATGACCGCCTGATCGTCGAGATCGCGCTGCAGCGGCACGGCTGGTCGGCCCGATGGGGTCGGATAGACTCGCTCCTTGTCCAGCCTGCGCACGTGGCCCACGGCCTCGCGGAACAGGGCAGCGTCATCATCATCAATGCTCATAAATCACCTCCTCCCGCCTGACCTGAGAATTTCTCGGCCGATCCTTCATGTCTCCATGAAGGTGCCAGGCAGTTCCCTTGCGGGCGAGTGCTCTGCCTGATCGCCGCGTCCTTCGTCGAGCGTTGTGGCGATCAGCCCTAGGCTGCCAAGTTATCGGGCCATCGGCGGCCTTATTCATTTATAGTTGCATCTTAAAACCATCCGACACCACCATGCATATTCTCATTTCCAATGACGACGGGCTGTATGCGCCCGGAATCCGCCTGTTGGCCGATGGCCTGCGCGACCACTGCGACGAGGTCACCGTCGTCGCGCCGGATCGGGATCGATCGGGCGCGAGCAACTCCCTGACACTGGACCAGCCGATTCGGGTCGAGAAACAGGAGGATGGCCGCTACAAGGTCTTCGGTACGCCCACCGACTGTGTGCACGTCGCGATTACCGGCCTGCTTTCAGACGAGCCGGACATGGTCGTTTCCGGCATCAATGCCGGTGCCAATATGGGCGATGACGTGCTCTATTCCGGCACCGTGGCGGCGGCCATGGAGGGTCGCTTTCTGGGATTGCCCGCAATGGCCGTGTCCCTTTCCTATGGGCGCGGAGGCCCGAGCTACTATGAAACAGCGGCTCGCGCTGCCAGTATTCTCATGCGGCGCCTCGTGGCTGAACCGCTTCCCGCCGACACCATCCTGAACGTCAACGTCCCGGACATCCCCTGGGATGACATCAAAGGCTTCCAGACCACTCGCCTGGGGCATCGGCATCGCTCGGAGAACGTGATCCCGATCGATGACCCTCGCGGTCGGCCCTTTTTCTGGATCGGGCCGCCCGGAGGAGAGAGCGACAACGGGCCGGGAACTGATTTCAACGCCGTGCGCAGTGGCTATGTCTCGGTAACGCCGATCCACGTGGACCTGACGCGCTATCAGGCTCTGGACCAGGTCAGTCACTGGATCGACGCGCTGAACGGGGCCGGTAGCGAGGACTAATGGCCTTGGATCTGCTCAAGCGAGGCATCGGCATGACCTCTGTCAATACGAGGCAGCGACTCGTCGCTCGCCTTCGATCCAAGGGCATCCGGGACGAGGCGGTGCTCGATGCCATCGCCGACACCCCGCGCCACCTCTTTGTCGATGAAGCCCTCTCTTCCAGGGCCTATGAGGATACGGCGCTACCGATCGGGCGGAAACAGACGATCTCTCAGCCCTACGTCGTGGCGCTGATGACCCAAGCGATGAGGGCCGGACGCCCGCTTGAAAAGGTGCTCGAAATTGGGACCGGTTCGGGCTACCAGGCGGCGATCCTCGCCCGCCTTGCGGGTCGGGTGTTCTCTGTCGAGCGAATCGGCGAGCTGGTCCGCTCAGCGCGCCAGCGCTTCCATCGTCTCGGGCACCACAACGTTCTGATCCGACACAGCGACGGTCTCACTGGCTGGCCCAGCCAGGCTCCTTTCGATGCCATTGTCGTGACCGCGGGCGGCCGGATCCCGGACGCGCTGCAGGAACAACTGGCCGAAGGCGGCGTACTCGTGGCGCCCCGGGCGGGGAATGAGGGACAGAGATTGGTTCGCGTGACTCGCACGGAAACGGGCTTTGACGAGGAGGATCTCGGCCCCGTCATCTTCGTGCCGCTCCTCGACGGCCTGGAATAGCGTCGTTGTTTACCGCTCTCTATGACCGCGTGCTGGGTTGGGCGGCGCATCGCCACGCGGAGCGCTATCTGGCCGGGATGTCTTTGGCCGAGTCCTTCTTCTTTCCGATTCCTCCTGATGTCATGCTTGCACCCATGGTCCTGGCTCAGCGCCAGCGCGCCTGGTGGCTGGCATCGCTGACCACCGTGGCGTCGGTCCTCGGCGCGCTGATCGGCTATGTGATCGGTTATCTTGCCCTGGACGCGGTGTTTCCATTGATCGAACGCGTCGGCTATGCCGACAAGTACGCGACGGCAGTCCAGGCCTTCGGCGATTACGGCATCTGGGCAGTCATCGTTGCAGCGTTCACGCCCATCCCCTTCAAGTTCATCACGATTGCCGGCGGTGCGCTGAATATGGCCCTGCCGGGCTTCGTTCTAGGAAGCCTCATCGGACGTGGCGCGCGTTTCTTTCTGGTTGCGGCACTGGTGTGGGCGGGCGGCGTCCGAGCGGCGGAACACCTGCGATCCTGGGTCGATCTGATTGGCTGGCTGGTCATTGCCATCGCTATCGCCGGAGGGTTGCTCTGGTGGTGGCTCTAGCATATCTGCCTTTAGGGCATCTGGTTTCAGGACATTCCCTGGGTAAAGCGACGCTGGCCATGGCCCTGGTTGTCGCGCTGACCTCCTGCGCGCCCTGGGCGCCGGCCCCGGTCGAGGACCGAAGCGAGCGACCGGCGCCGACTCGAGCTGTCAGCCGACCGCAGACCCCGCCGCCTATCTACGAAGTGCGGCCCGATGACACGCTGTATTCGATTGCCTTCCGCTACGGTCTCGACTGGCGGGCTCTGGCGTCCTGGAATCGGCTCGGCGAGCCCTTCCTGATCCGCCCGGGCCAGGAGCTGCGCATGACCGAGCCGCCTCGCCGTCCCTCAGCCCGACCGAATCCGGCGCGGACCGCGCCTGAGCCCGCCCGTGCGCCCGCCCGTCAGCCCGCCCCTCAGCCCGAAGACGAGCCGACGACCCCCGCGCGCGAGGTGACCAGGGCGCCGGCGCCGGCAGCGGCTCCGGCCACGGGAAGCCGCAGCGTGGCCGGAGTGGCCTGGCGATGGCCCACCGCCGGGCCGGTGGCGCGCCCCTTCGATGCATCGGCGGCGCGTCGAGGGCTGGGGATTCGCGGTCAGGCGGGCCAGCCTGTCCTTGCAGCCGCCGATGGCGAGGTCGTCTACAGCGGCACCGCGCTCATCGGCTACGGGGAGCTGATCATCATCAAGCATTCCGGCACGATGCTGTCAGCCTACGGCCACAATCGTCGCCGTCTCGTTGCCGAGGGCACGCAGGTTCGGGCCGGGCAGCAGATCGCGGAGATGGGCCTCGACGAGACCGACGAAGCCATTCTCCACTTCGAGATACGCCGCAACGGCGATCCTGAAAATCCGCTGGATTTTTTGCCGCCGCGCCAGTGATTTCGGCTCGGTTCGCATCGCTTGATCTGCGGATTTCGAGACAGAAAAGAGGTCCGCGCAACCTCATTGAGAGGCTCCCTCGATCTTGCTGCAGGCGGTGGGATAGGGGCTGAATTGAATGTGGTGCTTTCAAAGGCAGCCGTATCTCTTCGTTTTGACTTGAAAAAAGACCTATTTTGGGTGCATCATGCGTGAAGTCACACGGAAGGACGACGAAGATGCGTGGTTGGATCGTTTTCAGCATCGTCGGCTTGATCGCATTGATCAGCTCCCGCGCCTGGGCAGGAGAGGTAGAAAATCTCCGGGTCTGGGCCGGTCCCGACAGCACCCGAGTCGTGCTCGATCTGGACCGCCGTGTCGAATACCGCCTTTTTTCCCTCGATAATCCGGATCGAATCGTTGTCGACATCAACGAAACTCGGGCGCCCTCGGAACTCGATCTCGATCCGGAACGCAGCGGCGTCGTCAAGTCTCTCCGCCACGGCATCCGCAATGGAACCGACCTGCGTGTCGTACTGGACCTGGACGAGTCGGCCAAACCGCAGAGTTTCCTCCTCAACCCGGCGGGAGAGTACGGTCATCGACTCGTTATCGATTTGACCCCGGCCACCGCCCAGTCGCCGAACGAGCGGGTCCAGGAAGTGGTTCGCGCCGCGCGGGAAGGGGAGCGTGAAATGATCGTCGCCATCGACGCTGGCCACGGTGGTGAAGATCCGGGTGCGATCGGGCCGAGCGGCACCTACGAAAAGTCGATCACGCTCGCGATCGCGCGCGAGCTTGAGCGCCAGATCAACGACATGCCCGGCATGCGAAGCGTTCTGATTCGGACCGGTGATTATTTCGTGCCACTCTCCGACCGTTACGAGCGGGCGCGGCAGGCCGAGGCCGACCTCTTCGTTTCGCTGCACGCCGACGCATTCCGGGACTTCCGCGTTCGCGGCAGCTCGGTTTTTATCCTCTCTCGCAGCGGCGCGTCGAGTGAAGCAGCGCGGCGGCTCGCTGCAAGCGAAAACCAGTCCGATCTGATCGGCGGCGTGCGTCTCGATCGCGGCGACGAGATGTTGAGCTCCGTGCTTCTCGACCTGTCTCAGAGCGCCTCCCTCGACTACAGCCGGCGCGCAGCCGAATCGATCCTGAACCAGCTCGGCAACGTCGGACGACGCCACCGCCCGCGCGTCGAGAGCGCCAATTTCGTCGTGCTGCGATCGCCGGATGTGCCCAGCCTGCTGATCGAGGTCGGGTTCATCAGTAATCCCCAGGACGAGAGCAACTTGGGTAATGTCGAGCATCGCCGCGAGGTGGCTCACGCCATTGCAGGGGGGATCGATGCGCATTTCAGGCGTACGGCACCGCAGGGCACCTGGTTTGCGAGCAATCGGGCGCGCGGCCGGCACGTGGTCGAGCGCGGCGACACGCTCGGGGTGATTGCCCAGCGCTACCGCGTCAGCATCAATCGCCTGCGCGAAGCCAACGATATCGATGGCGATGTCATTCACCCGGGCGCCGTCCTGGTGATTCCGACCAGCAGCTGACGGGCCGGCGGACGAATACTGGGCCGCCTGTCCTGACGGCTCCGAGTCCAGACAAAAGCTCAAGCGGGCCGCTACACTGGGTCCATGCCGATACGACAACTTCCTGAACACCTGATCAACCAGATCGCGGCCGGTGAGGTCGTCGAGCGACCCGCATCCGTGGTCAAGGAATTGGTCGAGAACAGCATCGATGCCGGCGCTGATCGAATAGAGGTCGAGGTCGAGCAGGGCGGTATGCGGCGGATCCGGATTCGAGACAACGGCCGGGGCATCGATCGGGAGCAGCTGAGTCTGGCTCTCTCGCCCCACGCCACCAGCAAGATCACCAGCCTTGACGATCTCGAAGCCGTCGCCAGCCTCGGGTTCCGCGGCGAGGCGCTGGCGTCCATCGCATCGGTCTCGCGTCTGCGCCTCGAGTCTCGAACGCCAGCGGCCGACGAGGGTTGGGCGATCGAGTCCGAAGGAGGAAAGCGGAGTGAACCGCGCCCGCATGGTATGCCGATCGGGACCGCCATCGAGGTGCGTGATCTTTTCTACAGCGTGCCGGCGCGGCGCAAATTTCTCAAGACCGAGCGCACGGAGTTCAACCACATCGACGAACTCCTGCGACGCCTGGCCCTTGCCAACATGGGCGTGGGCATCGACTTAAGCCATAACGGCCGCACCGTGCGTCGCCTGAAGCCGGCGCCGGAAGCGGAGGCCTGGCTGCGGCGCGCCGGCGATGTCTGCGGGGCCGCGTTCATCGAGCAGGCGCTGCACCTCGAGCGTGAGCACGCGGGCCTGACTCTGAGTGGCTGGATCGCTCGACCGGCCTATTCCCGGAGCCAGGCCGACCAGCAGTTCTTCTTTGTTAACGGCCGTCTGGTTCGCGACCGCCTCGTCGTCCACGCGATCCGTCAGGCCTACCGTGATGTCCTGTTCCACGGGCGCCACCCGGCCTTCATCCTCTACCTGAGCCTGGATCCGAAGCGCGTCGACGTCAACGTGCATCCGCAGAAGACCGAAGTTCGCTTTCGCGACGGTCGTCTGGTGCACGATTTTCTCTTCTCCACGCTCCATCACGCGCTGGCCGATACGCGGGCCGGTGCGGCGGGGCAGGCCGGCGGTGCCGCGTCAGCCGTTCCTGTGGCTGCCGGCGCGGGCATGGCAGCAAGGCAAGGCCCCTCGGAGCCGATGCAGTCGGGCCTGGGCTTGAGCGTCTCGGACCAGCTGGCTCGCTATTCGCGCCTCGCACCGGCAGCGGGGCCAGCTCAGGGCAGCGAGCTGCCGCATTCGGAGGGGGAAGACCTGCCGCCGCTCGGCTTCGCCCTGGCGCAGCTCAATGGCGTCTTCATCCTGGCCGAAAACGGACAGGGTCTGGTCGTGGTCGATATGCACGCGGCCCACGAGCGCATCGTCTACGAGCAGCTCAAGCAGACCTGGGCCGAGGATCGGGTGCGCTCGCAGCGACTTCTGGTGCCGGAAAAGCTGGCGGTTTCCCGGCGGGAATCGCAGGCCCTCGAGCAGCACGGCGGGGATCTGGAGCGGCTGGGCTTCGAGCTCGACCTGGCCGGTCCCGAAGAGGTGCTGGTACGCGCCATACCGAGCCTTTTGACGTCCTCCGACCCGCTCGGCCTGGTGCGTGATCTCCTCGCCGACCTGGCTGAGCTCGGGCGCAGCGAGCGCATCGAACAGGCCATCGACGAGCTCCTTTCGACGATGGCCTGCCACGGCTCTGTGCGCGCCAATCGGCGCCTGAATATCGACGAGATGAATCGCTTGCTGCGTGATATGGAGCGCACGGAGCGCAGCGATCAGTGCAATCATGGTCGACCGACCTGGGTGCAGATGGACATGAAGGCCCTCGACCGCCTCTTCCTGCGGGGGCAGTAAATGGCCGGATCATCCGGCCTGCCGCCGGCGATTGTCCTCTCCGGCCCGACAGCTGCGGGCAAGACGGGCATCGCAATGGCTCTTCGGGATCGCTTCGACGTGGATCTGATCAGCGTCGATTCCGCTCAGGTCTATCGCGGCCTGGACGTCGGAACGGCAAAGCCCGCTCCGGAGGAGTTGGCGCGCTACCCGCACGCGTTGATCGATATCCGGAGTCCGGGTCAGCCCTATTCGGCGGCCGATTTCCTTGCCGATTGTGATCGGCTCATGCGCGAGTCCGTGGCGAGGCAGCGCGTGCCGGTGCTGGTCGGTGGCACGACGCTGTATCTGCGAGCCGCCCTGTACGGGCTCGATTCCCTGCCTCAGGCCGATCGAGCGCTTCGAGAGGCCCTGACTCGAGAGCTGCAGGCGCAGGGCAGCCGGGCGCTTCACCAGGAGCTGTTGCGCGCCGATCCGGAGGCCGCGGCGCGAATTCCCCCCAACGATTCTCAGCGCCTCGTGCGGGCACTTGAGATCCTTCGTTTGAGCGGCCACGGCCCCAGCCACTGGCAGCGCGCGAATCAGCAGCCACGCTTCGAGAGTCTGCGCCTGGTCTGCACACCGTCGGACCGCCGCATCCTGCATCGTCGCATCGCTTTGCGCTTCGACCGAATGATGGCCGACGATTTCCTGTCCGAGGCGCGCCGGCTCCATGCGAGCGAGGGCTTTGATCCGGATTTGCCTGCCTTTCGAAGCGTTGGTTATCGCCAGGCCTGGGATCTTTTCGAGGGAGAAATCGACGAGGACGAATTCGGTCGGCGCGTTCGGGCCGCAACGCGTCAGCTGGCGAAGCGCCAGCTGACAGCGCTGCGCCAGTTGCGCACAGCGCTCTGGTATGATTCTTCGAGTAAATCGGCCTCGGGTCGCATTTACCGGCGGGTAGAGGGATTTCTTCGTTGGGTCGAGGGCCGATAGGGTACGGGGGCTCCGGACCGCGCGCTGGTGCATGCAGAATCCCAAGGCAAGGTGTCAACCAGCGGCAACGAATAAGGAGTTAATAAATGTCAAAAGGGCAATCACTGCAGGACCCATTTTTGAACGCGCTGCGGCGGGAGCACGTGCCCGTCGCCATTTATCTGGTCAACGGCATCAAGCTCCAGGGCCAGATTGAATCCTTCGATAATTTCGTGATCCTACTGAAGAATTCCGTCAGCCAGATGATCTACAAGCACGCAATCTCGACGGTTGTGCCAGCCCGTAACGTTCGGCTGCACGACGATGACGCGAGTTCAGAGTCCTGATCGAAGTCGAAGCCACTGACGTTGCCCATCGCCGTGCCGGCGAGGCAACGCGCACGCTCCTCCTTCATCCCGTCATCGATGTTTCCGATGACGCGGATTCGCGGGAAGAATTTTTTCGACTGGCTGAATCGGCTGGCCTCGATGTCGTCGCCCAGCTCCGGGCTCCCCGCGATCAGCCGGATCCAAAGTATCTCGTCGGATCGGGCAAGGTCGACGAGATTGCCGAACAGATACAGCAGGAATCGGTGGGTCTTGTTCTTGTTAACGCCAGGCTGAGTCCGGTCCAAGAGCGTAATCTCGTCCGGCACCTCAAGGTGAATGTCCTTGATCGCACGACCTTGATCCTTGACATCTTCGCCCAGCGAGCCCGGTCGCATGAGGGCAAGCTGCAGGTCGAGCTTGCTCAGCTCCGTCATCTCTCGACGCGCCTCGTGCGCGGCTGGACCCATCTTGAGCGCCAGCGGGGCGGGATCGGTCTCCGTGGGCCAGGTGAGACCCAGCTGGAAACGGATCGCCGTCTCCTCGCTGGCCGAATCAGGGCATTGACCCAGCGCCTTGATAAGGTCGAGCAGCGCCGGTCGCAGGGTCGCCGAGCCCGTGATCGCAACGAGATTCCGCTGGTCGCGCTCGTCGGCTACACCAATGCGGGAAAGAGTACGCTTTTCAACCGCCTGACCGAATCCGGCGTCATGGCGCGCGACCAGCTGTTCGCGACCCTGGATCCAACCGTTCGACGCATCGAGGGGCTGCCGGGCGGTCCCATCCTGATGAGCGATACGGTCGGTTTCATTCGTGATCTTCCCCATGAGCTCGTCGCAGCGTTTCGCGCCACCCTCGAGGAGACGCTGAGCGCGTCGCTGATCATCCACCTGATCGACGGTGCAAGCCCCGATCGAGGCCGCCACCAGGCCGTTGTCGAGGATGTTTTGAGCGAGATCGGGGCTTCTGGGATTGAACAGCTCAAGGTCTACAACAAGGTCGATCAGGCGGACCGACAAGCGGGAATCGAACGACATTGCGACGGGTCGATCCAGTCCGTCTGGGTTTCGGCCCAGACCGGCGCGGGGATGGACGACCTCAAGCACGCGCTCATCGAACGTGTGGGAGAAGGGCGGCTTCATCGCTGGATCGCCCTCGAGCCCCAGACGCAGCGCCTGCGCTCGGCCCTGTTCGATCTCGGAGCCGTTTTACAGGAGCGCTTTGATGAACAGGGACGTTGCCATCTGGAGATCGAGCTCGATCGACGCGACCTGCGCTCCTTGACGCGGCTTAGCGGACAAGATGGCAAAATTGCAAAGCAAGTGCTGTTACACTAAGCGGCTGGTTTTTCGGGGTCTCGGGTCTGTCGCGTCGTGCGTCAGCAACCGCCTTTCTGGCCCGATCCAGCCGACCCCAAATCGAATCAACGGAGACTGAAATGCCCTGGAATGAACCTGGCCGCGGCAGCGGCGGTGGCGGCGGTGATCGTGACCCCTGGAAAGGGGGCAACGGTCAGCAACCACCCGACCTGGATGAAGTGTTCGCCAACGTCCAGAAACGCCTGAAGTCGATCATGGGTGGCGGCAACGATGGCGGCGATTCCAAGCCCGGGCCATCCGGTGGGCCGTCCCTGACCGGCATCCTGCTCCTCGTCGCTCTGCTGGTGACGCTCTGGGTGGTGTGGAATTCGATCCATATCATCGACGAATCCGAGCGTGGCGTCGTCCTTCGCTTCGGGGAAGAAAATCGAGTGCTGACGCCGGGTTTCAAGCTGACCTTTCCGAGCCCCATCGAAGAGGTCATCAAGGTCAACGTCAGCCAGGTCAGCTCGCTCGAAAATCAGAGCCGGATGCTGACCGGGGATGAAAACCTGATCGAGCTGGCCTACGCGGTCCAGTACCGCGTGATCGATCCAACGGCGTTCTTGTTCAACATTCAGGATCCAATCGATTCCCTGACCCAGGCGGCCGACAGTGCGATTCGAGAAATCGTGGGCACCAACACCATGGACTTCATCCTGGAGGCCGGTCGAAACCAAATCGCCATCGACAGTGGTCTGCTTCTCGAAGAGATTGTCAGCCGCTACCAGCCGGGAATCGAAATCACTTCCTTCAACCTGCAGGAGGTCCGTCCCCCATCCCAAGTCCGGGCGGCGTTCGATGATGTCGTTCGAGCGCGAGAAGACCAGATCCGTTTCGCCAACGAGGCCCAGGCTTACGCCAATCAGGAAGTTCCCGAAGCCCGTGGTCGCGCCGCTCGAATCATCGAAGAAGCCGAGGGTTACCGCGAAACCGTCATCGCTCAGGCCACCGGTGAAGCGGATCGTTTTACTTCGATTCTTACGGAATACGCGCGAGCCCCCGAAGTCACTCGAGAACGTCTCTACCTCGAAACGCTCGAGCAAGTCTACGGGCGTTCATCGAAAATCCTGATGGATCTCGAAGACAACAACAGCATGTTCTACCTGCCGCTCGACCGGATGACGGGAAGCCCGAACGCGTCAATGGCGCCGCCGCCACCCATGATGTCACCCAGCGAGCAGCGCGGCCAGAATTCCACTGATCCGAGAGCCCGTTCCGGACGGGAAGGACGCTAGTTATGAGAATTATCATTATTGCCGTCGTCCTTCTGGCGGCCTTCGTCGGCCTGAATAGCCTGTTCGTCGTCAAAGAAACCGAGTACGCCATCAAGTTCAGGCTCGGTGAGGTGGTTCGTGCCGATTACGAGCCCGGCCTGCACATCAAGGCCCCCTTCATCAACAACGTCGTCAAGCTCGAGCGTCGCCTGATTACCCTCGACATGCAGCCCGAGCAGATGAACACCGCCGAGCAGAAGTTCGTCGAGGTCGACTACTACGTGAAGTGGCAGATCGAGGACCCGCGTCAGTTCTACATCTCGACCCAGGGCGGCAACATGATGTTCACCCGCAGTCGCCTCGGGCAGCTGATTCGAAACGATCTTCGCGATGAGTTCGCCCAGCGAACCCTGAGTGAGGTGGTGTCCGAGCAGCGTCGCGACATGATGGAGCGCCTCGTAGCGCGAGCCGATGAACGCTTTCGCGATTTCGGGATCAAGGTCAACGATGTCCGCATCAAGCGTATCGAGCTGACTGAAGAAGTCCTGAATTCGGTTTTCGATCGAATGGAAACGCAGCGGACCGAGTTTGCCAACGAGCTGCGTTCTCTGGGCCGTGAGTCGGCAGAGCGGATCCGCGCTGACGCCGATCGTCAGGTCCGAGTCCTGATCGCCGATGCGGAGCGCGAAGCGCAGCAGATTCGGGGTGAGGGTGACGCTGGCGCGATCGAAATCTACGCCACCGCCTACAACCAGGATCGGGAGTTCTATTCCTTCTTCCGCAGCCTGAACGCCTACGAAAACAGCTTTGGAACGCAGAGCGATATCCTTCTGATGGACACAAGCTCTGAGTTCTTCCGCTACTTCGAGCAGCAGAGTCCTCGATAGCCGAAGACCTCAGGGCCATGAATCGATCGGTTGTCATCCTTGGCACCCAATGGGGTGATGAGGGCAAGGGAAAAATTGTCGACCTCCTGGCGCACGACGTTGATGCCGTCGTGCGTTATCAGGGGGGGCATAACGCAGGCCACACCCTGGTCATCAACGGTGAGAAGACCGTCTTACACGTCATCCCGTCCGGCGTTCTGACGCCCAAGGCGCGATGCCTGATCGGTAACGGCGTGGTCGTTGCCCCCCACGCGCTGATCCAGGAAATCGAGGGGCTCGAAGCCACGGGGGTCGACGTTCGCTCTCGCCTCGGAATATCCCCGGCCTGCCCGGTCATTCTCGGCTGTCATGAGGCGCTCGATCGGGCCCGCGAGCTGGCCCGCGGGCAGCGCAAGATCGGGACGACGGGCCGGGGCATCGGTCCGGCCTACGAAGACAAGGTTTCCCGGCACGGCCTTCGCCTGGCTGATCTGGCCGACCCCGATCGCTTGGAAGACAAGCTCGGGGACGTGATCGATTATCACAATTTCCTCCTCGAGCATTTCTACGAGGCCGAGCCCGTCGACGGTGCGGCGATTGCGGATGAAGCAGCGCGGCTGGGCGAGCAGCTTCGCCCCATGTTCTGTGACGTGACGCGTGAACTCCATGCGCTACGCGACGCCCAGGGGCGCATCCTCTACGAAGGTGCCCAGGGCAGCCTGCTCGACATCGATCACGGCACCTATCCCTTCGTGACCTCGTCGAATACGACCGTGGGCGGCGTGATGACGGGAGCGGGCGTCGGTCCGGATGCGATCGACTACGTGTTGGGGATCACCAAGGCTTACACGACACGCGTCGGCAGCGGACCGTTTCCGACGGAGCTCGATGACGCGGCGGGTCAGAAGATGGCCGAGCGCGGCGTCGAGTTCGGCGCGACGACCGGACGCGCCCGCCGCTGCGGCTGGCTCGATGCCGTGGCGATGCGACGAATGGTGAAAATTAACGGAATCTCCGGACTTTGCATCACCAAACTGGACGTGCTCGATACCTTCGATGAGGTCAAGATCTGCGTCGATTACGACGGGGTTGATAGCTTTCCGCTTGGCGCCGAGGAGTGGACGCGCGTGCAGCCAGTCTACGAAACGCTTCGCGGCTGGGAAGGTACCACTCAGGGACTGACCGACGCTGGCCGCCTGCCGAGCCGGGCTCGGGTCTACCTTGATCGGATCGAGGAACTCATCGAGGCACCGATCCACATGTTGTCTACCGGCCCCGAGCGCAATGCGAACATTATCTTCAAGCACCCCTATTCAGGCTGAGCCGACGCGATCGCTGCGCGGCTGAAGCGACCGACCCTTTGCTGAGCACAGAACCATGCTAGATCCCCAACGACTGAGAAGCGATCTGGGCCGAGTGGCCGACGCGCTAGCCCGCCGCGGTTATCACCTGGATATTGAGAACTACGCCGCTCTGGAGGACAAGCGCAAGGCTCTGCAGGTCCGCACCGAGGAGCTTCAGAATCGTCGCAACACCAGCTCGAAGGCCATCGGCCAGGCAAAGTCGAAAGGGGAAGACATCCAGCCGCTTCTCGATGACGTGGCCCGCCTCGGCGATGAACTCAAGGAAACGAAGTCGACGCTCGACGCCGTCCGGGAGCAGATTCAGCACATCGCCCTGGACATGCCCAATATTCCCGATGATGGCGTGCCCGCCGGCGACACCGAGGAGGACAATCAGGAGCTTCGCCGCTGGGGTGAGCCGACGGCGCTGGACTTCGAGCCCCGCGACCACGTGGAGATCGGCGAGATCACCCAGGGCCTGGATTTCGAGGTGGCGGCGGCCATGTCCGGAGCTCGCTTTGCCGTGCTCGGCGGTTCGATTGCTCGCCTGCATCGCGCCCTGGCCCAGTTCATGCTCGACCAGCAGGCCGAGCACGGTTATCGCGAAATGTACGTCCCTTATCTCGTCAATGGCGAGGCCATGCAGGGCACAGGCCAGCTGCCGAAGTTCATCGACGACGCGTTCTCGATCGAGGATCAGGCCGACCGCTTCCTTATTCCCACGGCAGAGGTCCCCCTGACCAATCTGGTCGCCGACCAGATCCTCGACGCCGGTCGACTGCCCCTCAAGTACATGGCTCATACGCCGTGCTTTCGGCGCGAGGCCGGGGCCTACGGCAAGGACACGCGGGGCATGATCCGCCAGCATCAGTTCGACAAGGTCGAGCTCGTTCAGATCAGCCTGCCGGAGGAATCCGACGACTGCCTCGAAGCCCTCACGGGCCACGCGGAGGGTATTCTTCAGGCGCTCGATCTTCCCTATCGCGTCATGCTTCTCTGCGCCGGCGACATGGGGTTTTCGGCCCGCCGGACCTACGATCTCGAAGTCTGGTTGCCGGGGCAGCAGGCTTATCGAGAAATTTCCTCATGCTCGAACTTCGGTGACTTTCAGGCCCGCCGCATGCAGGCGCGCTGGCGCAACCCGGACAGCGGCAAACCCGAACTGGTCCATACGATCAACGGCTCCGGACTCGCCGTAGGCCGGACCCTGATTGCGGTGATGGAAAACTACCAGGAGCGCGACGGCTCCGTACGCGTTCCTGATGCGCTCAGACCCTATCTGGGTGGCCTTGATGCGATACCGGCTGCCCCATGATTCATAATTTTGCGGCGGGGCCGGCGATGCTGCCGGTGGTCGTAAGAGAGCGTCTCAGCGCTGCCCTGGCCCCGGATCCCGAGGGTCGCCCTTCGATTGCCGAACTCTCGCATCGCGGTCCCGCGTTTGCCGCCGTGGCCGAGGAGCTCTGTCAGCGCCTGCGCCAGCTCATGCAGCTGAACGAGGACCAGCATCTGCTGCTTCTCCAGGGCGGAGCCAATCTCCAGTTTGCCTGGCTGCCCATGGCGCTGTCGCGGGATCGAACGCCGGCTTATCTGACCAGTGGGCACTGGGGTGAGAAGGCGCTGGCCGAGGCCCGTCGCATCACACCGGCCGTCGAGGTCGGGAGCAGCGAGGCCAGCGGCTTCACCCGGCTGCCCGAGGTCGGGGCGCTTCCGGAGGCCTGCGCCTATCTCCACTACACGGGAAACGAGACCATCCACGGCGTTCAGTTCCCGCAGCCGCCGCGGGCCTCTTGTCCGCTGGCGGCGGATCTGTCTTCGGAATTCCTCTCGCGACCCTATCCCTACAACGAGCTGGCCTTCTTCTATGCCGGCGCGCAGAAGAATCTGGGCATTCCGGGCCTGACCGTGGTGGTAATCCGAGACGATTTGCTGGCGCGACTCCCTGACGACCTGCCTGCCTACCTCGATTATCGACGCTGGATAACTTCGGACTCGATGCTGAACACGCCGGCCACGCTGGCCTGGTTCACGGCCCTGGAAACCTGCCGCTGGATCGAATCCCGCGGCGGCCTCGAATTTTTCGCGCGCCGGAATCGGGACCGGGCCCGGCGGCTCTATGATTTCATCGATGGCAGCGCGTTCTGGACCAATCCCGTGGCAGCCGAGGCGCGTTCGGTCATGAACGTTCCCTTCTTCCCCGAGGAATCAGACCGCAGCGCCGATGTCGTGGCGCGAGCAGAGGGGGCCGGCCTGCTCGGTCTAAAAGGCCACCGAGCGCTCGGCGGCCTGCGCGCCAGCCTGTACAATGCGCTCGATGATGCAGCGGTGGAGAGCCTGATTGACTTCCTCGGAGACTACGAGCGCCGATTCGGCTGAGCGCGGGCTAGCCGACGTTCGCCGGCGGATCGACGACTTGGACCAGCAGATTCAGTCGCTGATTTCGCAGCGAGCGAAGCTGGCCGCGGACGTGCGCACGGCCAAGGGCGATCTCGGACCCGGATCCGCCTACTATCGGCCCGATCGCGAGGCCCAGGTTCTGCGCCGGGTCATCGAGAGAAACGACGGGCCGCTTAGTGACTCGATCATGCTGCGCCTGTTCAGAGAAATCATGTCGGCGTGCCTGGCCCAGCAAGAGCCGATGCGCATCGCCTATCTGGGCCCCGAGGGCACCTTTACCCAGCAGGCCGTCTATCGTCAGTTCGGGCACGCGGTGAATGCCATCGCCCAGCCCAGTATCGAGGACGTTTTCTTGAGTGTTCAGGGCGGCGAGGCAGATTTTGGCGTGGTGCCGGTGGAGAATTCGACTCAGGGCGTGGTCAGCCACACGCTCGATCTGTTCATGCACTCCGACCTCAAGATCGCCGCCGAAGTCGAGCTCCGGATTCACCAGCATCTCCTGACCCAGGCTCGCAGCCTGGCGCGGATCGAGCGGGTGTATGCCCATCAGCAGTCGCTGGCCCAGTGCAAGCACTGGCTAGCGGCGCACCTGGATCATGCCGAGCTCGTGGCCGTGTCGAGTAATGCCGAGGCGGCTCGTCGCGTGCGGAACGCCCCCGACTCTGCTGCGATCGCCGGTCGCCATGCGGCCGAGGTGTATGGCCTGCCGGTGTTGTTCGGCAACATCGAGGACCACGTCGACAACACGACGCGCTTTCTCATCCTCGGCCAATCCCTGTTGCCGGCCTCGGGCGAAGACAAGACCACGCTGATGGTAGCCGGTCATGACGATCCCGGCGCGCTGTTCGGTCTGCTCGAGCCCCTGGCGCGCCACGGGGTCAATATGAATCGGATCGAATCACGGCCGTCGCGGCAGGGACGCTGGGACTACGTTTTTTTTATCGACGTCGACGGTCATGTGGACGAGTCCCGCCTGTCCGCGGCGCTGGCGGATCTCGAACAATCGGCGCGCTTGATCAAAGTATTGGGGTCCTACCCTCGCGCGGTGCTCGGCCGCGAGCCGGACGGCGGCACGCGCCGCAATCAAGGCGCGGCGAATCACGAATAAGGAAAACCAGTCAAGGATGAAAACCAGGCACTACGATGATCTAGCCGTCCCGGGCGTCCGGGAACTCCGGCCCTATACGCCGGGAAAGCCGATTTCAGAGCTCGAGCGCGAGTACGGCGTGCGCAATTCGATCAAGTTGGCTTCGAACGAGAATCCGCTGGGCGCCAGTCCAGCGGCTATCGAGGCGATCAAGGGCGAACTCGACGATCTCTGGCTGTATCCAGACGCCAACGGCTTCGAGCTCAAGCGCGCCATTAGCGAGAAGCACGGCGTTGCGCCTGAGTGCATCACCCTGGGCAATGGCTCCAATGACCTTCTGGTCTTCCTCGCGCAGGTCTTTCTGCAGCCGGGGGTCGAATCGGTCTTTTCCCAATACGCCTTTGCGGTCTATCCCATCGTGACCCAGATGGTCGGCGCTGAGGCCAGGATCGCGCCGGCGCTGCCCGCCGAGCATCCGATGGCCTTCGGTCATGATCTGCGGGCGCTCTTCGAGCGGGTCGGCCCCTCAACGCGACTGGTTTTCGTCGCCAACCCGAATAACCCGACGGGGACCTGGCTCAAGGCCGAGCGTCTTCGGGACTTTGTGGGCTCGCTGCCGCCTCAGGTCATTTGCGTCATTGATGAGGCCTACACGGAATACGCGATTTCCGACGAGCTCGGCGATGCATCGACCTGGCTCGAGGAGTTTCCGAATCTGGTCGTCACGCGTACCTTCTCGAAAGCCTACGGGCTTGCCGCCCTCCGCGTCGGTTACGCCCTGAGCAACCCGGGCGTGGCCGATCTGCTCAATCGGGTTCGTCCGGCTTTCAACGTCAACTCCTTAGGCTTGAGCGCGGCTCGCGCCGCAATCGCTGATCATGACTTCATCGAACGATCGCGGCAGGTCAACGCCGAGGGCATGGTGCAGCTTCGCGACGGCTTGCGCGAGCTCGGGGCCTCGACAGTTCCATCGGCGGCCAATTTCATTCTGGCAGGCTTCGATCGGGAGGGCGCAGAGCTCAACGAACGACTGCTTCACGAGGGCGTGATCGTACGCCCGGTCGGCAACTATGGCCTGGACCGGCACCTGCGAATCACTATCGGGACGCGCGAGCAGAACGCGCGCGTGCTCGAGGCACTGCAGCGAGTCATGAACTAAATGTCTCGTCGCCTTCGCGTTCGCCCGGCCACCCGCCCCTTGACTGGCCGCTACACGCCGCCGGGGGACAAGTCCGTGTCGCATCGTGTTGCCATCCTTGGCGGCTTGGCCGCCGGCGAGACGAGCATTCGAGGCTTCCTCGACGCTGAAGATACGCGAGCCACGCTCAACGCCATGGCCCATCTCGGCGCGGAGGTCGAGGAAAGCAACGGGGAGATCAGGATTCGAGGTGGCGCCCTGAAGCCACCCTCCGAGCCGCTGGATCTGGGCAATTCCGGCACCGGCATGCGCCTGCTCTGCGGCATGCTGTCGGGACGCCGCGAGCTTAAGGGCAATTCGATCACTCTCATCGGCGATCGATCCCTTTCTTCGCGGCCGATGGGGCGCATCATCCAGCCCCTCGAAGCGATGGGGGCGCGCATTGATTCCGAGCAGCAGCATGCTCCCCTGCACATCGTTCCCCGTGCCTTGAAGGGCATCCGCTATTCCATGCCCGTGGCGAGTGCCCAGGTCAAGTCCGCGCTCCTCCTGGCCGGCCTGACGGCGAGCGGCGACACCGTCGTGATCGAGCCTGGGCCCAGCAGGGATCATACGGAGCGTCTGCTGCCGGCCTTTGGCATACCGGTTCGCGATGGGGCTCCCGGCGTCGCGGTGCAGGGAGGGGCTGAGCTGAGGGCCGCCTCGATCCGGGTCCCCGGCGACTTGAGTTCGGCTGCTTTCGTGATGGCCGCAGCGCTGCTGGTGCCGGACTCCGATGTCGCTCTGGAAAATGTTGGTCTGAATCCGACCCGCGATGGCTTCCTACGCGTCATCGAGGCCCTGGGCGCCGCGCCGGAGATGACCCTCGATTCCTCGGTGGGCCTCGAGCCCGTAGGCCAGGTTCGGGTCACACATCAGCGCCTTCGGGGCGTTGAGATCCCGGCGGCCTGGGTTCCTCTGGCCATTGATGAATTCCCGATCCTCATGGCGCTGGCAGCCGCGGCGGAAGGGCGCACGGTGATCCAGGGCGCGCAGGAGTTACGGGTCAAGGAGTCCGACCGGATTGCCGTGATGCGTGCCTGCCTCGAGTCCCTGGGTGTCGCTGTCGACGAAACCCCGGACGGAGCGGTGATCGACGGCGGGGCGATCCAGGGCGGAACGGTCGAAAGCCAGGGCGACCACCGGATCGCCATGAGCGCTGCCGTGCTGGGCCTGATCGCTCGCGACGAGGTCATCATCGAGGGGGCCGAATGGATCAGAACGAGCTATCCGGGATTCGTGACCGATCTGAACGAGCTGGGTGCAGACCTTGCGTGGGTGGACTGAGTGAGCGAGGAGCGCACCAGGACCGACCACGGGGCCGAGGTGCCGGTGATCACCATCGATGGGCCGTCCGGCGCCGGAAAGGGCGCCGTGTCGGCGCGCTGCGCCGATGCGTTGGGGTTCGAAATGCTCGACTCCGGCGCTGTATACCGCAGCGTGGCCGTTGCGGCGCTCGATCGTGGCATCGATGCCCGCGACATCCCGAGACTGCTCCAGCTCTGCGCCGACCTTGATCTTGAGTTCGTCGCTGGCGAGAACGGCATTTCCGTGCGCCTCGATGGCCAAGCCGTCGACGAGCGCCTGCGAGGCGAGGCGGCCAGCCTGATGAGTTCCAAGATTGCCGTTCAGCCCGACGTGCGGGCCGCGCTGCTGGCGCTGCAGCGCGGGTATCGGCGGCCGCCGGGGCTGGTGGCGGACGGTCGCGACATGGGAACGATCGTCTTCCCGGACGCCACCGCAAAGATCTTTCTCGATGCGAGCGTCGAGGAGCGCGCCCGGCGACGCTACGAGCAGTTGAAGGACAAGGGGCAAAGTGTTATATTCTCGCGTCTTTTTCGCGACCTGGAAGCGCGGGATCGACGGGATCGGGAGCGAGCGGTGGCACCCACCGTTCCGGCAGACGATGCCGTATTGATCGATTCAACCCACTTGAGCCTTGACCAGGTCGTGGAGCGAATCCTCCGAATCGCGCGAAGCGCGCTGAAAGGACTGCAGGAAGGATAGGGCTTAGCTGAAGGGCAAGTCCGTGAGCCGGCCGGAATCTGTTGTTGAACAGTCCGGCCATTTTTGTCAACGAGTGCCGGACAAGTTTCGGGTGGTCCGAAACGGCACGGAAGAACCTGGTTGCTGCGGGCGCGTTTGCGCATTGTGCTGCAGAGACGGGTGGGAATAACGACTATCTAATGACCGAATCATTTGCTGAACTATTTGAACAGAGCCTGACCGAAAAAGACCTTCGCCCCGGCGCCATTGTGATGGGCCGCGTGGTCGAGATCCGCGACGACGCCGTCGTCATCAATGCGGGCCTCAAGTCCGAAGGCATCGTCCCCATTCACCAATTTGAAAAGCCCGATGGCGAGCTCGAGGTGGCCGTCGGCGATGAAGTCGAAGTCTCTCTCGATGCCGTGGAAGACGGCTTTGGCGAGACTCGACTGTCGCGAGAAAAAGCCAAGCGCTCTCGCGTCTGGACGGCTCTGGAAAAGACCTTCGAAGCCGAAGACAACGTGATCGGGCAGATTTCCGGCAAGGTCAAGGGCGGCTTCACCGTCAATATCGACGGCATTCGCGCCTTCCTGCCTGGTTCGCTTGTCGATGTGCGCCCGGTTCGCGATCCGGCCTACCTCGAAGGCAAGGATCTGGAATTCAAGATCATCAAACTCGATCGCCGCCGGAATAATCTGGTGGTAAGCCGCCGTGCCGTTGTCGAGCACGAGTATGCGGCAGAGCGCGAGGATTTGATCGAGCGTCTGACCGAAGGCGCCGTCATCAAGGGTGTGGTCAAGAACCTCACCGACTACGGTGCGTTTCTCGACCTTGGCGGCATCGACGGCCTGCTCCACATCACGGATATGGCTTGGAAGCGCGTGCGCCATCCATCAGAGGTCGTCGAAGTCGGCGACGAGCTGGAAGTGCGTGTCCTGCGCTTCGATCGTGAGCGGATGCGCGTCTCGCTCGGCCTCAAGCAGCTCGGTGACGATCCCTGGGACAACATCGACCGCCGCTATCCGCCGACCACGCGCCTGTTTGGCAAAGTCACCAACATTACCGATTACGGCTGTTTCGTCGAAATCGAAGACGGCGTCGAGGGGCTGGTTCACGTCTCGGAAATGGACTGGACGAACAAGAACGTTAACCCGGCCAAGGTGGTCCACGTCGGTGAAGAAGTCGAAGTCATGGTGCTTGACGTCGACGAGGAGCGTCGACGAATTTCTCTCGGCATGAAGCAGTGTGCCCCGAACCCTTGGGAAGCCTTTGCTGCGACCCACAACAAGGGCGACAAGGTATCCGGTGCGATCAAATCGATTACCGATTTCGGCATCTTTATCGGCCTTGATGGCGGTATCGACGGCCTGGTTCATCTGTCCGACATCTCATGGATGACGCCGGGCGAGGAAGCGATCCGCAACTTCCGTAAGGGAGAAGAACTCGAGGCGACCGTTTTGGCCGTCGATCCCGAGCGCGAGCGCATCTCCCTGGGAATCAAGCAGATGGAGCAGGATCCGTTCGCCACCTTCATGGCGGAACATCCGCGCGGTTCGATCGTGAGAGGGAAAGTCACGGAGGTCGATCCTCGCGGCGCCACGATTGAGCTGGCCGACGGCGTCGATGGCTACATCAAGGCCAACGATCTGGATAAGGAACGCGTCGATGACGCCACCAAGGTGCTGTCTGTCGGCGACGAGCTCGAAGCCAAATTCATCGCCCTCGATCGCAAGACGCGCAACCTGACCCTGTCGGTACGTGCTAAGGATGAGGCCGAACTGGCCGATGCCCTGGACCAGTATCAGACCAAGTCCAGCGGCACCGGAACGTCCCTGGGTGATCTGCTCAAAGAGCAGCTCGAAACGAAGGACTGAGAGCTTGCAATCTCGCTGGGCTGGCGGTCGCATGGCGGCCGTCAGCCAACGCGGGGCGGTTTCGACACGACAGATCAAATGTGAGGGGATCTGTTTGTAATGACAAAATCCGAATTGATAGAACAGTTGGCCGGGGAGCAGACGCATTTGAGTCAGGCTGACGTCGAGCTGGCGGTTCGCTGCATTCTTGATCAGCTCAGCCGAGCGCTAGCCGACGGCGAGCGGATCGAGATTCGCGGTTTCGGAAGCTTTTCGTTGCACTTCAGGCCGCCTCGGATGGGGCGAAACCCGAAGACTGGCGAGCCGGTTGCCTTGCCCGGCAAGTATGTTCCTCACTTCAAACCCGGTAAGGCGCTGCGGGAGCGAGTCAACGACGGCGTGGAGGTCTCCCCCTAAGCGCCAGCTTTTGATGCTAGGCGCCTTCGGCCTGTACACCGCCTGCTCGCCGCCTTCACGACGATAGGCAGAGCGATCGCGGGCGCTGCTCCAGGTCTCACCCGGCTCGTGGACAGCAGGCGCCATCGCGGCGTAGAGTAATCAGCCGATCCGATCGAATCCGTCGAATAAGGAGCGAAGATGTTTCGCTGGGCTATCGTCATTTTCTGCCTGCTGGCCTCGGCAATGGGATTGTCCGTGGGTGTTCTCAATCCAGATCCCGTCGCCGTCGTTCTGCCCGGCTGGTCCTTCGAACTCCCCCTTGGAAGCGTATTGATGGCGACCTTCGCCGTGGGACTGCTCGTCGGCCTGTTGCTCTACATGGTCGTTTTCCATCTGCCGAATCGACTACGCAGTAAGCGAAAGAACTCCGCTGCAGGACGGGTTGCCAACAGGCACGATGCTTGAAACCGCTTTGTTGTTCCTGCTGCTTCCGCTGGCCGCGGCCAGTGGCTGGTGGATCGCCAAGCGTCAGCACGATCGCGAGGTCAGGCAAGGCTCGGCACTTTCGTCGAACTACTTCAGGGGGCTGAACTATCTCCTGAACGAGGAGCCTGACAAGGCGATCGAGCTTTTCCTTCAGATCGCCGAGGTCAATCAGGACACGGTCGAAACGCATCTTGCCCTCGGCAACCTGTTTCGCCGTCGCGGCGAAATGGATAAGGCAATTCGATTCCACAAACACATCATGACGCGCCCTCATCTGAACGAGGAGCAGCGCGCTCTGGCTCTGTTCGAGCTGGGCGAGGACTACATGCAGGCGGGTCTACTCGACCGAGCCGAAAAGCTGTTTTGCGAGCTGATCGAACAGGGAAGTCCGTCTCCGGTGCCGGCCAGGCAGCTCTTGTCCATCTACCAGCAGGAGAAGGACTGGGAAAAGGCCACTGCCATGGCGCGAACCCTTCCTCGTGATCAGTCCGAGCGGAATTCGCTGATTGCGCAATTCCACTGTGAGATCGCCCGCGAGGCCATCGATGAGGGTCGGACCCAAGCGGCGCGCCAGTCGTTGCGCCAGGCGCGCCGCTACGACCCGAAGAACCCCCGTGCGCGCCTGCTTGAGGGTGACCTGGCCTGGCACGCGGAGGACTGGGCGGGTGCAGCGGAGCACTATCGCGCGGCCTGTGATCTCGACGGGGAATGCCTGATTCAGGTCCTGGATCGCATCGAAGACGCTCATCGCCGACTGGACGATCTGGACAGCCTGCGGCGCTGGCTCGACGAGCTGGTCCAGCGGAGCTCGCTTACGACCCCGCTCCTGGCGCTGGCGCGACTCATCAGCAGGGCGGACCCACAGGCTTCCATGACGCTCGTCGTCGATCGGATGGCGCAGCGCCCGACGGTCCGGGGGCTCCAATTCCTGATGCGCGCTCTGATCGACCAGGGGGCTCGCCTCGATCAGATGAATCCCGAGCTCATCGCCGATCTCCTCGACCGGCTTCTGCAGGATCAGGCAGTCTACCGCTGCGAGCACTGCGGCTTCAGCGGCTCGACCTACCACTGGCTCTGTCCGAGCTGTCGGCGATGGAATACGACGCGAGTGATCCGCGGGATCCTCGGCGAGTGATTGGAGTGCCGGGATTCGGCCTTGTCGGGCCGCTGGCCTGGGCCATCGCCTTTCTTCTGCCCGCAGTGAGCACTCCGCCACTGGCGCGCTGGCTTCGCGGCAGGGGGCAGGTTGATCGCCCCGACGATCGGCGAAATCACCGGGGCGCAGTGCCCCGCGGCGGCGGGCTGACCATCGCTGCCGGCCTGATCGCCGGTCTGATCATTGCTGCCGTCGGCCTCGATCTTGACTCCGATCCCTGGTGGGCGGCCGCGATCATGATCGCGGCGCTGACTGCGCTCGGTGCGCTGGATGATCGGCGTGATCTGGGGGTCATTCCGAGAATCGCGGCGCAGGCTGCCATCGCCGCTGGCGTGCTCCTTGTCTGGGACGGCGTGGGTGTCATCCCACTCGGCGCCGACTGGTCCGTCTCCTGGCCCGTGCTGCTGAGCATTGCCGCCCTGGTTGCCTTCCTCTGGGTGATCAACCTGCACAACTTCATGGATGGGTCGGACGGACTGGCGGCTCAGCAAGCGATCTGCTCAGGCCTGGCCTACTCGGTGATTTTCTCCCAGGCAGGGCCGTCGCTGGAGATGCTCGTCGCCGGCCTCCTTGCCTGTACCGCCGCCGGCTTTCTGATCTGGAATCGACCGCCGGCCCGCATTTTTCTTGGTGATAGCGGCTCGCTGCTGATCGGGGGCGTCGTCGCCTGGCTGGCGCTGCGGGCGCTGCAGACCCAAGCGGCCAGCCTAGCGCTTTGCGTCCTCATCAGCAGCGTGTTCGTTGTCGATGCTACAGCCACCCTGGTCGCCCGGCTGAGTCGAGGAGAGCGGTGGTATACTCCGCACCGATTGCATGCCTTCCAGCGTCTGATCGATTCAGGCTGGACGCACGCGCAGGTGCTCAGGGCCTACGCGGCGATGAATGTCATGGTCGTCCTGCCCGCCTGCGCGCTGGCTCTGACCTATTCGTCCATCGACCTTGCGCTGAGTCTGGCGGTGATCGTCGCGCTGCTGATCGCCTGGCTGTGGATCCAGTCCGGCAAGAACGGAGAATAACAATCGCATGACCCATCGCGTAACGCAGCGAATTGGACGTCGGCCTGCGATTTTCAATCTTCGCGTCCTCGTTGTTCTGTTCGATCTGCTCATGATTGCCGCGGCCTGGAGCGGCGCGCGTCTCGGCACGCTCTGGCTCTTGGGTGAATCGGCGATCGGCTGGCAGCAGCTCGCCATCGAAGTCAACCTGGTCCTGCTGATTCAGGGCTTTCTCCAGTGGCGGGCCGGACTCTACCGCGGCGTATGGCGCTTCGCCAGCCTGCCAGACTTGGCCAATCTCCTTCGAGCCGCGCTGCTCGGGGCCGTTGCCGGTGCGGCCGTGCTGCTACTCCTCGACGCCCCGGTCGAGCTGATCGTGGTCATGGTCTGGACTTTCCCGCTGCTCCTGTTGCTCCTGCTCGGCGTTCCGCGTCTGACCTATCGTGTGTTCAAGGACATGCGGCTGGAGGTGCATCGACGGCGCGTAACCCAGCGGACCCTGATCCTCGGCGCCGGCCGATCCGGTCGCTTGCTGCTGCCCGAACTCAGGCGTCGCGGGGGCTTCGACGTGGTCGGGTTTCTCGACGATAATCGCCGCCTGAGAAAGACCGAGATCGATGGCGTACCTGTCCTCGGCCCGATCGATCGGCTTCCCAGGGCTGTCAGGGAAGCCGCGATCGATATGGTCGTCATCGCGATTCCATCGGCGACGAATGCGCAGATGCAGCGCGTTGTCGAAATCTGCGAGCGCGCCGAGGTCGAGTTCAAGACGCTGCCGACGCTCAAGGAGTTGGGCAGCAGCTTCACGAAATTCGATGATCTCAAACCCGTCGCCATCGACGATCTACTCGGGCGTGATCCCGTCTCCTTGGACTGGAACCTGATCCGCTCGGGCCTGGCCGGCAAGCGCGTCCTGGTCACCGGCGGCGGCGGTTCGATCGGCGCCGAGCTCTGCCGCCAGATCGCGCGTCTGAATCCAGCGGGCTTGATGGTGCTCGACAACAGCGAGTACAACCTCTACCGCGTCGATCATCAGCTGCGCAGCGAGTTTCGTGACCTCGCCGTGGAGACGATCCTCGGCGACATCTGTGATTCGGCGACGATCAGCCGGGTCATGGAACGCTCGCGGCCGCAGGTCGTGTTCCACGCGGCGGCCTACAAGCACCTGCCAATGCTCCAGAATCAGGTCCGCGAAGCCTTTCGCAACAACGTGATCGGTACCCGCCGGGTTGCCGATGCGGCCAGCCAGTTCGGCGTCGAGACCTTCGTCCTGATCTCGACCGACAAGGCGGTCAACCCGACGAATGTCATGGGCGCAACCAAGCGCGTCGCCGAGCTCTATTGCCAGCACCTCAATCGCGTCTCCGATACGCGCTTCATTACCGTGCGATTCGGTAACGTGCTCAACTCGACGGGATCTGTGGTTCCCTTGTTCAACGAACAGATTCGTCGCGGTGGCCCGGTAACCGTCACCCACCCGGAAATCACTCGCTATTTCATGACCATCGCCGAAGCCGGTCAGCTCATTCTCCAGGCCGGCGTGCTCGGGGAGGGCGGGGAGGTCTTCGTTCTGGATATGGGGGAGCCCGTGCGAATCAGCTATCTGGCCGAGCAGCTGATCCGTCTGGCGGGCAAGGATCCGGGCCGAGATATCGAAATCGTCTTTACCGGCCTGCGCCCCGGTGAAAAACTCTTCGAGGAGCTCTTCCACGCGCACGAGTCCTACGCCAAGACGGCGCATGAAAAGATCTTCCTCACCCGCAGTCCCGGTCTGGATCTCAACTGGATGATCGACCGGATTCAGCAGGCGGAGCAGTCCGTGCGCCAGTACGACAGCGAAGGGCTCAGGAAAACGCTGCTGGAGTTGGTGCCGGAATTGGGGCGGGTGCCGCCGAAAACGCACAAGGTCGTTCCGCTTGTCGGATAAGGATCGACTTGCTGCCATGCCGTTGCGCCCCTCGAAAGCCAAGCAGGCCGGTCGGCTGGTGTGGCTGCGCCACGAATCGAAGCTGCTGGCCGACAACAGGCTGGGCGACCCCTGCGCGAGGTCGCACCCGGTCTATTTGCCCTTCGATTACGACCGCTCCGATGAGCGGCGCTATCCCGTGCTCTACTGCCTGGCCGCTTACACGAGCGCGGGGCCGGCACAGGTTTCCTGGCGCAATCAGGGCGAGAACCTGCCCGATCGCCTCGATCGTCTGATCGAAAGCGGCCAGATGCCGCCGGTGATTGTTGTTTTTCCTGACTGTTACACCAGCCTTGGCGGCAATCAGTACGTCAATTCCCCCGCTCTGGGCCCGTACGCCGACTTTCTCGTGCACGAGCTGCTTCCGGCCGTGGACGGTGAATTCCGGACGCTGGCCGAGCCCGCGGCGCGGGGCGTGTTCGGCAAATCCTCCGGCGGTTTTGGCGCCCTCCATCTGTCCTTGGCGCACCCCGGCCACTTTTCAGCCGTGGCCAGCCATGCGGGAGACTGTGGTTTTGATCGAGTCTATCTCCGGGATTTCCCCGCTACCGCAGCGACGCTGGATCGTGTCGACGGCGATCTGGAGGCCTTCGTCAAGTCTTTCTGGCGCGCGAGGCGCCCGGCGGGAGCGGAGTTCCATGCCCTCATGACCCTGTGCCTGGCCGCCAGCTATTCGCCGAATCAGGCTCTGCCCCTCGGACTCGAGCTTCCCTTCGATCTTCGGCATTGCCAGCTGAATCAGGAGGTCTGGTCGAAATGGCTTTCCTTTGACCCGGCACGCCGGGTCGATGAAGGGCACAAGCACCTGTCCGAGCTTGCCGCGCTGTGGATCGATGTCGGTTGCCGGGATCAGTATTTCATCCAGTTCGGGACCCGCGAGTTCGTGGATCGACTGCGTGATTTCAACGTCGACCACGCCTTCGAAGAATTCGACGGGACCCACTCGGGCATCGACTGGCGCTACGACCATTCTCTTCCCTGGCTCCTCGAGCGCTTGAAAGGCCCGAGCTGAGGTCGCATCCTATGGCTATGGAAAACACACAGCGCACCATGATTACCATCACGCCCGCGGCCCGGGACTATTTCGTCAAGCTGCTCGATCAGCAGCCTGAAGAAACCAACCTCCGCCTTCGAACCGTTCAGGCCGGCACGCCGTCTGCAGACGTGGAGCTGACTTTCTGCGGCCCCGGGCAGCATGAGGCCGATGATCAGGCCGTCGACTGTCAGCATTTTCTTCTCTACGTTGACCGGGCCAGTGCGGAGTCCCTCAGCGGCGCAATGATCGATTTCGAAACCAACGCCATGGGCGGGGAGCTCTCGATCCGGGCCCCGGGCCTGAAAGGCCATCGACCGGCCGACGATGCCCCGCTGCGCGAGCGGGTCGAGTGGGTCCTCGAGGCCAGGATCAACCCGATGGTGGCGTCTCACGGCGGGTCCGTGGGCCTGGTCGAGGCGACCGATGAGGGAGACGTGGTGCTGCAGTTCGGCGGCGGCTGCCACGGCTGCGGCATGGTGGATGTCACGCTGAAACAGGGCATCGAGACCACCATGAAACAAGAAATTCCCGAGGTCCGGCGAGTCCTTGACGCGACCGATCACGCGAGCGGGGAAAACCCGTACTACTGAGCAATCACCAGAATGAGCCGGCTCGAGGAACTGCTCCTCGAAAGCGCCTCAGATCCCGCCACCGCATCACGCGGTCGCGGGTCACAATACAAGCAGAGCGTCTGGCCGCCCGGGGGGGCGGTGAGCGATTAGTCGAAGCTGAGCTCGCCTAGGCCGTCCTGGCGAGCAAACCACGCCGCCAGATCTTCGATATCTTGATCGCTGAGATTTTGGGCGAAGGAGTTCATGACCGCGTGTTCGCGATCGCCAGAGCGATAGGCCTTGAGCGCCACGACCAGGTAGTCGCGATGCTGCCCGGCGAGAAGCGGATAGTCTTCGGCCAACGCCATATTGCCGTCGACACCATGGCAGCTGGCGCAGACCTGTGAAGAAAGTTCCTGTCCGCGGCCGGGGTTACCCGAGGCCTCTGCAAATCCTGCCGCGAGAAGCAGCCCCGCAGCAATGCATGCCAGTATCGATCGATTCATTCTGACTCCTCCGCCTGACTCACGAAATAGGCCGCGATGTCGGCGATATCCTGATCCGACAGGGTATTGGCCTGAGCCTGCATGGTGGCATGCTTCCTGGCGCCCGAACGGTAGGCTTTTAGCGCCGAAATAATGTAGCCCTCGTTTTGCCCTGCCAGACGCGGGACCGTGTAGGACGGGTAGACGTTTTTGTAAAACGGAATGCCATGGCAGCCAGAGCATGTGAACGCGATGACCTCACCGCGTTCGGGGTCGCCGGACTGGGCCAGTGCAGGAGAACAGACGATAACGATCGCCGCCAGAGCGGCAAGCACACGATTCAACATGAAATTTAGGACCGATAAAAAGCGAACTTCAAGCTTCGGATTATAGCGTCCAGCGCCCCCTGGTTGGAAGAATACTGCTCGAAAAGACGGTTTCGTATTGCTGCGAATTGCACGCCAATCCCCTAAAATGATGGTCCTATCCTCACTATCCGGAACGCAATGGCTTCCCTCGATCCCCTAGACCTGTTCGATATCGATTCTCTTCTTTCCGACGAAGAGCGGATGATCCGTGACAGCGTCGCTCGCTTTGTCGATGAACGCGCCCTCCCGCTGATTTCAGCCTGCTTCGACAAGGGCGAATTTCCGCACGAGCTGATCCCGGAGATTGCGGATCTGGGGCTGCTCGGCTCTTCGCTGGAGGGCTACGACTGCGCCGGACTCAACGGCGTCAGCTACGGCTTGATCTGCCAGGAACTCGAGCGCGGCGATTCCGGCCTGCGGAGTTTCGTTTCGGTCCAGTCCTCCCTGTGCATGTATCCCATTCATGCCTTCGGGTCGGATGAACAGAAAGAGCGGTGGCTGCCGGACATGGCGGCCGGCAAGGTCATTGGTTGTTTCGGCCTGACGGAGCCGCACGGGGGCTCGGACCCAGCCAATATGAAGACGCACGCTCGGCGCGACGGCGATGACTGGATTCTGAACGGCGCGAAGATGTGGATCACCAATGGCTCGATCGCGGATATCGCCATCGTCTGGGCTCGCACTGATGACGGTATTCAGGGCTTCATCGTGGAAACGGACTCGAAGGGCTTCGAGGCGCGCGACATCAAGGCCAAAATGTCCCTGCGCGCGTCGATCACTTCCGAGCTTTACTTCGATAACGTTCGTATTCCCGATGCTCACCGCCTGCCGAACGTGACGGGTCTGAAGGGACCGCTTTCCTGCCTGAGTCAGGCGCGCTATGGCATCACCTGGGGTCCGATCGGCTCAGCGATCGCCTGCCTCAAGGAAGCGTTGGACTACACCTCGGATCGCGAGCTGTTTCGGCGGCCCCTGGCGGCCAATCAGGCCGTCCAGATTCGCCTGGCTGATCATGCGAGACGCATTACCCAGGCGCAGCTCCTGAGCCTGCGGCTTGGCCGACTCAAGGACGAAGGGCGCGTCCATCCGACTCAGATTTCTCTGGCCAAGTGGAACAACGTTCGGATGGCGCTGGATATCGCCCGCGACTGCCGTGACCTGCTCGGCGGCTCGGGGATCACCCTGGAATACGTGCCGATTCGCCACGCGCTGAACCTGGAGTCCGTCATCACCTACGAGGGAACGGAAACCGTGCATCAGCTGGTCGTCGGCCGCGAGCTGACGGGTCACAACGCGTTCTGAACGCCGAGGCGATCCGCTCTCGCTGAGCGCTAAGCATTGAGCACTATTGACGGCCGGAGGGGAGTCTGGGCATGAGTCAAGCAACAGCAGCCCGTCAGATCAACCGCGCTGAGGTGGTCGATCAGGCGTTTCTCAAGTATCTGACGGCGCTTGCTGATGGGCAGGTGTCGGCCGAGCGGGGCGGGTCGATTCCCGACGCAGACCTGCTGCAGCTGTTCGACAGCCAGATGGTCTCGCGGCAGCTTGACCTGATGGCGCGAATCAAGCGCCTTGAAAACAAGGTCTTTTACACGATTGGTTCTTCGGGCCACGAGGGGAACGCGCTGCTCGGGCGATTGACCCGCAGAACAGACCCAGCGCTTCTCCACTATCGATCGGGCGCATTCATGGCCGAACGCTACCGGGCGCTCGAGGGCGCGGATTTCATTCGCGACACCTGTCTGTCCTTTGCCGCAGCCGCCGCCGATCCCGCGTCAGGGGGGCGCCACAAGGTTTGGGGCAGCCAGCCGCTCTGGGTGCTCCCCCAGACCTCGACGATCGCCTCCCACCTGCCTAAAGCCGTGGGCATGGCCCTGGCCCTAGCGCGAGGCACTTCCGAGGGCCTCGATACGCTGCTGCCCGATGACAGCCTTGTTGTCTGCTCTTTTGGCGATGCCAGTCTGAACCACGCAGCGGCTCAGACCGCGTTGAACAGCGCGGCCTGGACCCGGCATCAGAATCTGCCGCTGCCTCTGCTGTTTGTCTGCGAAGACAATGGTCTTGGTATCTCCGTCCCGACGCCGACCGATTGGGTCCGGCAGAGCATCCGGGCGCGGCATGGAATCAACTATTACTACGCCGATGGACTGGACCTCAGCTCGGCCTATGCGAAGGTGGCACAGGCAGTCGAGACCTGTCGAAATCATCGCCGGCCGGTCTTTCTCCATCTGCGCACGACCCGCCTGATGGGTCATGCGGGCACGGATTTTGAGATCGAGTATCGTGACCTGACAGATCTCGAGGCCGCAGAGGCCATGGATCCGCTGCACCGAAGCAGCGAGCGGGTCGTCGCTCGGGGCCTGATGACGCCCGAGGGCATTCGCAAGCGCTACGAGCAGCTTCGATCACGCTGTCTCGAGGCCGCTGATCGGGCCGACGGTGAGGCTCGACTGATCGATCGCGCGGAAGTCCTTGCGCCGCTGGCACCCCTCTCCCTTGAGCGGGTCATGACCGAAGCGCGGACACTGGCGGATCCCGCGGATCGAGTGGCCTCCTTCGGCGGAGAAAAGGCCCTTCCAGAACTGCAAGCGCCCAGGCATCTGGCGATCCAGATCAACCGAGGCCTGCAGGATCTGATGCTTCGCTATCCCCAGTCCCTCGTCTTCGGTGAGGACGTTGCCAGAAAAGGCGGGGTCTATACGGTAACCCGCGGCCTCTGGGAGCGCTTCGGGCGCAGTCGCGTGTTCAACACGCTACTCGACGAAACGACGATCCTCGGCCTGGCCCAGGGCTTCGGAACCCTCGGGTATCTGCCGATTCCCGAAATTCAGTATCTGGCCTATTTCCACAATGCCTGCGACCAGATCCGCGGCGAGGCCTGTTCCCTGCAGTTCTTTTCCAACGGTCAATTCCGCAATCCGATGCTCCTCCGGATTGCCGGCCTGGGCTACCAGCGCGGCTTCGGTGGCCATTTCCACAACGATAATTCGATCGCAGCTCTGCGCGACATTCCGGGACTCGTGATCGGGTGCCCGTCCCGCGGCGATGATGCGGTGAACATGCTCCGAACCATGGCCGCTCTGGCTCAGGTCGACGGTCGCGTGTGCGCGTTCATCGAACCGATTGCGCTCTACATGAGCAAGGACCTCCACGATCGCGATGATGGCCAGTGGCTGTTTCCCTACCCAGGAGATGGCGAGGCCTTGGCGCCCTGGAAAGCCCGGATCTATCAGCCCGACGCGACCGATCTGCTGATCGTGACCTTCGGTAATGGCGTTCCCATGGCCCTGCGCGTGACTGAGCGACTGCGCTCGGACTACGGAATCGATGTGCGCGTGCTCGATCTGCGCTGGCTCAAACCTCTCGATCGGGACGGTATCCTGAGCGCGGCCGCCGACTGCCAATCCGTGGTGATTTTCGATGAAGGGCGGCCCGACGGGGGCGTCGGAGAAAGCGTCGTCAGTCTTCTGGCAGAGCACGACCACAACATGCCCCTGCGCCGGGTCACGGGTGCCGACTGCTACATTCCCCTCGGGGATGCAGCAAATCTGATCCTTGCCAGTGAAGGGGACCTGTTCGAGACCTGTCTGGCCCTTGTCAGCTGATTCGGCGCCCTGGGGCGCGACGACTCCGCTGCCGGCTCAGACCTCGCCCCGGCAGCGATTGTTCCGGGAGGAAAGACGTGCTGATGCGCCGCGTTGACGCGGGCCCGGGGTTCAGCGGAAAGCCTTTTAGGGGACCTCAGAATTCTTCGGAGGCTCCTTCGCTGTAGGCGTCCGGGTCGAAGCGCGAGGTGTGGCGTGCAAACCGAAGGGTAAAGTCTGGCCAGAGCGTGGTGTTGCGCCCGCTCTTTGGGTGTAGATACCAGCTCGCGCAGCCGCCCCTTGACCAGACGGAGCGTTCGAGCGTCTCATCCAGGCGCTGATTCCAGCGCTCCTGATGCGCCAGTCGCACCTCCAGCGACGGCCGGCCCGCTCGCAGTAGATCGAGTGCTCCGAGAACGTAGCGAATCTGCGCTTCGATCATCAGCAGTACCGAATTGTGTCCGAGCGCGGTGTTCGGGCCGAGCAGCGTGAAGAAGTTGGGGAATCCATGAACGCTGCTTCCTTTGTAGGCGCTCGGTCCGTCCGCCCAAAGCCGTGCGAGATCCCGCCCGTCGCGGCCGATGATCAGGCCCTCCGGAACAGGGCAGGTCGCCTGAAATCCCGTGGCAAGGATCAGGGTATCGGCCGGCCTGAAGACGCCGGCGGCATCGACGACGCCGTGCTCCCGGATGGCTTTGATAGCGCCGGTAGTGACCGAAACGTTGGGCCGATTCAGGGAGCGGTAGAAGTCGTTGCTCATCAGGACGCGCTTACATCCCATGGCGTAGTCCGGCGTGAGCTGCTGCTGAAGCGCGCTGTCATCGATCTGGCGCCGAAGATGCCGGAGGGCCTTGCGGCGATGGAGCCAGGTCAGCTTGTTCGACCGGTTGAAGGCTGGCAGTCGCGATTCAAGCAGGAGGTAATAGCTGAAGCGCCGCAGTAGCCGTAGCGGCGGCAGCCATTGGAACAGGCGCCGTTTCCAGGCTCTGATCGGTCGATCGGGTTTCGGCAGGATCCATTGGGGCGTTCGCTGGTAGAAGTCGAGGGTGTCGACCACGGCAGCGATTTGCGGCACGAACTGAATCGCCGAGGCGCCGCCGCCGATCACCGCAACCCGCTGGCCGCTGAAATCCGCCTTATCCGGCCACTGCTGGGAATGAAACACCTCGCCCTGGAATTCATCGAGGCCCGGCAGATCGGGGATCAGCGGCCTCGACAGGCCGCCGACGGCGCTGATCAGCACTTGAGCCTGGTAGTGCTGTCCATGCTCATCGACGATCCGCCAAGCCTGCTGCTCCTCCGACCATCGAGCCTGGCGCAGGCCACAGCCGAGGCGAATGCGTGACTCCAGGCCGAAACGCTCGACGCAATCGGCGAGATAGGATTGAATTTCCTCGCGGCAGGCGAAAGACCGGGTCCAGTCAGAGCGCGGAGCAAAGGACAGGGAGTAGAGATGGGACTGGACATCGCAGGCGCAGCCGGGGTACCGATTGACCCACCAGGTGCCGCCGACGCCCTCGTGCTGTTCCAGAACAAGGAAATCGTCATCGCCCTGCTGGCGCAGGCGCATGGCCAGACCGAGGCCTGAAAAACCGGCGCCGATGATGATCACGCGGTGGTGCTGGATTTCTGGGCCTCCGGCTTCGATCATCTCTGATGCAGTCACGATATCGATTCAATTATGGCAGACCGGTCGCCCCCGGGGCGTTGATGGTAGTCTTTTGCCAATGACCGGTCAGCTGAGATTCTTTGCCCAGACCATGCTGGGGAGCTTGCGCGATCTGGCGCCGATATTCCTCGTCATCGGCGTCTTCCAGCTGCTGGTGCTCAAGCAGCCTTTGCCCAACGGCTTCGAGCTTCTCATCGGCGCGATTCTGGTGATCATCGGATTGACCCTGTTCGTCATGGGTCTGGAGCTCGGATTGTTCCCCATCGGCGAAGCCATGGCCCATGACTTCGCCCGCAAGGGAAGCCTATTCTGGTTGATGCTGTTCGGCTTTTGCCTGGGCTTTGGAACGACCGTCGCCGAGCCCGCTCTGATTGCCGTCGCGCGCGAAGCGGCGACCGTCGCGGCTGACGGTGGATTGATTGCCAGCGATGAGATGGCCCAACAGCGTTACGCGGGTGGCCTGCGCCTGAGCGTTGCCTTCTCCGTCGGGCTCGCGATCATGGTCGGCGTCCTGCGCATCGTGTTCGGTTGGCCCGTCCACTACCTGATCATTGGAGGCTATCTGGGCGTGGTGATCATGACGCGCTTTGCCCCGCCAGAGATCATCGGCGTGGCCTATGACTCCGGCGGCGTGACCACCTCGACCATCACCGTGCCCCTGGTTGCGGCGCTCGGCGTGGGGCTGGCATCGAGCATCAAGGGCCGCAATCCGGTGGTCGATGGTTTCGGTCTGATCGCCTTTGCCTCGCTGACGCCGATCATATTCGTCCTCGGATACGGAATGTTGATGTCATGAGCGGATTCGAAGGCGTGGTCGATGTACTGAAAGTGACGGTGCTTGACGTGTTGCCCATTATCGCGGTGCTGGTCGGCTTCCAGGTGCTCGTGCTCCGGCGCCGCATCGCCAATCTGAGCCGGGTCATACTCGGCTTCGTGTACGTCGTGGTTGGACTTGCGCTGTTTCTCCAGGGCCTCGAGCAGGCCCTGTTCCCCCTCGGGAAAACGATGGCGGCTCAACTCAGTGACCTTGATTTCATCTCGGGCGCGGGTCGGGAGCTGCTCGAGACGGTCCGCTGGCAGGACTACTTGTGGGTCTACTGCTTCGCCTTCTGCATCGGGTTTGCGACGACCGTGGCCGAGCCCGCGCTGATCGCCGTGTCACTCAAGGCCGAGGAGGTCTCCGGCGGCACGATAGGAGTCAGCGGCCTGCGACTTTCCGTTGCCCTGGGTGTCGCCATCGGCCTGGCTCTGGGTACCTGGCGTATCGTGATCGGCGCGCCGCTGGAGTATTTCATCATGGCCGGTTACGTGCTTGTCATGGTGCAGACCATCTTTGCGCCAAGGGTCATGATCGCTTTGGCCTACGATTCCGGTGGCGTCACGACCTCGACGGTCACCGTCCCGCTGGTCGCTGCCCTGGGGCTCGGGCTCGCGACCAGCGTTCCCGGTCGCAGCCCGATGCTGGATGGCTTCGGGCTGATCGCGTTTGCCAGCCTCTGCCCGATCATCTCGGTCCTGGCCTATTCTCAGATCAGTCAGTGGTATGCCCAACGCTATCGCCTGTCCTCGGGGGCTGAATAATGAAACTGAAGCTGTTGCTTGTCATGGTCGAGCCCTCACGCTCTATGGACGTGATGGACTGCGCGCGCCGAGGTGGTGTGACCGGAGCTACCCTGATTCATCAAACGCGCGGTGAAGGCCGGCGCGGCCTGCGCGACTTCATGGGCCTGAGTCTGGATGCCGGTCGGGACCTGCTGCTGTTCCTGGTGCCCGAGAATCGCACCGACTCCATCATGGAGGCGATTGCTGATGCGGGTTCATTCGACGAATCCCCCGGTACCGGGATCGTTTTCCAGGTGGACGTCGAAGACAGCGTCGGTCTCGATCGACAGCTCGGAAAACAGGGGCATCACGACCGAGGGCAGGAGGAGCGATCATGAAATACAAACTCATCGTCACGATGGTAGAGGATGGAAAGACGCGCAAGCTGATCAAGGCGGCGCGCGAGGCCGGCGCAACGGGCGTCACCGTGGTGGCTAACGCTCGCGGCGAAGGGGCGACGCGCAAGTTGGGTATCCTCGGTCTCGAGATCACCGATATGCGCGACGTGCTGCTGTTTTTGGTCGAGGCGCCCAGAGCGCGCCGCGTACTGGAGACGCTGGCCGAGGTCGGGCAGTTCGAAAAATCCTCCGGCCGCGGGATCGCTTTCCAGATCGATGTGGATGACGCGCTCGGCGTTCGTCATCAGATGCAATCATTCGAGGACGAGTTGGAGGAAGACCGATGAGGGCTGGAAGATGACAAAAAGCGATGAGCGTTTCCGGGTTAGGCATGTCATGCACGCGCGGTTCTGTCGAGTCGACGGATTGATCACAGTGCATAAGGCACTGGGCTTGCTGCGGGAGGAAGGCGCCCTGGCCTTACTGGTCGAAAGGCGAGACGCTGATGATGAATATGGCCTGGTGTTGCCGGCCGACATTGCCCGTCATATCCTTGCGGCCGATCGCGCGGCGGATCGGGTTAACGTCTACGAGATTATGACCAAGCCGGCGCTGGGTGTTCGACCCGACATGCAGGTCCGCCACTGCGCCCGATTGTTCGATCGCTACGGTCTGACGATCGCTCCGGTGATCGATGCCTCTCAGGAAGTGCTGGGGATGGTGAGCTACGAGGATCTTGTCCTGCGCGGTCTGGGCGATTTCGACGGCGGCTGATTCAGATTACGCCCAGCTGTCGGCCTACGCGGGTGAAGGCATCCACTGCGCTATCGAGATGCTCGCGCGTATGGGCGGCTGAAATCTGGGTGCGGATTCGGGCCTCGCCTTTAGGAACGACGGGAAAGAAAAAGCCGATTACATAGATGCCTTCTTCGAGCAGGGCGTCGGCCATCTTCTGGGCCAGCGGCGCGTCGTAGAGCATGACCGGAACGATGGGGTGGTCGCCAGGCTTGATATCGAAGCCGGCATCGGTCAGCGCCCGTCGGAAATAGCGGGTGTTCTCGGCAACTTTCTCGCACAGGGCGCTGGAGGCCTCGATCATTTCGAACACCTTGAGCGATGCCGCAACCAAAGAGGGGGTCAGGGAATTCGAAAAAAGGTAGGGTCTCGAGCGCTGCCGCAGGATGTCGATAACAGCCTGAGAGGCCGTGGTGAAGCCGCCCATGCCGCCGCCCATCGCCTTGCCGAGGGTCGAGGTAAAGATGTCGACCCGATCCATCACGCCATGATATTCCGCGGAACCTCGACCCGTCGGTCCGAAGAACCCCGTCGCGTGGCAATCATCGACCATCACCAGAGCGTTGTACTTTTCGGCGAGGGCGGTGATTTCATCGAGCTTGGCGACGTAGCCATCCATTGAAAACACGCCGTCGGTTGCGATCAGCCGGGTGCGTTTTTCCTGAGTCGCCTTCAGGCAATCCTCGAGGGCGTTCATATCCGAATTCGCATAGCGGTGGCGCTCGGCTTTGCACAGACGGATGCCGTCGATGATCGAGGCATGGTTGAGCTGGTCTGAGATGATCGCGTCGTCCGGGCCCAGCAGCGGCTCGAAGAGCCCGCCGTTGGCGTCGAAGCAGGCGGCATAGAGGATCGCGTCGTCCTTGCCGAAGAATTCGGCGATCTTTGCCTCCAGTACCTGATGCAGATCCTGAGTCCCGCAGATGAAGCGAACCGACGCCAGGCCGAAGCCGTAATCGTCCAGCGCCTGTCGCGCGGCTCCGATGACCTCCGGGTGGTCCGCCAGGCCGAGATAGTTGTTGGCGCAAAAATTGAGCACCTCGCGGCCGTTACGTGTCCTGATTTCAACGCGCTGCGGCGTTGTGATCGCTCGCTCGCGCTTGTACAGGCCGTCGGCCTCGATCTGGTCGAGCTCGCCCTGGAGCCTGCTCAGAAATTCGCTGTCGCTCATGCTGCCTGTCCTTTGTGGTCTTCGACGGTCTCCGCGGCGATGTCGCCGGTCCAGTCGCACACGACCTTGCCGCACTCGCCCTGCGCCATCAGCGCAAAGCCCTGCTCGAAGTCGTTGATCGGAATCTGATGGGTCAGGGCCTTGTGCAGGGGAAAGCCGGTCAGCACCATCTGAGTCATCTTGTACCAGGTCTCATACATTCGACGGCCGTAGATGCCGTGCATCTCCAGGCCCTTGAAAATCACGTGATCCCAGTTGATTCCCGTGTCCTTGGGTAATAGTCCCAGCAGCGCCACCTTGCCGCCGTGGTACATGCAGCTCAGCAGGTCCTCGAAAGCCTGGGGGTGGCCGGACATCTCCATGCCGACATCGAAGCCATCGATGTCGAGCTCCCTGACGATGTCCGTCAGCCGTTCACGCTGGACGTTGATCGTGCGCGTCGCCCCCATCTCCGCGGCCAGCTTCAAACGGTAATCGTTGATGTCGCTGATGACGATGTGGCGCGCGCCGACATGGCGTGCGATGCCGGCTGCGATGATGCCGATCGGGCCGGCGCCGGTAATCAACACGTCCTCGCCGACCAGGTCGAATTCGAGTGCACAGTGGGCTGCATTGCCGAAGGGGTCGAAGAAAGCAGCCAGCTCGGGGGGAATGCTGTCGGGAATCGGCCAGAGGTTGCTGGCCGGAACGACGACGTATTCGGCAAAGCCGCCATCTCGGTCGACGCCGATCCCCTCCGTGTGTGGGCAGAGATGCGTTTTTCCCGCGCGACAGTTCCGGCAAACCCCGCAGACCACGTGACCCTCGGCCGAGACGCGCTGGCCCAGCTCGTAGCCTCGGACCGAGCCGCCGATCTCGGCGATTCTGCCGACGAATTCGTGGCCGATGACCAGCGGCGTCTTGATCGTGCGCTGGGCCCAGTCGTCCCATTGATAGATGTGCAGGTCCGTGCCGCAGATCGCCGTTTTTTCCAGCTTGACGAGCACCTCGTCGGAGCCGGGTGAGGGCACTTGAACCTCCCTGAGCTCGAGGCCGGGCGCCGCCGCTCCCTTTACCAGGGCTTGCATCGTGGTGGTCATGCCGTCTCTCCCGCTCCAAAACGGCAATTATAAAAGATCCTGGGTATCGGACTGGTCAGAGCCGTCCGATCAGACTCGGCAGGGCGATGGCCGAGCTCTGCGGCCAGCGCCAGTGACTCAGTTCGCTCAGAGCCGTGGCGTCGGGATTGATCTCGACCAGCGCCGCGCCGTGATCTCGGGCGACGGACGGCAGACTGGCCGCCGGATGGACCAGCCCGGAAGTCCCGATGATCAGCATCAGGTCGCTGGTCTGAGCCGCCTCGATGGCCCGCCCGAGCAGGCCTTCATCGAGGGGCTCACCGAACCAGACGACGTCGGGCCGGGCGAGGCCCTCGGCGTGATGCGGGGAGGGCGGCGGGTGCCTGTCTTCGTGTTGCTCGAGCCAGTCTTCGTCAATGCGCCTGCGCGTTCGGGAGCAGATGGTCCGGCTCAGATTCCCGTGCAGTTCGATCACCCCATCGGATCCGGCGCGCTGCTGGAGCCCGTCGACGTTTTGGGTGATCAGGCACGTTGACGGGCGCCTCTGCTGCAGTTCGCGAAGGGCATGATGGCCGGCGTTGGGGTGGCCGCGAAGGATGAGCGAGCGCCGCCACTGGTACCAGTCCCAGACGCGCGCAGGGGCCTCCTCGAAGCCCTCGGGCGAGGCCAGGGTCATGGGATCGAAGCGGGACCAGAAGCCGGTCTGTGCCTCGCGAAAGGTCGGGATTCCCGATTCTGCCGACAGGCCGGCGCCGCAGAGGGCGACGGGTCGCTTCGCCCCTCGCAGGACGTCGATCAGCTCGGGATCGGGTCGATCGGGTTCGATCAGCCTGGCCATCGCTCGCTCTCCTGGCCGCACTCAGCCTGCAACGCAGTCCTCGCGTACGCGCTTGATCAGTTCGTTGAGGATGGGATGGTTCAGCGAATAGTCCACCGGCAGATCAATCAGCTTGACCCCTGGTGCTTCCAGGCAGTCGCCCAGTATCTTTTCGAAGTCCTCATCGTTCTCGGGCCGGAACCCGCTGGCGCCATAGCTCTTGGCATAGGCGACGAAGTCCGGGTTCTGATAGCTCAGGCCGAAGCGCTCGAAGCCCATGTCCCTCTGCTTCCATTCGATCATTCCGTAAGCGCCGTCGTTGAGCACGATGACGATCAGGTCGAGTCCCAGGCGAACGGCGGTCTCGAGCTCCTGGGAATTCATCATGAAGCCGCCGTCGCCGCAGACCGCCAGCACCTGGCGCTCCGGTGCCAGCAGCTTGGCCATCATCGCCGAGGGCAGGCCGGCCCCCATCGAGGCCAGGGCGTTATCCAGAAGCAGGGTGTTGCGGTGATAGGCCTTGTAGTTGCGCGCGAACCAGATCTTGTAGATCCCGTTGTCCAGCGCGAGGATCGCGTCTTCGTCGAGCTTCTGGCGCAGGTGATGGACGAGGCGCTGCGGCAGCATCGGAAAACGCGTGTCCTCGAAGTAGCGCGTCAGGCGCGATTCGAGATGCGCCCGAACCTGGTCGAAGCAGTCGAATTGCCAGCCGTCTCGACTGACGATCCCCCGCGCTAGGCGATCCATCGTCGACTCGATATCGCCGACCACATTCAGCTGCGGAAAATAGACCTCGTCGACCTCCGCGGCCTGGAAGTTGACGTGAATGACCTGAGCCCCTCCGTGGCGCATGAAGAAGGGCGGTTTTTCGATGACGTCGTGGCCCACGTTGATGATCAGGTCGGCGCGATTGATGGCTTCGTGGACGAAATCCTCGGACGACAGCGCCGCGGTACCGATAAAGTGGGGGTTGCGCTCATCGACCACGCCCTTGCCCATCTGGGTGTTGACGAAGGGGATCGCCGTGGCGTCGACGAAATCGGTCAGTGCGCGGCTGGTGTTCTTGCGATTGGCGCCGGCGCCGATCAGCAGCAGGGGATGACGGGCCTGTTCGATCATCACGATCGCATCCCGGATGGCGTTCTCCGAAGCGTCGGGCCGCGGGCTGTCGACGGGCTCAAGGAGCGCCCCGTCCGTGTCTTCCTGAGCAATGTCTTCGGGCAGTTCCAGGTGAACCGCACCTGGGCGTTCCTGCGTCGCCAGGCGCATGGCTTCTCGAACGAGCGGCGCGATCGTGTTGCCGTTGACGATCTGACGGGCAAACTTCGTCACTGGCTGCATCAGGTCAACGACATCGATGATCTGAAACCGGCCCTGCTTCGATTTCTTGATCGGCTTCTGGCCGGTGATCATCAGCATCGGCATCGCGCCAAGCTGCGCGTAAGCCGCGGGCGTGACCAGATTGGTCGCTCCCGGGCCCAGCGTCGACAGGCACACGCCCGCCTTGCCGGTCAATCGTCCGTAGGTCGCCGCCATGAAGCCTGCACCCTGCTCGTGCCGGGTCAGTACGAGCTCGATCGATGAGGTGCGGATCGATTCAAGTAAATCGATGTTCTCCTCACCGGGCACGGCAAAGATGTAGCGAACACCCTCTCGCTCGAGGGCGCGGATCATCAGATCAGAGGCTTTCATGGGGTTCTCCGGTGTGGACTGCAGGGGCGGGGACAAGGAGAGCACGTTGCCGGTCGATCATGCGCGAGGCTTGATCGCATGCTTGCGCAGAATGCCGCGCAGCTGGTCGTAGGTAAGCCCGAGGCGCTGCGCGGCCACCTTCTGTTGGCCTCTGGACTGGTCCAGCGCCTCAAGGACGAGGGTCCTTTCGATGCCGTCCAGATGCGCTCTGAGATTATCGGGAAGCTCGCCGGCGAGGCCATCCCGGTTGCGATCCGCCAGCGCGGCACGATCGCCGTCCGTGCTCGGCGGACGCCAGGGCGACTCGAAGGGATCGAACTGCAGGTTGCCGACCGGCTCGTCCCCCTCCTCGTGACGATAGACCGCGCGTTCGATCACGTTCTTGAGCTGGCGCACGTTGCCCGGCCAGGGGTGATGGCGCAGTCGTTCGATCGAGGGCGAGGTAAAACCGGCAAACACTTCACGGCCCATTTCGCGCGTCATGCGGATGGCGAAGTGCTCGGCCAGGGGCAGGATATCCTCGCGCCGTTCTCGAAGCGGCGGCAGGGTGATGACATCGAAGGCCAGGCGATCGAGGAGATCTGAGCGGAAGCGACCGCTGGCGGCAAGGCCGGGCAGATCGACGTTGGTCGCACCGATCAGGCGGACGTCTACCTCGATCGTCTTGCTGCCGCCGAGGCGTTCGAATTCACCGTATTCGATGACGCGCAGGATCTTTTCCTGGACGTTGCTCGCCGTGGTGGCAAGCTCATCCAGGAACAGCGAACCGCCGTGAGCGCGCTCAAAGCGTCCGTGACGCTGGGAGGTCGCATCGGTGAAGGCACCGACCTCATGACCGAACAGTTCGGACTCGAGGAGCGTTTCGCTGATGGCTGCGCAGTTGACCTTGACGAGCGGCCCGCCCCATCGCCCGGAGAGAAAATGCAGGCGCTCGGCGACCAGCTCCTTGCCGGTGCCGCGTTCGCCGACGATCAGAACCGGCCGATCGAGCGGCGCTGCGCGCGAGACATCTTCTAAAACGCCCAGGAAGGCGGGCGATTCGCCGATGATGGGCTGTTCGTCGCGTTTCATCGCACTGCCATTCCTCAGAGATCGTCGGGCCAGCCACGGGACGCGTGGGCTGTCGGGACACGCCATGCTCACGGCGGCAGCATCGCCGCTACGGAGCAGCGTTATCCTAACGCCATGGCGAAACAGAAACCGAGCTATACCTGCCGCGAGTGTGGTGCGAGCTTCCCGAAATGGTCCGGCCAGTGCCCGGATTGTTCGGCCTGGAATTCACTCGAGGAGTCCGTCGTTGGCCCGAGCCGGTCCGGCGGTCCCAAGGGGCGAGGCAACTGGACCGGAGCGGCCTCGGCGCAGGTGGTCAATCTGGCTGAGGTCAAGGCCGAGGACAGCGCTCAGCGCCTGGGGACCGGCCTGACAGAACTTGACCGGGTCCTTGGCGGTGGCCTGGTGCCGGGCTCCGTCGTGCTTTTGGGCGGTGATCCGGGTATCGGCAAATCGACGCTGCTGCTGCAGGCTCAGGCCGGCCTCGGCGGCCTGTATGTCACCGGCGAGGAGTCGGCCGGTCAGGTGGCGATGCGAGCGCGGCGACTCGGCCTGGATCCGGGTCGACTGGATTGTCTGACCGAAACCAGCCTGGAAGTCATTCTGGCGACCGCGGCCGAGCGGCGGCCGGCCTTCATGGTCGTCGATTCAATTCAGACCCTCTGGACCGAGGCGCTGCAGTCAGCACCGGGCGCCGTGGCGCAGGTGCGCGAGTGCGCCGCACGCCTGGTGCAATTCGCCAAGCAGACCGGTTGTGCCGTCGTGCTCGTCGGTCACGTCACCAAGGAGGGGGCCCTGGCTGGCCCCCGAGTCCTCGAACACATGGTCGATGCCGTGCTCTACTTCCAGTCCGACTCCGGTAGCCGCTACCGCCTGATCCGGGCGGTCAAGAATCGCTTCGGGGCGGCCAATGAACTCGGCGTCTTCGCCATGACTGATCAGGGGCTGAAGGCCGTCGGCAATCCCTCGGCGATCTTTCTATCCGGCTCCGGCGAGCCCGCGGCGGGAAGCTGCGTGCTCGTGACGCGCGAAGGCACGCGACCCCTGATGGTGGAGG